>Ga0123353_10015163_pt1 | contig 11174 bp, 7 predicted proteins | sample TergutLab28metaG_3_FD_92763 | JGI IMG/M metagenome (GOLD analysis project Ga0123353, IMG submission 92763) | Labiotermes labralis P3 segment gut microbial communities from Petit-Saut dam, French Guiana - Lab288 P3 | ecosystem: Host-associated > Arthropoda: Insects > Digestive system > Gut ... | reverse complement strand
TATGGCGACAGAGTATGGTGACAGAATTTCAGGTAAAGTATGGCGACAGAGTATGGTGACATAATTTCATGTAAAGTATGGCGACAGAGTATGGTGACATAATTTCAGGTAAAGTATGGCGACAGAGTATGGTGACATAATTTCAGGTAAAGTATGGCGACAGAGTATGGTGACATAATTTCAGGTAAAATATGGCGACAGAGCATGGTGACAATTTTATGTAAAGTATGGCGACAGAGTATGGTGACATAATTTCATGTAAAGTACGGAGACAGTATTGAGGTAATTTAAAGTAAAGTATGGCGACAGAGTACTGTGACAATGACGTATTAAATGCATACGGAGTAAAAGCGGCCAAGGCATTAAGCAACATCTCCCCCCCCCAACTATGCCTTCACAGTGTGGTGATTAATTCATCACGAATTCAAGAGTGTAAACATGCCATCCTTGCATGCAGCATGTCTCTCTTCCCTCTGACGTCAAACGGTATCCAATTTGGAACCGAAAGATTCTGGTGTTTTTTCATCTGTAATATCGTATACGTATAACTGGTTCAACAGGCAAATTATGTCCGCATTTTTATCGTAATGCTGACTGCAGGAAGGTTGAGCGTTAGCGTATATATGGCAACATGCAATGCACATGACTGCACTTCAGCTTGGATTGCGGTGCCAGTCAAGTCTGGAGAACGGCAGAGTTTGACAACAGCTGTAGAAGAAGGTACAGGTAGAAGCCGCAATTAACTTACTAACGCGAGAACGTTACGTAACAAATATTCCGAAAGTGAGTTCCTACCTCATAGAAAGCACCCACAGTCTCCATTACAAAGATAAATCCACTAATACTGTATCAGAAATAACAGCCGTTTGTACTGTAAACAAGCAAAAAAAAACTCCGTGGGCGGAATATAGTGTTTTATTTAAAACAACGCTGTCTTGCATTAAGATTATATACCGTTGGTGGTAGAACAATAAGTACGGACATTCGTGCAATGATGCTGATTGCGAAACACCGCACTACCCAAAGAAACGCGTCCCCAGTGCCACTTTGACCACCACGAATCTCGCATGGGCCAGCCTGGGAACGAAACCGGGCCTCCGCTTTGACAGGTGGGCGAATGACCGCCCGGGACCACGGCACGCCCATGACAAGATGTACAATTTTAAATATTATACCAGCTGGTAAATACATAACCATCGTGCTTTAGGCGGTTAAACAACTTAATCTTTGACCATGATTCCAAACGCTTGTGGCCCTTTCCAACGCTACATGGTGTCATAATCAAATTAACAAAAGTCTCGATCTGAAAACAGGGATCCTACCTTCAAGAAAGCATCAGATTTCAGTTAAGAACGGAGGTACAACTCCCTCCGGGCATGAACTTCAGCAACCCCCCCCCCCCCACTTTGGCCCGGGAGCTGGTGGGTGGGCCGTGGAAGAAAGAAAAATCCCTGTCCCCAATGAAAATCGAACCCCGATTCCTCGGTTGCCCAGCCCTCAGCCTATTCACTACAATGATCTACTCCAGGCCATAGCCTTGTCACTATACTCACTCAGCTACCTCATCACTACACTTGCTGAGCTACATCGACTGCCCTTCGTTTACTCTGACGCCAAAAATGAACTACAAACTTTCGTTGGATTGGTCGTCAGTCAAACGAAACATGGATTTCACGTCACAAACACTTAAAATTCACCTCCCACCTCAAAGTAAACACGCAGTCTCCATTACAAACACCAACCAGTTAATGACGTTTAGGGAAATAATCAATGTTTGTCAGAATCGTACAAAACACAAAAAATACACAGTGTTGGGGAAAGTGGAGACTCTTAGCGTTACAGCATGCGGCGCCAAGTATAGAATTATCATTGCGCTATCCAATGTTACTGCAGATGATACAGTATGTTCAGAATGTCTGAAATCGTTAGCACTTACACGTGGATTGCTTTGTAAACATTTACAAACACTTCAGTTACGCGAACAGTGCTTCGTAGAGCCAGCCTGACTCTGACCTGGAAGACTGACGGTCTACCCACCCACCCATACACACACACACACACACACACACACACACAGCAAAACCTCCCAAAGTTTCTCCACAATCAGCTGTGTTGCACTGTATATTTCAACTCAACATTAAAATCCCCGTGTTAACATGTCCCTATTACCCTCTGGGATTCGACTCCCGTCAATAAGATGTCTCTCTCTCTCTCTCTTCACCACAGCGTCCAGACCGGTGCTCGGACCCAACCCGCCCCAAATTCAATGGGTACTAAGGGCTCTACCTCCAGGAATAAATGGGCCGGGACGTACATAATTACTAATCTCCATCCAATGCACAAGTCAATAATGTGTGGGGGTACACCTCCAGTGCTCCACACGTCACGACGTCTGCTGAATAAGTACAAGGACAAACTGACCTTTACCTTACCCTACAGACCTGTCTATATACATGAAGGTTACGAGCCACAATTGCAATCATCATCCACATCGCGTTCGCATTTGAGTCTAGTCTGTCTTGCTACGTCTTTGAGCAATCGTTCGGGCCAAGTAACCTGATGTCACGTGACAAGTGTTTTGTCTTGAGGCTATTAATTCAGTCCCCTGCCGATTACACAGACCCCAGTGCACCACACCATTCCTCCTACACTTGCACGTGCAAGTGGGCTGACACGACGATAACTTCGTTTAAGCTGAACACGTGTCCAAGTTATGCCTCGCGGAAAATGGGCAAATAAAAGAGGCATCATCGGACACCACAGAATCCAGCTCCAGGGCGGAATAATTTTCCAGCAAATCCCCCTATACATGGAACACACGACCAGGGATGCGACTGTCACCATCCCAAAAAAAATACGAACAGGGATGAGGACCTTGTGTTGGGCAGGCCACTAAAACACGTCATTCACTTACTGAAGGAACGGAGGAAGGATCTCACAGAGGATAAGCAATTCTGAACTGCATGGACCTCCTTAGGGAGCACCGGTGGTACACAGCACATTATAATTGTCCGTGACAGACGGACTGCCAATACCTGGTACTGTACCTTTGGCCCCACACCTAGCACAATAACAAATGATCCAAAACACTGAGTTACTGGCAACCCTGCTCAGTATAGGGGAGGTGATACGTTCACTTTTTGACCAGGAGATCCTCTGTCCCAAATTATTTCGTAGTTTCAGGTCCGTCCAACACATCTATGTTTATCTACAAACAGCAAAACGTTTTAGTCACAACTGACCATCTTCGCGTTTGCTTACATACTTATTTACTCCATGGAGAAGTCTTTCTTGAGAAGCTAACGGGTTTTCAGCTAGTCAAGAAATTCCCCGCATTATGGAACCCGAAGGTTCATTACCGTATTCACAAGTGCCCGCCACCTGTCCCTATCCTGAGCCAGCTCGATCCAGTCCATACCCCCCACATTCTAATTCCTGAAGATCCATGTGTGTGTGTGTGTGTGTGTGTGACCACGATACCCACTGTACACGGGGCAACGCGGTTCTTCTCCGGAGGTAAAGCGGCCGGGGCGTGCAGTTAACAACTCACCCTCACCTAGTGCCGAGATTATGGATGAATGGAGCTATACCTCTACTCCCCCTATATGCCTGCATGGCGTGGACATGGAAAATTTCACCTTTTTTTGCCTAGAAGCATTTGTGTGATCTTTGTAAAGCACGCACTGAGGTACAGCAATACGACACAACCGACATCTCATCTCGCCTCTTACGACGCAAGAACAAGAAACACGATATCTCGTCCTTCACGAGACAGACCCTTGACATTAAGTGCAGCAAGTAAGATAAACATCGTTGCGAGATACTACGATAAATAGGGCTATGCCACAGAGGCCGAAGAAACAGCTGACGATCCAAACACATCACCCCACGCGCAAACACGAAACTTTGACCGCGCTTCGTCTCGGTATGAATAGCAGGGACGCTAATAGGGACAACATGCCGTAAGGCTTACACGCCGTGGGCATTTCCCAACTAGCTGCAGCTTTTGGTAGTGAACGGGCCAAACTGCGGTCACCTTTTGATCGTCCTACACAGTGTGGGGTCTGGTTATCATTACCGGGTTCTGCGGGTGCAGCTCACAGACTGGAAATCAATACCGCATGGCGAGCGACGTAATTTTATCAGCTGCAATTCTACATACAGTCGAACTCTGTTATAACTTCATGCAGAAACATCTTGCGTCGTTATAAACGAGTGTTGTTGTATCCGAAGAGACCAATTCTATGGTTAACAGTGAGGAAATAATTGGTGCCACGGAATATCTGACGTTATACGCGAAGTGTCGCATATACCGATGTTATAACCGGGTACGACTGCATATATGAGAACAGTTTGGATTCTGTGCCCTCGGACTTCAGCGTCTCTCCAAATTCCCTTTACACATACTGTAACTTACCAGTATGCGGTTCACAACTAACGAGCATCACCGGTATGTGCAGTGGTCGTTGAGAAGAGTACAGTGGATCGGCCGCTCTGTAAATTCGGCTTTTACACACCCCGACGGTCCATTACCGAGTTCACAACACAGCATCAGCATACCTATTATCCGCCATATTAATCTGAATCACAACCAACTTACTTAAACAGAACTGAGGGTGCACTGCTAGACTTTTCGAATACGCTCCGCATGTTTCCCCCACCACATCCTCCTCGATATTATCACAGCAATAAAGCTTGGAGAGTTCTAAGGGAAGACACTACTTAGAGTTAGGAAAAGATGGAAAGAAGATACTAAAATTGACGGATGGTGTGATTATCGGTCTGGATGCATCTCGCTCAGGGTAGGGTCCAAAACTGGGATCTTATCAACATGTTAAAGAAACTCAAAACTGTGGAGCAATTTTTGTATCCTTTTTAGGTTTACGCACAAATTTGTTTTTGCCTGATGATGACTTGTTAAGCTCGAAAACTGTTTCAGCAATAAAATACATACACACTTAGTTGCGCCGACTATTATATAATTATTAATTAGGAAAAAACGGCATTTCCAACCTTAAAAAAGGCAACGAAACTTGGGATTCCTAACAGACAAGTAATTTTGACCATACTGGCTTCAGATTTTAGGGTCTTAGGATAGTGAAGCTTAACCTCCAATGGCACAAGGGTTTAGATTCCAACTATTTCCCGGACAGACAGGTTTTATATTTAGAGTACACTTAAAACACACATTCACTACTGTAAGGTGCACCGAGTCCGGCGGCATATGAAGAACTATGTACAGTACACCGAGGACGGCACTGAAGGGTTAAATTACAGCTTTCTGGAAGGTGTTGCATTGTGCTATGGCACATGAGTACCACTCAGTATCTGTTGAAGAATAAAAGACCAACTTGATGTCACTTGCTATTTTATTTAACTTCTTATGTGCTCAACATGTTTCGGACATTACTATATCCATCATCAGGAGCTTGCGACTATTCTGTTGAATTACCACATTGGTCGTATTGTTCTTGGTTCGATGTGTGTTGGAGTTTCGGTGTGCTTGGGTTGGAGTGGTATCCGTGTTGCAGGCTGAAGCACCGAATCTCCAACACACATCGAACCAAGAACAATACGTCCAATGTGGTGATTCAACAGAATAGTCGCAAGCTCCTGATGATGGATATATAAATGTCCGAAACATGTTGAGAACATGAGAAGTGAAATAAAATAGCAAGTGACATCAAGTTGGTCTTTTATTCTTCACCTATCACAATGATGCACGGTCCAATAAACATAAGATTCACTCAGTATCAGTTTCGGCAGAACCGCCATGTTCCAATGACTGTATGTTTTATGCTACAAACACTGGTGTTAACACATACATGTGTGTAACTACATAATGATTCAAGCAATAAGACGGGCACCTGTCAGTGGCGGCACAAAATTCTCGCGTGGAAAAGCTCAAACCACGAGCAGGACAGTTACTGCTGCTACAGAAATTCTCTAGGTGTCGGATCTCATTTCAAATTCTGGTGCAAACAATACGTCAGACAACAAATGGATCTTACTGCCTTTTTCCTACCGGGAGATCAAACAAATTTTGCAGGCTGAATTCTTACAGTTTAACTATTTGAAGTGAAAGAAGGAGAATGCCAGAATTACACACAGTGGTGCCAACTTGCAAAATGCACTGCAACGTGCAAGTTACGTTGGCCTCTGAACAGTCAAGTTCACGCTGAACTTGGCAACACTGTCACACTATAGTTCTATCTCTCTCTTGACGTAATAAGCAATCACCTGCCTTCTCGTCCGAAGTCTGCAGTAGCAGCTCTTTAAAACGTTTCTCCAAAGTGCAGAACATTAAAGTCAGGAGCCTGTAGTAACGATTTTTATCCACACTGCTTAATAGACAAGTTAAGAAGCGCGACAGACATACACACATTACCTTCACCTCTCTGTGCAAGCATACTTGGAGTCATCTTAGGAATTTAATTACGCCAAGCCATACACACTACAGGACATTCCTTAGAAAAATACCTCAGCGTAATGTTATCAAGTGAAATGCGCGGCAAGGGGCAGGCAGGGGTTGTGCAGTACGCATGTGGTCAAAATTACATGGCAGGTATTTTAATTACTTGTGTTACATGAATAGGGGGACTTACAACAGAAACATTACTGAGCATGTCTACAACAGTCAAAGCATATAAGACGACGTAAATAAACTAAGAACTGAGAATATCAATTGCATTAAGCTGCACTTCATAACAGACACATACACACACATACTAAGAGCATACAATATAACAGTATGAAAAACATAAAAATCAGCCACTTCTACCTACACTCTAGTCGTAGAAGGAATGGGCACAGATTCTCTCCCCTAATGGCTGCTTCCCCTTTCCATGTCCTCCACCAATCCCACGAGCCAGTTCGCACGTTCCCACTCGGTTTATTAATGGCACTAAAAAAAGGCCGATGTTCAACGCAGGTAACGTGAGGAAGAAAGACAGCTGTATTTTGCTCCCATCAACAGTGTTTATTCTTTCCCTGACCCGAGTATAGTACAGAGTAGACACCCCAATGATTTTGCAGGAAGGATGTCAGCACACAGGACAAACCACAGCATTTGTGACCACACCAACTGCCTAGTATTTGAATTCAGCAGCTACCTATAAGGTCTGGATTTTACTTTCTTTTAAATGTATATACTTTAGCTAGCAGTATGGTGTCAACAAGGAGACACCACAACATCAAGCAATGCGGTGCTAATAATGTGATACACAATATAACACAATGTGGTGCCAATAAGGAGATACCACGATATACCACAATATGGTATGGAGCCGGGATAGCGTAGTCGGTATAACGACTCGCCGCGGGCTGGGCGGTCGGGGATCTAAATCCGGGAGAGGCGAGAATTTTCCCAACCGTCCAGACCGGCGACGGGGCCCACCCAGCCTCCTATAAAATGGGTACCGGGTCTTCCCCGGGGGTAAAGCGGCCGAGGCATGGCATTGACCACACACCCCATCTAGCGCCGAGGTTGAAGAAAGAGTAGAGCTATACCTCTACTCCCCTCCAGACCTTCATGGCCTGTTCTGGGGTGAACTTTATCTTTACCTTTTACCACAGTATGGTTCTAATAAAGAGATACCATGATATAACACTACTCTGCAGCAAGATTTACAAAATACCCGAGCCTTCAGGGATGTTATACTGTGCAGGACATAATTTAGCATAACCTGACATTTCAAAGGAACACACTGCCTTCAATTTGCAGGGTTGGTAGGTCCTAGAAAGATCCTTCAAAATGTCGGGATTTGTTAGATTACCCACTACACAGCATAACATCCCAGAAGACCCAAATCTTCAATGTAAACAATGTAGAAGCACCAAACCTTGCGAGACTTACAAGTTTAATTTCCACCACTCACCAGCACAAGGTATGTTAGAATCTGAACAGGAAACTGTTATGTCAGAAGTAACCTACATCAGTCTACAATAAACTGCAGAGAATGTCTGTCACTCGCAACTTCACCAGCTATGGCAGTTGGTGTTCGAGTTCTTGAACATGCAGGTACAGAAAAAACACAGACATAAACTGTACAAGTTCCACTATAAGCTCTTACTTTGGCATTCCCACCACACCCTTCACCCCTGTCAATTTATTTTAATAATCTTACGTGAATATTATTACTAAGTTCTCCAAAATGCTACAAATGTGCAAAACCTTCTCCCAATACACATCATGACCATTCTCCAGCATCATGCCAAATTTTTAAAATTAACTATTCAAAATTCTGGTTTCCAAGAAATATGTCTCCACTGATGCACTATTATATATTAAATAACAATTTCACCAAATATGCTGGCCATAAACTTGAGAAGTTTTTGATATACAGCTTGACAAAATAAGCACTGCAACTACCTAGAGACAACTTTCTCATCAGCTTGATTTTAGCTGCAATACAGACAGCAGGAAAGTTATCACTTATTCACTGCTTCATCACAAAATTTTTTCAGCACTCACTCCCATATGGCATAAATATCTGTAACTGTAACAAAGAGTTATAACATGTGGATTGTATAATCAAATAATTTCAACTCATAAGCAACTTTGGGTGCTACAAACTGGAATAAACCTTTCCAGTCTGATATCAATATGCAGAAATCATATCAGCTATTCCTTTACCTTTCCACATGGTGTAATATCGTCTGATCTGCTTCCATCTGGACCACACATTGCGTACCAAGCTCCAACTCTACAAGTGAAAGACAACACAACCTAATTAGATTGCAATGGTGATATTCCACATATGTAATGCTTATATCACTGGCATTCATTTACACTGCTGTGTGACTGGGTAGCTACAAAACTCAAGACATATTTTGAAAACCGACTTTTTGTCTGCATAATCTTGCAACAGTGCAACTGCACACATTTTCAACAATGTGCTGATGGCTGGTATGATTTCAAAGCATTTGAAAATTCTTGTTCACACTGCTACATACACTACTGTTACATTCTGTATACTTGACCTTTGTGACAAAATTCATGATGAAGCACACCACAAATGATTCAGTCACAGAATAAGGCAAAGAACTTCTTCACATTCCACAGATCCTTTATGGTACAATGGTATAGAACATGTCACAGAATGACTGCAATACAACACTAATATGAAATACATGGGTGGTACACCTATTTATCTTATAAAAATGTTATATTATACAGACCAGTATAATGAAGAACATTTGTCAAAAATGAACTAATAAAAGGTGCACAACTAATGAGCTTACGGTCGGCAAAAATTCTTCTGCAGAGTATAAGTGAGATAAAAGATATCTTCTAATGCTGGTTTAAATATTTTAACATCATGGCTTAAGGTTTACTCTTACACAGAAGCACTGCATAGCTGATTCCTTCTACATTTCAACACCTACAATCAAATGCCGCTTATAATTAGCTCCATAATTTTGGGCCACACACTTGCTATCTGATCCTTGTGGACGACAAACTGTAGACTAGGTATACGCTAAACTACGAATGAACCACGGTACTATAACATTTTTGCTGACAAAATACTTGGCAGCCCACGGCACGTAAAATAATACTCCTTCTAAACGCATGTTACCTGCCACATCTATAATCATCTACAAATTAATATTCTTTACGTGCAAATTTCACCATGCATCGTGGTGCCCGTGAAGGAAATATTTTTGGCATGTTACGTACCCTAGTATCATAGGTATGGGGGTTACATTGTCAAGCATTTCAAAATTTGTATGCCTATGTGTGAAAGATATAGGGAATACAAAAACAAGACATTAGCTGTCATCGAAGTATTACTTCACCAAAGCCTACCTCTTCTGTTGAAAGGCCGGACCCGCACAGCAACCTTTATTTTATCAGTCGCCATTTTGCTGTACATCAAAACAGTTCAGTAACAAAAGCAAAACTATATACACCAATATATAAACACCGTATTCTTGTTAGTTTCACATATTCAACCCATCTCAGAACTGCACATTTACGTAAACTTCACCAAACATTCACCGCACAATCAAACACACTTTCCGCCATCTTGGTACTCTTCCAGAAAATGCAGACGAGTATAGTAATCCGTGGTATAGTCAGCTACCTCCAGGAAAGAGCACGCTGCAAATGTGCAGCACATTTCTATTGGCTACAAAAATTTGTGCGAACGTTGCTTGTGCTGCCATCTTTTATCAATGGTTAAGAATGCCATGGTCGACTTCACATATCATCTAGTATGGGTCGACTTCAAGGGAAGATCAGTCGTTAATAAGGTTGAAGATAGTATTTTTAGGAACGTGATGCCGTTCCTTAGGTAATTCTCACAGTAATAGCCTTGTGCACCTCAAATCACTCACGCAAATACAGTTAACCATCAATTATTATTTGACCGTTCGTATCAGCAAATGTAATATACTTAATCGTTGCTATTCTGTGTCCGTATTGGTTTAACCCACTAGTATTCCGAACAGAAAAGAACGTTAAATCCATTTCCTGTTATGTTGTGTATTGTCTGTTACTAAGTACTTATTTCGTTTCGGAAACTAGACCAATTATGCAATACACCAGGACGATTTCTATTTCCCCATTACTGTCCAAACCTTCTAAAGGAGTTTCCTCAACGGTATTTGATACGTCCACCCTAAAACTGAGATGTGGTGCTGCCTCATTGCATAATTGAACAAAAAAAGTGTTGGACATTTAGACCTTTCAATGTGAGATGATTGCGTTGTCTGTGAACGTTGGGACCTCGTCACCCAATAAGCGAGTCCTATACGACAGAGCTGTATTTCAACCACTGTGTTGTTGCAGGTGACTTGTCTTACAGCACGAAATACAGACAATATTAAAAGTACTGTCAAGGTTTACAAAGTCGCAGAATTCTATATATGCTGTTGTTGTCTCACCCATGCCCACACAGATAAATAAATTTTTAAATTAAGGAGATGTTCACAGAAGCCGAGATGGAATACCCACCACAGAGTTGCATGGATCAGAGTTGCTCTACAGCATTATGGAGCTTTTATCCGAGGTATAATCGGTACTCCCAGTAAGTGGCAAGGTTGGTAATATGCGGAACGATAAAATGTCCTCGAGGTTGGTTGGTCACATTGCCAAAATAAACATGCAAGTTTGAAGTTGTGTGGACTGAAAATTGTGTATTTACACACAAGTGTGCAGTGTAAAGTAAACC
>Ga0123353_10015162_pt1 | contig 11174 bp, 10 predicted proteins | sample TergutLab28metaG_3_FD_92763 | JGI IMG/M metagenome (GOLD analysis project Ga0123353, IMG submission 92763) | Labiotermes labralis P3 segment gut microbial communities from Petit-Saut dam, French Guiana - Lab288 P3 | ecosystem: Host-associated > Arthropoda: Insects > Digestive system > Gut ... | reverse complement strand
GATTAAGGAGAGGTGAACCCTATGGCAGCGACCTTCCCCCGCACCGACGTAGCAGGCGTCTCCCTGCCCCGCATGCTCATCGGCACCAACTGGATTTGCGGCTACAGCCACACCAGCCCGGCCGCCGACAGCCTGATCACCCAAACCCACTGCGACACCGGGCGCATCGGCGCGCTGCTCGACGCGTACCTGGAGTACGGCATCGACGCCATCATGGCTTCCTGCTTTGACGGCGAGAGCCTGCTGTGGCGCGCGGTAAAAGACGCCGAGCAGCGCTCCGGCAAGAAGATCATCATGATCGATACGCCGATCCTGGACTTGACCGACAGCGCCGAAGGACGCCTTGCCGCCCAGCGCCGCATCCAAACCTCCGCCAAGAGCGGCGCCACGTTCTGCTTTCCGCACCACTCGAGCGTGGAGCAACTGGTGAGCAAGCTTACGGGCACCATGGACCGCCTGCCCGACTATCTGGCCATGATCCGCGGCGCCGGCATGATTCCCGGCCTGTCTGCCCACATGCCCGAGCTGATACTCTACTCCGACGCCAACGAGTACGACGTGCAAACCTACATCCAAATCTACAACTGCGTGGGCTTCCTGATGCAGGTGGAGGTAGAGTATATCCACAAGGTGATCTGGGAGGCGAAGAAGCCGGTGATGAGCATCAAGGCGATGGCCGCGGGCCGGGTGTCGCCCTTTGTGGGGCTCACCTTTTCGTACGCCACCCTGCGGGATTGCGACATGGTGACCCTGGGCGCGTTCACCCCGGAGGAGGTGCACGAGGACGTGGAGATCGCCCTCGCCGCCATCCAGAGGCGGCGGCCGATGCTGGAGGGGCGGAGCAGCCCCAACAAAACCGCTGCGCTGGGTGGATGACGGCAAAGCAAGGAACAAAAACACAAATTATGCTTTTCCTAAAATTCCATATAAAAGCAAATGATACGTATGTTGTATCTTCGTGACAGCGTCCTCCTCGGTTTCCCATTTGCTGCCCACTATGTTAAGCGCTTCTATAAAATCCACAATCGTATCGGTTGAGATGGCATCGTCAATAATGCCATCTTTTTTGCCCAATTCAACAAATTCACGATAGATCGTTTTTTTTCTCTTGTTAATAGTTTTGGTGAGCAACTCAATCAATGCAGGGTCACTCAGCGCGTATTCCGTAAAATATTTTGAAAATGATAAGTTAATCTCTTTCGTACAATCGAGAAAAGCCATATTGATTTTCTCAATATAAGGTATATCTTTTCCCATAATATCTGCTGCCTTTTTCAACGTATCCGTCATCATAACATCAACGCATCCTGTGATTAAGGCCTCTTTGCTTCCGAAATAGTTGTAAATTGATACTTGCGAAACATGAGCGAGCGCCGCAATTTCTTTAATACGGGCATTCGAAAATCCTTTTTTTGCAAAAAGAGCGATGGCTGCATCTATTACGGCTTTCTTTTTCTTTTCGGTGGTCATCTCGTACCTGCTCACCTTTTCCACCTCGCTTATGCAGTTAGTATAGCATAGAAGAGCAATCTTTGAAATGGAAAGCAGATTATTTCAAAGTTGTTGACAAGAGAGCAGATTGCCGCTATAATAAGTTTGAAATATCGTCAGAAATATTTCAAATTTTATTAAAGGCGTGATGAAATGCACAGGAAAATGATCGCTGCACTTGTAACGGTACTTGTTTTTTTGAATACGGCTGCAGTGGCCGCAGCGAGCTCACAAGCCCATGATGTTGTGGGCATGGTGGACGAATTTATTGAAAAACACGCTGATGAAACGGCGGGCGTTGCAATCGCTGTGGTCGGTGAAGAGGGAGTGACTTTTCAAAAATCATATGGATACGCAGATATTGAAAATATGAAAATAGCAGACGATCATACGCTCTATGAATGGGGGCCTGTTAGCAAACTGCTTGTTTGCATTGCTGTTATGCAGTTGCATGAACAAGGCAAATTGAATCTTGAAGCGGATATTATGACCTATCTGCCCAATCATTTTCTAAGAAAAACACAGTTTTCCGAGCCTATCACCATGATACATTTGCTTAATAATACGGCTGGTTGGCAGGATGTTGCCACGGATATGCGTTACGCGGGCGATGACATGCTTCCAGATTTACAAAGCGCATTGCAAATTTGCGAGCCTTTGCAAATATATGCGCCGGGTACAACCGTTGCATATTCCAATTATGGAATTGCTCTGGCAGGTTATGTTGTTGAAAGAATCAGCGGGATTCCATTTTATGAGTATGTAGCCGATCATATTTTTGCACCCCTGTCGATGAATCGCTCCAGCATTCACCCCAAGGGGGCAGACAATGATTATGTCTTTGAGAATCAAAGCAAAATGCGCAGCTATTCTACCCTGTTGGAGCAAAACCATAACTATTTTCGATTGAATGCCTTGTATCCTTGTGAAAGCGCCATAGGCTCGTTCGATGATATGGTAAAATTCCTTAACGCTTTGGTTCGCAAGGATGCAAACTTGCTTGAAAAAACGGAAACATGGGCATTAATGTTTACCCCGACCCTTTATTATGATCATACTGCTATGCCCAGGAATGCACATGGGTTTTGGGCATATCACCATGAAAATGTGACGTATGGACATGGAGGGACAACGCTAGGCTTCTCCTGTCAGCTTGCCATTGATGTAGAGGGAAAACAGGGCATCGTCATTATGGTAAACCAACCCTATACCACAACGCATACTTTCGGATTGGCGAATCTTTTATTGGGCAATTTTGCGAGCGATAACAACGACAAAAACTTACCCTTGAATAAGGACATAGAAGGCTATTACGTATCGGCACGGACCATTTCTGAGGGCTTCTTTCGCATTTACGATTTATTGAATGTTATCATCATCACTCCGATAGGGGAAAATGAGATAGAGTTTTCGTACCTACTCTCGGACTATACGATGAACTTTAGGCAAGTGCAGCCGAATATTTTTGCATACAAGGATGGATTTGGCGTATACAATATGATTGCATACCACGCGGAAAGAGATACAATCCAAGCGCCAAATTGGGATTTGATGCGTACCGACAAAAGTTATATCGTATGGGGGATAATTACCTTCATCGCGCTTCTTATCGCCATGATGCTCTGCTTGATAACCTTTATATGGAGCACCATTCGAATCTTAGGAAAAAATCGCAAGAGAATTCTTGACTTGCCGCTATTGTCCAACATCGTTATTTCGGCGGCTGGCATTGGCTTTGGCGCAATGTTGGCATTTACAGTCTTTCAGGCGATGAACTACACAGTAACGCGACAGAATGTAACCGCGGCCATCGCTTTCAACATTGTCTATATCGTTCTGTCTTTGGGTTATTTTGCTATTTTATTTGTAAATAAAAAGAGAGCTATCCCTAAAATTGACCGCGTGTTGGGTGTGTTTTCACTCATATCATGCGTGTGCATTTCATTCTTTATTATGTACTGGAAAATGTATATTCATTGACCCTTCGCGCCATGGCGGGCAATGCCTACCGCCGCGCCAACGCCGCGTCGATCATCGCGCGGTATTTGTCATAGGGGATGTATTCCGGGATGCTGTTGCCCGAGCCCAGCGCGTATCCGCCGCGCTCCTCGGCCAAGTCCAGCATCGCGTCGCAGCGCTTGCGGATCTCCTCTGGCGAGGAGCGGATGATGAAGTCCACGTCGAGCCCGCCCAGTATGCCGATGCGGCCGCCCCAGCGGGCATAGCATTCCTCCACGGGCAGGATGGCGTCCTCGTAGGAGTGCTTACCGTCGTACCCCATGTCCTCGATCACATCCTCGAACACGCCGCCCATGTAGCCGCAGGAGTGCAGCAGCACCGGCTTGCCGCGGGCGTGCCCGGCCTCCACGATGCGCCTGTGCCAGGGGAACACGTACTTGCGCATGTCGGCGGGGGAGAGGAAGGTTTGGGTGTTGAAGCCCCAATCGTCGTTGCTCATCAGCACGCCCACCGCATCGAACCCCGCGCAGATTTCGTAATACCGGAGCAGCCCCGAGCCCACCCTGTCAAACACGCGGCCGGCCAGTTCCGGTTCCTCGTGCAGCATGTAGCATAGATTTTCATAGCCCACCAGGGCCATCGCGTTTTCCAGCACGCCGCAGGGCCCCATCACCATCAGCTTCATGCCCTCGGGCAGATGGGAGGCCAGGGCGTCCAGCCGGCTGTAGTCGCGGGCTTCCGGGTCCATCCAGGGATAGGCCTCGAAGCTGGCCTCGTCGGTGATCACAAAGCCTTCGTTTAGGGAGATGGTCCGCCCCGCGCGCCGCTCGCCGATGGGAAAGGCGTAATCGCTGCCGTGAACGCTGGCGTAATCGTATCCGCCCGCGCAAAACGCGTCGATCACCAGCTTGCCTTGATCCACGGGGGAGCCGCCGGCTTGCCGGCGCTCGGCCAGATGCGCGTACACCACGGGGTTCATGAACAGCTCGAACAGCACGGGGCGGGAGGGCCTTTGCCGCCGCAGCACGCGCAGCAATTCCTCAAAGTTGGGGCGGTACAAGCTCGCGCTCATGGTGGCGCCTCCTCCTACTCGTTTCTTACTCTTTGTTGCTTACCCCTTTTCGGGCTCCGGCGCAGGGGGCAGCAGCGTCTCGGCCGCCAGGCAAAGGGCGCTGGCCTGCACGGCGAAGCCCAGCGCGTCCGCTTCGGCCGGGGCCAGGGCGGCGCTCACCTGCTGGAAGGCGGCCCGCTGCTGCGCGCAAAAGGCCTCGTATCCGGCGCGGATGTCCTCGCCCTGGCTGGCCAGCAGGCGGCCGATGGCGTCCATGGGCAGCACCTGCTTGAGCGTGCACAGCATGAGCAGCGCAGCCAAGTGGCCGCGCTCGTACTTTTTGCTTACCGGGCGCGGTATCACCTGCATCTTTACGTAGTTGTTGATCATCGCCGGGGTGATGATCTTGTCCTTCATGCCCGCCGGATGCAGGGGCGAAAGCTGCCGCTCCAAAAAGGTGATGACCTGATCCATGTACAGGCCCAAGTCGGGCAGCGCGTTCCACGCGGGCGGCTGGTACGCCAGCATGTGTTCGGCCAGGGTGTGGCAGGTTGGCGGCGCTTCCACCGAATCATCACTTCCTTTGTTTTTGAGCAAGTGCTTTTGAACAAGTTGCGCCAAGCATATCATATCGTTTTGAATAGAACAACAAATATTTTAAAAAATCCGTTGACATGAATCAAAATATCCTGTAACCTAGTATCAAATACTATATTGTAGAGGTAGAGCCGATGTGGGAGAAATTGCAGATTTGGGGAGACTCGCTGCTCAAGGGCGTGGTGTTTGACGAACTTCGCAACCGCTATCAGATTTTGCGCGACAATTGCGTGCAGCAACTCAAGGGATTGCTTCCCTTTCCGGTGGAAAACAATGCGCGCATGGGCTGTACCGCGCCCGAAGGATACGAGATGCTGCTGGCCGGCGAGATGCGGCCCGGGGGGCTGGCGCTGATCGAGTTTGGCGGCAACGATTGCGATATGGACTGGGCGGCGGTGGCGGCCGATCCATCGAAAGATCATCAGCCCAAGACCTCCCCCGAAGCCTTTACCCATGCGCTGGAGCAATGCGTGGCGCACGCGCGCCAGGCGGGCATGCAGCCCATGCTGGTGGTGCCGACGCCGCTGCACGCGCAGCGCTTCTTTGATTGGGTAACCCGGGGGTTGGACCGCGCCGCGGTGCTGGATTTTTTGGGCGACGAGGGGCGCGTTTACCGCTGGCAGGAGCGCTACGCGCTGCTGGTGTGCGCAACGGCGAGCAAGCTGGGCTGTCCGCTGCTCGACCTGCGCGACGCGTTTCTGGCGGTGAAGGGCTATGAGCGCCTGCTGTGCATCGACGGCATTCATCCCAACGCTGCCGGGCATGCGCTGATGCTCGATACGATGAAGGCCGCTCTTTGCTAAAACTTTCTCTACGATGGGAGGGGAGCGCCATGGATTGCGTGGCGCTGTGCCTGGAGTTGGGGGCCACAAAGGCGGAGCAGATCCTGGTGGAACAGCTGGTGTTTCAGCCGGAACTGAGGGATTACTGCGAGCAAAACGCCTGCGGCCGATACGGCAAGAACTACACCTGCCCGCCCTTCATCGGCGAGGCGGAGGCGCTGATTGCCAAAGTGCGCGGCTTTCGCACCGCCGTCGTCTTTCAAAATATCTGCGCGCTGGAAGACAGCTTTGACTTTGAGGGCATGATGGAAGCCCAGCGCAAACACAACGAGATGACCCGCGCCGTTGCCCGGCGCGTGTACGCCGAGCGGGGCCGGGAGGCCGCCCTGGTGCTGGCCGCCGGCGGCTGTACGTTGTGCGAGCGCTGCGGCGCGCTAAACGGCACGCCCTGCCCCCACGAGGCCGAGGCGCTGGCCTCGCTGGAGGCCTACTGCATCAACGTGTCGCAGATCGAAAAGGTTTCCGGCATGAAGTACATCAACGGCAAGGACACCGTTACGTATTTTTCCGGGATATTCCTGCGGGACTGAATGAGCGCGACAAGAAGCAATCAAAACCGCCGCTTTTTTGTCATCATTCGCTCATCCGCGCAAAAGCCGGACTCAATTGGCCATACAAATCGGTATAGATGCCCAGTATCTCCTCATATATCCCCCGGTTGGCGGCGATGGGGTCGGTCTCGGTTTCAGCGCGCAGCACCCGCATCGCGTCGGCCAGGGTGGGGTATACGCCCACGCCCACGCCGGCCAGCAGCGCCGCGCTGTAGGCCCCACCCTCCCCGCTCCCGGCGAGGGTGCGCACCTGCCGCTGGAACAGGTCGGCCAGTATCTGCCGCCACAGCGGGGAGGCCGCGCCGCCCCCCGAGGCGATCACGTACCGGGCGGATACGCCGGGCAGCAGCGACAGCAGCAGGTCGCCCACCTGCTTTAAGCTGCAGCTGATGCCCTCCATCACGGCGCGGGTGATGTCGCCCTTGGTGTGGCCCAGGGTGAGCCCCACGAAGGCGCCGCGGGCGGCGGGATCCGGATACGGGCAGCGCTCGCCCTGCAAATAGGGCAGGAAGACGAGGTTGCCCGCTCCCGGCTTGGATCGCGCGGCGGCCTCGCCCATCACATCGTACGTGTCGCGTTGTGCAGCGGCGGCCCGGGCGGCTTCGTCGCCGCACAGGGTGTCGCGGTACCAGCGGTAGGAGCCGCCGGCCGCCAGGGTGACGCCCATCGCATGCCACAAATTAGCGGCATTCCCGCAGAACACCTGCAGCTTGCCGCCCGGATTGGGCGCGAAGCGGTCGAGCCCCATCGCCACCACGCCCGAGGTGCCGATCACCACGCCCACGATGCCGGGGGCCACCAGGCCCATGCCGGTGGTTTGGATCACCGCGTCGCCGCCGCCGGCCACCACCGGCAATCCCGCGGGCAGGCCGCACTGGGCCGATACCTCCGCGGTGACCTGGCCGGCCACCTCGCCGGATTCCAGGCAGCGGGGGAACAGCGAGCGCTGCAAGCCGAGGGCGGCGATGAGCCCGTCGTGCCAGCGGCGGTTGGCCACGTCCAGCAGGCCGGTGCCCGACGCGTCCGATACCTCGGTGGATTGCTCGCCGGTCAGCTTGTACAGTATGTAATCCTTGGGATTCAAAAACACGCGCATCCGGGCAAAGAGCTCGGGCTCGTGCTCGCGCATCCACAGCAGCTTGCCGCCGGTGTAGCCGGTGAGCATCGTGTTGTTGGTTTTGCCCAGCAGCGAGTCCAGGCCGCCCGCCGCGTCGAGCACCTGCCGGCACTGGGGGCCGGTGCGCTGATCGCACCACAGGATGGCCGGGCGGATCGGCTCTCCGGCGGCGTCCAGCGCCACCAGGCCGTGCATCTGGCCCGATAAGCTTAGGCCGCGTATGGCGTCCGGGGAGATGCCGGAGGCGTCCAGCACGCGGCGGATGCAAACCAGCGAGGCCTGCCACCAATCCGCCGGATCCTGCTCGGCCCAGCCGGGCTGCGGGATGGCCAGCGGGTATTCCTCGGTGTGCGAGGTGCAAATAGCGCCGGTTTCGCCGATCAGCAACGCCTTGGTGCCCGATGTGCCGATGTCCAAGCCCAACAAATATGCGTGAGACATGGGTTTTACCTCCTAAATAATGTACAAATTACAAGGTACAGTGTACAACTATTGGTATGCCATTATTTGCACATTGTAATTTGTACATTGTACATTTATTGCCCCTTCACCTTGGATTTGGATTTGAAAGCGGCGAAGTCCAGCTTCCTCTCCGTGCCGTTCCACAGGCGCGCGATGTTGGCGCGATGCCGCGCGATGATGATCGCGGCCCACAGCGCGGCGGCGCCGCAGATCAGCGGGTCGCCCCAGTGGGCGACGAATAGGTACGCCGCGCCGAACACCGCCGCCAGCACCGAGCCCAGCGACACGTAGCGGGTGGCCAGTGTGATGGTTACGAATACCGCCACGCACAGCAGGCCGGTAACCGGAAACAGGCAGAGCAGCGTCCCGGCGGTGGTGGCCACCCCTTTGCCGCCCCGAAAGCCGAAGAGCACCGGCCAGCAATGCCCCACGATGGCGGCGGTGGCGCCCGCCACGCCGCCGGGGAAGCCGGCCAGCCAGTAGCCGATGCCGATGGCGGCAAAGCCCTTTGCGATATCGCCGATCAACGTGAGCAGCGCCGATTGGCTGCCCAGCACCCGCAGCATATTGGTGGCGCCCGCGTTGCCGCTGCCGTGCCGGCGGATGTCGATGCCGGCCTGCAGCTTGGAGACCACCAGCCCGGTATTGAAGTTGCCCAGCAGGTAGCCGGCCACGGCAATGGCGAGGTATTTCAGCCACTCTGTCATGGATCAGTCCTCCTTCTTCCGTTCGCGCAGCAGCATGCGGATCGGCGTGCCTTCGAAGCCAAAAGCTTTGCGGAACTGGTTTTCCAAGTAGCGCTCATAGGCAAAGTGCATGAGCTTTATGTCGTTTACGAACAGCACAAAGGTGGGCGGGCACACCGCTTGCTGGGTAGCGTAATACACCTTCAGCCGCCGGCCGCCGGTGGCAGGGGGCTGGAGCGCGGCGGTGGCGTCGGCCACCACGTCGTTGAGCACCCCGGTGGTGACGCGCTTGCTGGCCTGGGCGTGGGCCGCCGAGGCCGCTTCCAGCGTTTTAAACGCCCGCTGGCCGCTGAGGGCCGATATGAACAGCACGGGCGCGTAGGCCATGAACTTGAACGCTTCCAACACCTCGGCTCGATAGGTTTCGAGGGTGCCGGTTTCCTTCTCTACAAGGTCCCACTTGTTGACCACGATCACCGCCGCTTTCCCCTCTTCGCACACGAAGCCGGCCACCTTGGTGTCTTGCTCCGTAACGCCCTCTTGCGCGTCTACCAGGATCAGCGCCACGTCGCAGCGGCGCACCGCCGCCAGCGCCCGCACGATGCTGTAGCGCTCGATGGACTCCTCCTCGATGGCGCGCTTGCGGCGCATGCCGGCAGTGTCGATGAGCAGGTACCGCCGGCCTTTCCATTCGAGGGGGGCGTCGATGGCGTCCCGGGTGGTGCCGGGGATGTCGGACACCAGCGCGCGGTCCTCGCCCAGCAGGCGGTTGACCAGCGACGACTTGCCCACGTTGGGCCGCCCCACCACCGCCACGCGCACCGGATGCTCCGCGTCCGGATCCTCTTCCTCCTCGGGGGGGAGGCGCGCCACCACCTCGTCCAGCAGGTCGCCCAGGCCCAGCATGTTGGTGCTGGAGATGGGTATCGGATCGGCGAGGCCCAGGGCGTAAAAGTCGTACATCGCATCCTGCTGGTTGGGCGAATCCACCTTGTTGACCACCAGCAGCACCGGCTTGGCGGCCTTGCGCAGCAGATCGGCCACCTCCTGGTCGTCGGCGGTGAGGCCGGCGCGGGCATCCACAAAGAAAAGGATCAGGTCGCAGGATTCGATGGCGATCCGCGCCTGGGCCCGCATCTGGCTGAGCAACACATCCTCGGAGGTGGGATCGATGCCGCCGGTATCGATGAGCGTAAAGGTGCGCCCGAGCCATTCGGCGTCGGCATAGATGCGGTCGCGGGTGACGCCCGGCGTGTCCTCCACGATGGCGATGCGTTGCCCGGCGATCCGGTTAAAGAAGGTGGATTTGCCCACGTTGGGGCGGCCGACGACGGCTACGAGCGGTTTTGGCATGGTTCCTCCTTTTGGTTAGGGGATAGGGGATAGGGGATGAGGGGGTTGTAGGGGCGGATGGTAATCCGCCCGCCCGTGTATTGGCGGGACGATTGCCATCGTCCCCCACAAGGGTTGCTCCTCGCCTCTTAGTGCAAATAACAACTCTGCTCCATCCGGCGGAACCGCCCGCGTGGGCACGCCTAATTCTTCCTGTACCTGGGAGAGGGGCACGCCGTCCAAAAACACCGGTTCGCCCGCCCGCAGCATGGAGGAGGGAATGAGCAGTTCGTCGGCTTGCAGGCCGGCCAGTTGCGCCAACAAATCCGCTCCGGTTACCAGGCCGGCCACCGTTACCGTCTCCCCAAAGAAGCGGTTCACGATGGCGTGCACCGTGACTTCCACGCCGTCCAGCGGTTGGCGGTCGATAAACTCCCGCAGCCAGCCGGCAGCCGAGGTTCCCGTGGCCACCGCCACGCGGCGGAGCTTTTTCCCACCGTCGCTCCCGGGGTTGAGGCGCATCGCCTCTTCAAACTCCCGCTCGAACCGGGCCAGCAGCCCCACGCCGTTTTCGATCTGGCAAAAGTCCTCGTAGGCCTCGTAATGGGGCAACTGTATCCCGGCGATCTGGTAGAGCTCGTCGGCGGCAAATACGAAGCGGGATCCGCCCTTTTGAAACGCCCGTTCCTGCCAACAGTGGGTTTGAGCCAGCACCTGCCGGGCCTGAGACCGCGTGTAAGGCTCTAGTTGAACCAATCCTTGCCGGTGTTGCGTGAGCCCCACCGGCACCAGCGCCACGCTCCGGGCTGCGGGCCACAAACCGTACAGATCGGCCAGGGTGCGCTCCAGCGCGTGGCCGTCGTTGATGCCAGGGCACAGAACCACCTGGCAATGAAAGGAAATTCCCGCCTTGGCAAAGCGTTGCATGTGGGCCAGTATATCGCCGGCTAACGGGTTGCCCAGCAAACGGGCCCGCAGCGCAACGTTTGTAGCGTGTACTGAAAGGTAGAGCGGGCTGGCCTTTCGGGCAATGATCCGCCGCAACTCGCTCTCCGGCAGGTTGGAGAGGGTGATGTAGTTGCCGGT
>Ga0123353_10015161_pt1 | contig 11174 bp, 11 predicted proteins | sample TergutLab28metaG_3_FD_92763 | JGI IMG/M metagenome (GOLD analysis project Ga0123353, IMG submission 92763) | Labiotermes labralis P3 segment gut microbial communities from Petit-Saut dam, French Guiana - Lab288 P3 | ecosystem: Host-associated > Arthropoda: Insects > Digestive system > Gut ... | reverse complement strand
CTGGTGTTCATCTGCATGTGCAGCAAAATTCCTGTAACCACTGGTGTTCATCTGCATGTGCAGCAAAATTCCTGTAACCACTGTTCATCTGCATGTGCAGCAGAATTCCTATAACCACTGGTGTTCATCTGCATGTGCAGCAAAATTCCTGTAACCACTGGTGTTCATCTGCATATACAGAAAAATTCCTGTAACCACTGGTGTTCGTCTGCGTGTACAGCAAAATTCCTGTAACCCGATGTGTGATAATTTGGAAATCCTTTTCGTCCAGCCCTTAAGAGTAGTCCCAAGACCAGAAGTTTTGCTTCACACCAGAAAAGAGCTTCATTGTTGAAACAGGCAGATCTGAAGGACGTTCAGAATGGCATCCACCAGTGTCTGTACATCAACCGTTTTGGCATCTCCTGGCCCACTGTCTCCTTCCTACTCCATCAAGTTCAAGTATGAATACTTCAGAAAACACACAAGAGCACCCTGAAGACCCTGAACCAGCAGATTAAGGGGATATCCAAATGGAATACTGCTTTGATTAGTTCTGTAGCCCTAATATAGGAGCAGTAACACAATTAGCTGTAAGACGTTAGGTTACACCAGCTAGTGTCAGTGGATTTTTCATTGACATAAAATCCTTCTGATCGCACTATGGCCCTGGGGTCGACTCAGCCTCTAACTAAAATGAGTACCAGGAATATTTCCTGGGGGTAAAGGCGGCTGGTGCGTAAGGCTGACAACCTACCACCATCCTGTGTGGTTGTTACGAAATCTGGGAGCCTTAACTTCCTGGAACCCTCTGGGCCTGTCCAGGCCTGTAATGGGACTGCTTTACCTTTTACCTTAGGTTACAATAGGTGCTGTCTGATAAACCAGAATATTCATTAATTCTGCTCCTTTTCAGTCCCATTGCAGTCGGATTAACAGAATTTTGCTGTGTTTAAGTGTTTCAGTGTTCAATAAATGTTTTCTCATATCTCACATTGTTCATTTTTTGCAGTATGATATTTTAAAACTGTTAACAGCAATAAATTTGCAATTCTAAGTGTATGTATGTATTCTGTTATGTCTCTTGCATGGTTTGGCATATACGCCATCTCCAGAGAGCCAAGCAGTAGAAACAGTACATAGATTGCAGCATTGTGCATTTGTTGGTGTTACCAGAGTTTTAACTTTTCCCATGTATTTAATTATTTTTAACTGCCTGTAGTCAAAATTACACTGGGCAAGGTATTACTGTTGCTTGTAAGACCCAGCATTCCATGTTGCATTCAATTTATTCACACAGTTTGGAGGTCGTACAATAGTGACTGTGCTAAATTGTACATCATGAATATGTTGTGTGTGTTTGTGATGTACCGTGTAATTTATTTTCTTCTGTTTAAGTGTTTTCATGTAATAATTGTAATAGAACACAAAGTTCAACCATCTGTCCATGTAAAAGTAGTAGCAGCAGTGGCGGCGGCGGTGGTGGTGGTGGTGGCGGCAGCGGCAGTAGTGGTAGTGGTGGTGGTGGCGGCGGCAGTTGTTTCTGTGTTTTTGTTATTCTGTTTAAGGAAGTTACCATTTTCACATTTCCACACACGCAGAATTTTCATAGTGTTTTAAAAGACAGGAGCCTCTTGCCAGCCTGTTAATGTTGCTGCTGTGTGTTGCAGCAATGTGTGGTGTTGAGCAATTCCAACATGGCCTGTCCTTCACCTAACATCATAGCTCAAGAACCACTGGATGCAGAACATCCATTGTCCCTGCAGTATGGTTTTCGAATGGACAATGTGACTGGAGTCCAAAACTTGTCAGTTAAAGAAGGCTACTCATCTTTCCTGCTTTACCCAAATCCTGTGTATGAACCTTTTGATGAAGAAGTCAAATATTACAAGAGTGATTACCTCACTATAAACGTAAGTCACAGTGCAGTGCAGTATCTGGCATGTTATGTGTCATTGTCATCAGTCTTACCAATTACATTTTTTTTTATTACCTTTATGGGCGGAACAAGAAGACTCTGCCCCAGTCAATGTGACTCTTCATGGGCTGGAAGGAAAACAGTGTCCCATGCAGGTGCAAGCACAGGCATTTAAAATGAAAGTATGTCCAGCTCTCTGTGGCATCACTGGGATTGACAGGGCAGACGGTAAAGTCTAAGGCTTAGTTTGGTCCATCAGATTATCCCCAACAAGAAAGAAAATCAACTGTTGCTCTGTATGCAAGTTGTTGTATGATTGTGAGTTTACCTAAGTGGTACGTGTCTACCTGACATAATACCCTTGCATTGTGTGAAACTAACACTCTGGTAGTATCATAGCCACTGGTTCCCACAATTATAATGTGACAGTGTTTCCGAGTAACATCACAGCCTTGTAAGGCTAGGGGTATAGCCACCTTTCGGCCACAGATCTACAGAAGATCATACTAACGAGCACTTCACACATCATTTGTAAAGTGCTGGAGTAAATTGCTTTGCTCTGTTGTTGGGACCTGGACTTAACATATGGCTGCCACCTAGTAATTAATAGGCAAGAATAAATTGATGATGATGATAATATTATAATAATAATAATAATAATAATAATAATAGAACTTGTGTCATTCTGCATCTTCCTGTATTTATCATAGTTCTGACTGAGTAAAGGCCAGCAGATGATGGTACCCTGTTCTCTTTCATTTAGTCTGTTGTATGCAGCATAAAAGAAATAGTCTCTTCACTGTTGGCCTGATATAACTGAAAGATGTATTTGAATTGTGAAATGTCAGTAGGAGTGTAGAAAGTGAAATCATGTTTAGGGTCAGCATCTGGACCGTGCGTGTCAGGAGTCAGATGTGACGGTGCGGATTGGTAACAGTCTTTGCAATGTGACTTCACTGTCTCGTCAGCAGCTGACGTGCCGTCCGCCGATAACTCAGCCACCAGGTATTGATGAAGATGGCAATCCCACCCCCCAGGAACTACCTCAAGTAGTGGTGAGTATGTGGCCTTGGCAAGCCTTTGAGTCACACATTTGTGTGTCATAGGTCAGTTGTACTTTTCCATATATGTGCCATTAACATGAATTGGAGGTTATGTCCAGTATTTGTGTGTTTTATCTTCAGGTTGAAGTTGGTATGGGCAAGCTGAGATACGTAATAGGAAAGCTGAGTTATGCATCACCAGCAGGACTGAATGGTCCTCTTTCAAAACCAACCCTCATAGGTGTCATCGCAGGCATCGTCGTTCTGTTGATCATCTTCATAGGATTTCTTATTGCATACAGACGAAAGTCTACTGAGAGCAACCGGGTTCTGAAGAATATGCAGGAACAGATGGATATCCTGGAACTGCGAGTTGCAGCTGAATGTAAAGAAGGTAAGATCTGTCTTATATTTATAGACATGGTGCTTTGTGACCTCAAAATATTAGCAGAGTGTAACTTTAAACTGAATTTCTGTGCAGCAATTGGCTGCGTTCATTTGAAAACAATAGAGAGCCTCTGAATGTCACTTTGTGAAAAAGAGGGATAAACTCTTCGAATCATTTCCTGTGAAGCTGTGTTGAACTGTGATAGCTTGGTTATAGCTTGGCGTCAATGTAGGGCTGTGATAGCTCGGTCAGCGCTTGGGGTAAATCCTCAGGATGGTTGTTATCACATCTCAGCAGCTTCGGAACATGCGTGTGAGGCAGACTGTCTGTGCTTGCAACATGTAACATGCATTTTGTCCTGTCATTCAGTGTTCATATGCTTCATGTGTCACAAAACCAATGGAAACAGCAAAAGTAGCAAAACATTGTGAGACTGGAGGTTGTCACAACAGTGTTGCTAAATATCCAAGTATTCTGGGATATTGCACCATATCAGTGGGTGAGCAGGTCCTAGCGTTTTTTAAGGACCGTAGTACTTGGAGGGGGGGGGGGGGGGGGGTGACAGTTCAGAGCCTTCCAGGATTGTAAACTGAAATGTCATAAATATAAGATGTTTATGTGCAGTTTGTCATATCAAATGTATGATGCTAACAGTGTGCATTATGTTATATTGTAAAGAACTGAAGCAGTTAACATGTTTGGTTCTCATAATCAGTTTGTGTCAGCTTGCTGTAAGCATTAAGCCCACAAAACAAGAAGTTAATTCAGCTTGAAACTGGTTGTGTTTTTTTCAGCATTTGCTGAGCTGCAGACTGAGATGACAGACCTGACAGGTGACCTGACCTCAGGTGGCATTCCGTTCCTCGATTACCGTACATACGCTATGAAAATATTGTTTCCAAACATTGATGATCATGTGGTGCTGCAGTGGGAACGCCCGGAGCTTCTACGCAAGGAGAAGGGACTTCGGCTGTTTGGCCAGCTCATAATGAACAAAACGTTTCTGCTTCTTTTTATTCGAACACTTGAAAGCAACAGATATTTCTCAATGAGAGACAGGTATGCTGTCATTCATACATTGTTTCTATGTTGCTTAACGTAATTCAGTGGCCATGTGCAGTTGAAGGGCTGTCATAATTCACACATTCCATTTTTTATAAATTGCTGTTGACATATCTTTGGATATTTTTTCATCTTATTTCCCTATGTTAAATATGTTTGGACTGAATGTGCTTATGGATCCTGCCTGGCAGGGTTGGGAGAGCCAGAGCATCCCACTCAATCACCAGTGTGTTAACGCATGTAATGTGTGTGTGACACAAGCATTATCATCTGTTAGTAGTACATTTACAGTATATATAAAACATTTATATTACCTATGGTAATGAGACATGGTGCGTCATGTGAATGGTGAAAATAAATTAATTGATGCTGTAAATGATGGTCATCTTTGGGTTTCTACACCATGTAGTTGGACATCATACCTAGGTGTGTATTGTCATGTGACACACACATCTAGACCTCTGCAGTGTGACATGTTGCCATTCATATCACTGTTTGTTGGAGAGGTTGAGTTGTGTCACCAGTTGTGCCTGTGAAACACACACACACACACACAAAACTGCTCTGCTCCAACCAGTGTACTGATTGTCTGCATTACATCATAATTTAGAAAGTTAACAAGGATTATAAACACAATGTACCTATGTTAGGAGGTGCACCAAATGGCACATTTAATTTTCATTACATCCTACAATGAATAGAGAATGCTGTTGAATGGTGGATTAGTGCACCAACTGGGGAGACCTGAGGGAAGGAGACCGCTTGGAAGACCTAGGCATAGATTGGTGGATAATATTAAAATTGATCTTCAAGAAGTGTGATGGGGAGGCATGGACTGAATTGATGTGATTCAGAATAGGGCAGGTGGTGGGCTGTTGTGTGTGTGGTAATGAACATTTGGGTTCGATGGTTAATTATTTGGTTGGTTGGTTCATTGGGTTGGTTGGGTTTGGTTTGGTTTGGTTGGTGAGTGCACCAGTTGGTATGTACATATTGACCAAGTTCATATCACACATTTCCTGTAATTCTCTGAACACTTGCAGTCACATACTTTAAACACAGTTATATATCATACCTAATCCCAACTTCATGTACCAAACCAATTGTAATGCTAATTGCAAGGACAGACATGTAGGGCACAAATGCGACCTCAGCACTAACTGCCCTGATGGCCAGGCACAAGCCAAAACATGTCAGCAGTGTTACAGCAAACAAATTAAGGAAGGTTTAGTAGATCCTCCCGTGCACTTTGCATGTGACATCTTGTTCTGCATTTACTTGTCTATTGTAGTCTCCTTCTCACAGTTTCCCTCTATATTAGTGATTAATGCAAAATATTAAATTGAGGTACATGCAGCAATGAAAAACTGCTGGGGCCAAAGACTGCAGTAATGATTTTATGTTTCAGAGTGAATGTGGCGTCCCTTATAATGGTGACACTGCAGAGCAAGATGGAGTATTGCACGGACATTTTGAAGACTCTGCTGGCTGAGTTAATTGAGAAATGCATGGAAGGGAAGAGCCATCCTAAACTTCTGCTCAGGAGGTAACATAAGCCACTGTAATGTTTCTTTTGTACCTTACACAGTGCAGTTGAATACTCTAAAATGAATTGAACTGTTGCATATTAATGAAGCATTTCCTTTTGGAGCAATATTGTTGGTACAGTAGAGCTGCATTATTGTTTCAATTGCACAACTAGCCGAGGGACTGCTGATTTCTCAAGAAGGACTCTACTGCATTGAGTTAATTGGTAGTTTGGGTGGTTTGTTTTGTTGGATGGTTGGATGGATAGATGGACAGACAGGCAAGCAGGTGAGCTTAAGAACTGGTCACTTTTTGTTCTAACACTGTGGACTCCATTGTTACAGAACAGAAAGTGTTGCTGAGAAGATGCTGTCTGCATGGTTCACATTCCTCTTGTATAAATTCCTGCGGGAGTGTGCGGGGGAGCCCTTGTTCATGCTGTTCCGAGCCATGAAACAACAAGTTGACAAGGGACCTGTTGATGCCATTACCTCAGAAGCACGCTACTCCCTTAGTGAAGAGAAACTCATTCGCCAGTCCATCGACTTCAAACCTATGGTATGCTAATATATTGGTCATTCAGCTGTTTGCGTAGCATTTGTTCCGCATTGGTAGAAAAGGGGTGGAGGTCTTCTTATATTTGCAAATGAAAGCATTAACATACTTCTTTCATTCATTCATTTACTATACATTCATCATATCCATATAAGGTTTAACAAACGTACTGAATGTAGAATTTGTCATGAAATAATATAAAATGGTAAAGGTAAAGCAATCCCATTAACAGGCCTGGAGTGGGTCCAGAGGGTTCCAGGAAGTTAAGGTTCCCAGATTTCATGACAACGGCATTGGATGGTGGTAAGATTGTCAGCCTTACGCACCGGCTGCCTTTACCCCCAGGAAATGCTTCTGATACTCATTTCTGTTAGAGGCTGAGTCGCCCCAGGGCCATAGTGCGATCTGAAGGATTTTATGTCCATGAAAAATTCCAATGACACCAGCTGGGATCGAACCAGCGGCCTTCCGATTTGTAGCACAGCACCTTAACCACTGTGCTACCGCGGTCCCCATGAAATAATGTAGAAATACAAAATATGCTTGCCATTTCAAACAATATGTCATAGTGACAATGAATCGTATAAATACTATATAGGGAATGTGTACAGTTAGTTTGAAATAAAGTACAATAACATCTTAATATATATAAAACAATGAGTTGTAATAAAATTATCAAATGCAACATATTTACTAAATTAAACCTTCTTTCTTGGTAGAAGAAATATGTCAATACAATTGTAATTTGTTGATGACAAATCAAAGTAAACTATAAAACATCAAGACTGACAAATAATAGCTAATTGCACTTATAAAATAAAACCAAATCTTAGACTTTAGTGCTATTAAAATACTCATCCACAACATAAAATGACTTTAAATGAAGAAAATCATGTAAGGCCAGTCTGAATTGTTTAGCATTGTGAGACAATTTTTTATGTCAGAAGGGAGTTTATTAAAAATGACAAAACCTGGTCCAATAATTTGCAAGAAAGGAAATGTCTGGTGTCTGTGGCATATCACTAGAATTTGGATATCCATAGTGTGGCAGTAACGCACCAAGTTTCCAAACAAAGTATTATTCATGGAGACTTAGCATTAAATTAGCTGTATACAGCGATGGTATCACCTGCTGCTGTCTTTGCACTGTTTTGTGTGTTTGGTAAGGCCAGTAAACTGACACACAGGGCAGCAGATTTTGGTCACTGACACCATCTGTCAGGAGACAAGGAGCCATGATGGCACACACATGCAGATCTCTACTCTGAGCTGGCTTATGTCCATTTATTGCATGGCAGAGGGGTGACATATGTCTGTACATCCTCTGGGAAACTCACCCATTAATGACGAACATTGTACTGTCCATCTTTATGGCGGTTTGTGGGCATCTTTGGAGCTACTGCATTAGTGTGTGTTGTGTTTTGCTGTGAATACTTGCACTTGTCTACTGGTATGCAAATATGTCTGTGCCTATTTGATGTGCAAGACAAGTGGCTACGCTGTACAGCATGTACATGTTCAAGTAGCACCAACATTTTTGTCAAAATCCGCCAGAAGGCTGCACGGACTGCAGATCAAGTAACAGTCCCCACAAGATGTTATATGCATTAGCACAACAGATCATGACCATATATCTTAGTGTATGTATCTTATTATTTTATTGTGCTGGTTGGCCTGCTGCCACATTGACCAGACAGCCACACTTGACAGAAAGTAATGACATGACTGGTACAGATTAAATTTGTAGGCATCTCTCTCTGGTAAAAACATACACACACACACACACACACACGCACACGCACGCGCGCTTTCTCATCTTCTCATGATGACCTGTGTCTTCATATCCATAGAATGCTGTTATGGTGAAATTCACACACACACACACACACACACACATGCGCGCGCTTGTACTCGTGTTAAACATATGAAGAGAGGAAGGTGCCCTTATATCTAAGACAAAATTTTCATGTGGCATGTGCAATAATGGCTCCAGGCATTAATTGGAAACAGTTTGTTTCCCAAGGATTTGGATCTTCTAGGTAGTGATGCTGTCTCAACATGTTAGTGGTTCCTGGCATTTTGAAGGCAATATGTTTCTTTAAAACATCATAAACTGCTCACGCAGTGATACAGTGTCACATCCTGGAACACTTGAATCCTGAGCAACTCTGCTGTGAGAATGCTCTATCTGGCAGTTTGTGTCTTGTATGAGCTGTGTGTACATTTCAGCAGACATGTACATATAATTGCATGCTGACCTGTGAATATTTATCTTGCAGACGGTGTATGTGTCCATATCACAACAGGCAGTGTTTGTGAGTGGGGTGGATCCAAATACAGAGAATGTTCCAGTTAAGGTGTTGGACTGTGACACCATCTCTCAAGTGAAAGAAAAGGCACTTGACACGATATACCGTGCCACACCTTACAGCCAGCGGCCACGGAAGGACGACCTGGACCTTGGTAAGTTCACATGTTGTGATGTTTTCTGGTTATTGTGTCATATTGGTCACAGCTACTGACCTTCCAAATTGCAGCCTCATTTTTAGTTTTGTTTTAAAGGTTTTTTGTTTTGTTTGATGTCTTTGTGTTATGGTGAGGAACATGATATATGTTATGGTGAGGAACATGATATATTCCAGATCAGTTCATCCCATTTATAACTCATAATTATGTACTTAAACTTAATGTCTGGCGACTGCTCTTGCTGTCTTTCTGCATCCACACCATTGTTTGTGTGTGCGGGTGTGTGTGTGTAGCTAGCTGTGGGCTATATGAATGCAGTAACCAAGTGCACAGGAAGTTGCAGCTAACAGTTGCCAGATAAAATGACACTGTATAGTTTTACCAAATTCTTTGTGTGGGTCTCCCACTGTAATGAAAGAACAGGGACTTAGAATAGGTTGCTAAGGAGAATGTTTGTACCTGAAATGTAGGAGACCAGCTGTCATGTTTATGAGGCAGGTACTTCTCTTGTTTGTGTCTGAGATGCCCCAGTGAATATCCTGACTGAATATTACATGGTTGTCCTCAGTCCTCCAGTAAAGTGCCAGGATAATACCTCAGATTATACCACAACCAATTCCTTTGACATTCTTTCCAAGCCTTATTGAGTTTTCAATAGTAAATTTTGGCAATTCCAGTCCCTAGCTATGATCTTCACAAATAGTTCTTCAGTTGGTAATGTTCTTGTGTGATAAAACCTCAGAGAGGTCCCCAGTCCCACTGACTACACAGTCTGTGAATTGAACGTTTTTGAAGAGCCGGCTTTATGCAAAAGTTTGCAGCTTCTGCTGATCACTGTTACTGTTTAAATGAAGCTTATGTACTCACTGAAATAGCAACTGTCCAATGCTTCAGTGCCTTTGAACTTCTTATCCTGTGTAATTATTCAGTGAAGGGTACTTACTCATGTAATATTGAAGTGTTTACATATGATGAATTGTATTGTCCAGACACTTCTGTTGCCTGTTAACCAGCAATTTTGATGTGATACCTCAATACAGCTGTAACTCCCCTGTCCCCTCACGTGGGCGATTGCTGGCTGTGATGTCTCTGGTATTTCACCCCTCCTTGCAGCCAAGCAACAGTGTTGGTATTGTTCAAGTAATTAATGTTGGTATTGGCTGTTCCAGAATGGAGGACAGGAACATCAGGAAGGCTGATACTGTACGATGAAGACAGCACAACGAAAACAGAGGGAGAGTGGAAGAAGAGAAATACTCTAAATCATTACAGAGTGAGTGTATTGAGTGCATTGAGTGTACTGAGTGCAGCCTCGTTTCTGCTGAGTGTCTGTTGACAATTCAGTAGGCAGTATCAGAATAGAACCTTCAACATTCATTGAAAATTTGGGTTCATTGGTGGACATTTTGATACACTTGTCAGAACCTTCATTATTTTTGCAGAACAGGAAAAGCACACTTCTTAAGGGCAAAGAGAAATTCATAACCCCCAGAGTACCAGAGTGCCAGATAGGGGAGCCTGTAAATTGTTATTGTGACATTGATAAGGAATTTTGTGGAGCATTGCTGCAGGCCAGTAAATAACATGCGATCAACAGAGAATAATTTGTGAGGAATCTGCTCAGTAGCAGGATGTCAGGAGTACTGGCAGTGACAACATGTTCCAAAGAAAAATGTGAAACTGTAATTACACTCTCACAGTACTTGAAAGTGATGACTGGCCAGAAGGCGTGGATTTTATTGAAGGAGTAATGAAACAGAGAAAATGGCAGAACAATTTGGTTTAGCTGGTAGGCATTGTCTATTGCGCTGTAATCAGTGTTCCCACAGAGCTTTATAAAACTGTCATATTGCTTTCACAGTGTGGTAATTGGTAGCAGCTTGCCTGGTATTGGATACTGGCTTGATATCAGCAACAGACATAGGTGGTCCTGTGTTCAGGCAGGTTGGGTATCTTTTGTTCACAGGAGACATTACATGAATATAATTTGTATAATGCTTTCTGTGGACATGGAAGCTATAAAGCTAGGCTATCGTCTGAATGTTCTGGGGTTTGATTCCTAGTAGGGACAGGAGTTTTTTTTTCTCTTCTTCCAAATGTTAATACCAGCTCTGGGGTCCACCCAACATTTTATTCGGTGAATACCGGAAGGTATTCTTTCCTGGGGTTAGGGTGGCAGGGTCATGAGCTGACCATTCATCTGTGTCTATTGCAAAATGATTAACAGTGGGGGGGG
>Ga0123353_10015158_pt1 | contig 11175 bp, 8 predicted proteins | sample TergutLab28metaG_3_FD_92763 | JGI IMG/M metagenome (GOLD analysis project Ga0123353, IMG submission 92763) | Labiotermes labralis P3 segment gut microbial communities from Petit-Saut dam, French Guiana - Lab288 P3 | ecosystem: Host-associated > Arthropoda: Insects > Digestive system > Gut ... | reverse complement strand
CCTTACCCAGCGTCTTACTATACTCACATCAACACACTTCACCTTACCCAGCGTCTTACTGTACTCACATCAACACACTTCACCTTACCCAGCGTCTTACTGTACTCACATCAACACACTTCATCCTACCCTTCGTCTTACTGTACTCACATCAACACACTTCACCCTACCCATCGTCTTACTGTATTCACATCAACACACTGTTCCCCACAAACCTTCTCCTCACTGCACACTTCACCTTACCCAGCGTCTTACTGTACTTACATCAATACACCAATCACCACAAACGGCTTGCATTCGTCTGTGAATTTCAATTGGAAGAACGTTTTCCCCAGTTAAGAATTCAATAACAGCAAGCCGTGTGAACCGAACATCTGAAAACTCTTCCATTTCGATGTGCACTGGTTGAGGACTGTAAGCATCTGTGTGTTCAAGGTGAAGTGTGATGGAAGAGAGATACCATGCGACTACACAGAACCGGTTTTATCCAGATATATCTGATGTAAATAAAAATATTACAGTGGAGGCAAAACCTATCAGCGCACCTATGTTTATATATATATAACGCTTGTGATATGTACGCCCTGATGAAGACCTATTTACGTAGCCGAAACACGTAGTTGCAGTCGCTACAATACAGTTGTGCTCTAGCGGGTGGTATTTCTGTCATCATGCATTCTACAAGTACAGCGGTGTTCATGAGATTTCAGGTCTTCAGAGATGTGAGCTGTGTGTTTGAAGGTGAAGGCACTCGGTTTTGTCGAAATGCCGGAAACTCTCACTTAACGACACGGCGTCACATCCCGACTTCCTGGCCTTATTCTGAAGGCACAGTGTCTCTGTTTGTGGCCTCCGCCATGTTACGGTCTTCCTCACACGTTGGCTGGACATTAGGCAGGCAGTGCGACCAGCTTGGTGTTAACGTCACAGGGCTGCAGCACCGTTGGTAATGCTGTTAATAAATAGCAACCGTCCGAAACCACTCGTCACTGCATACACCGCACACCGCACAGATTTTTTTAACCCAGGCAGACCTATCGTGCTTACTGCGGGGCGCCAAGTGAATCGCTAAACGTAATTCAGGATGATGGTGATTGTCGCCCCCAAACACGATTCAGCACAAATGCTCGCCACGCCCCTCTGCCACGCATTCCAACAGCCCGTTTCCCATCAAGCTTCCTTCTTCACTTCCCAATATTTGTCTTGCGTTACTGCAGGGGCAGACGGGCTCTGCCTGGGGACCTGCAGAGCAGCAGAACTGCGAATGTTTATTATTACATAATAATAATAATAATAAAATAATAATACATTTAACATGAGAAATAACATTATATGCAGGGATTTGGTGGGGAAACCTGAGGGAAAACCACTTGGGAGACCTAGACATAGATGGGAGGAAAATATTAAGATTGCTCTTCAAGAAATGGGATTTGGGGGTATGGACTGGATCGAGCTGGCTCAGGATGTGGACAGGTGGTGGGCACTTGTGAATGTGGTAATGAACCTTCGGGTTCCATAAAATGTGAGGAATTTCTTGACTAGCCGAAAACCGGTTAGCTTCTCAAGAAGGACTCTGCTCCATGGAGTAAGTAAGTAATCACATTACATGCAGCACAGATTTTAAATACAGAACAGCTGCAACACTGTTTACCATGGAAACATGGTTTGTTTCAGGTGCATAATCGTAAATACACCGCCTAAAGATATTATTATTATTATTATTATGTCTCTCCCTTCACCCGCCCCTTCCTCCCGCCCCTCTAGTCTCGTTACTTCTGTCGCTGTCTCTCTCAGTCCCCCCTCCTCTTCGACATGTTATCAAGCTGTTCTTTTGCAATCCGGTAATTCCATTACCTCAAAATACCGCTAAATACAATTTATATTCTTCTGTTCCTTGGTAACGGCAGTTGTAAAGATATGTTTGTTGGAACTCTGTCAGACGATGTTAAAGAGTAGAACACCATCGTTACAGTTGATGTATGTGATTAAAAGAAACACCCTGTGTAACTGTCAGGCGGTGATTCTGTTACAGCTTTTATTGCACGCGTCCGATCTTCGTTATGTAACGTAAGAAATGTGATTGTGAGCTAAGTACTGTAATGTAACGTAAGTACTGCAATTTAACGTCTCCATGAGTTGTGAATTTTAATAAAGGTCCCTAAGTAAGCACTGACGCTCCGGCTGTCTTGTCATCCTCAGGGAATTTATTGCTGTGACGTGGCCATCCGTCTTACAGTGGTCTAAGCACAATAACTGATTCTGTCCGTCTGTCTGTCAGTTTATGCCAAGGTCGTGTCGTTTGCATTTCCGTTCGCCATGGCCTTATATTCTATTCTGCAGGTCGTCCAGCAGTCGCCAATGACCCACTTCGCCGTGTTGATGCGGCAACTTCTCCGACATCTCCGTCAGGCGGAGAAGTTCGGGTCACCTCTGCAGGCGTTTCTTGCATCAACAGCGTCGGACAGGTGGATTTAAGACACACGAAATAGAGAGATGAATGCTTAGCGTTAGTCCTAACAGTTCCAGTGGTTCCGCTGTACCGCTGCTGTGCAATATGGCCGTTCGGCGACACTTTGACATTTCAGTGTCTGTTGACGTTCTTCTAACACAGCTGCCGTAGAATTTGCCGTACTGCTGTCCATATATAACATATTTCGCCAAAGATCGAAACTGCAATATTGAATGATTCACAGGTACCTCCCGATGCAGGGAGTGTGTCAGGCATCGGGAGTCAGCGCGGAGGTTCAGGTTCGATCCCAGCCCAGTACACGTGACACGTGTGGTGGACAGAGTGGCACTGTGACAGACGTTCCCAACCCAGTATCACTGCACTACTGCTTCATAGTCATCTTCATCTTATCTTTGCCCTCACCAGAAGGACAAACTGCCGTCTGGGAACTTCAAAAGCAACGCTGTTTCGGAAATTGGGGACCCATGGATAGGACAGTACTGCTGCTGCTTAGTTTGTACTAGGTTCAGGTTAAATTGGGGGACCCTTGGATAGGACAGTACTGCTGCTGCTTAGTTTGTACTGGGTTCACGATAAACTGGGGGACCCTTGGAAAGGATAGAACTGCTGCTGCTTAGTTTGTACTGGGTTCAGGATAAATTGGGGCACCCTTGGATAGGACAGTACTGCTGCTGTTTAGTTTGTACTGGGTTCAGGATAAATTGGGGTACCCTTGGATAGGACAGTACTGCTGCTGCTTAGTTTGTACTGGGTTCACGATAAACTGGGGGACCCTTGGAAAGGACAGTACTGCTGCTGCTTAGTTTGTACTGGGTTCACGATAAATTGGGGGACCCTTGGATAGGACAGTACTGCTGCTGCTTAGTTTGTACTGGGTTCAAGATAAATAGCTGTCGTTTGTTCAGACCTGAATATTGCTCAGAGCAATCTATTGTTCAGACCTGCCCATTGTTCAGACCTCTCTGTTGCTCAGAGCTTGTCTGTTGCTCAGACCTGTCAGTTGCTAAAAGCCGTTTTTCGGATCTGTCTATTGCTTAAAGCACTTCACTGTTCAGACTTGTCTATTGCTCAGAGCTGTGTGTTGTTCAGATCTGTCTGTTGCTTATTCTCAGCATTATGAAGGCGGTATCCAGAATCCGAGTCTCCGTCTGCCCAACCCAATACCAAGTCTCCCAGCGTCCTCTCATTCAGCTCTGTGCACTGCGAAATGCTGACGTCATTAAACGAATGAAAGGGTTATTTTTAATTAATCATGAATACGTATGTTTCAGGTGAACTGACCCTTGCAATGTACAGTAACTCTGGACTGCTTACCATTCACGGTGAGTTTACATTTACTGCAACTTATGAAGGTCATTATCTTGTTACTTCCCGTCGGCTCGTTTTGTTGTATTAACGTAGCTTACTCTGCCGACCGCCACAGCCACAGTGGAGTAGAAGCAACAAGTGACAAGCAATACTTGACAGATGCAATAACCGTTCCGAACTGCGGCACGTTTCAAATACCTGAGTTGTATTTTTACCTTTCCTTCCGTAACTTGAAGTTACCTAGGGCGGAGAATGTCTGTAGAATTGTAGAATTGCATCTCGAAACACCTGTAAGCTGATCGCCAATATAGAGGACGAGTTATATTTTAATTTCTGTCACATGTCGCTAACTCCGTTTCCTGTCCTTTCGAGACCCCAATATTAATTACCGTTTTCACAAGATTGCGCCTCTGGGCGTAATTCTGAGTCAGTTTAATCCAGTTTACACTCTCTTTAATTATAATTTTACTTTTATCATTCCATATACGCTTTGGTCTCCCTAATGTAAAGTAAATGTGAAAGTTCCTATACTTATGGAGCACCACGCCTTAAAGATGAGTGTGGAAGGTGGAGGTAGTAAAACGCCACTCTGTCTTAGCCTCGACACTGAATTGAAGACATTAGGAAGCCTCACGCTCCGGCCCGCTGTCGATTGGATAGGAGAAAAAGTGGCCCCGTGATCGGTGTTGCTCTTTGTCTTTGCCGAGAGTTGAACTGTGATGGTGAGGGCAAACGGCCCATATCGCTTTCACTGTATCGACTGAGCTGTCGTGGCTGTAAGCACTTCTAACCTGCAACCTGCGTGCTACAAGTCCTACACTTAAAAATTGTAAATTGATATTTATGAGGATTACAACTCCTGAAAATTCTCAACCAAGTTAGTCCCAGAGATTGTATTTATAGGGCTGTGATATACAGAGCAGGGTCAGTGTCTTGTTTCGTTGTAATTTTGCAATTTAAGCCGGGTCTGACTGTATGAATTGTCATGTTGTGTTGCAGTTGTCAGTGGGAGAAACTTGCAGAGAAACGGAGACAAGCCTTGCAACGCTTATGTGAAGGTACGTGTTAGCAGTAAGCACACCCAACTTAGTGCACTAAACGGTGCGTGTTAGCGGTAGGCACATCCAACTTAGTGCACCAAACGGTCCGTGTTAGCAGTAGGCACACCCACCTTGTGCAACAAACGGTACGTGTTAGCAGTAGGCACAAACATCTTAGTTCACAAAAGGGTAGGTGTTAGCACTAGGCACACACACCTTAGTGCACCAAACGCTACGTGTTAGCAGTAGGCACACAAATTTGTGCACCAAACGGTAAATGTTAGCAATAGGCACAGAAAATTTGTGCATCAGAAGATACGTGTTAGCACAAGGCACAAACAACTTTCTCCACGAAACCTACGTGTTAGCAGTAGGCGCACACACCTTAGTGCAGCAAACGGTATATGTTAGCAGTAGGCACACACACACACACACACAAACACACACACACCCACAACTTAGTGCACCAAACGGTACATGTTAGCAGTAGTCACACCCAACGTAGTGCACCTATCGGTACGTGTTAGCAGTAGGCACACACACTTTTGTGCACCAAACGGTACATGTTAGCAGTAGGCACACACACCTTAGTGCACCAAACGGTACGTGTTAGCAGTAGGCAAACACACCTTTGTGCACCAAACGGTATATGTTAGCAGTAGGCACGCACACACAACTTAGTGCACCAAATGGTACATGTTAGCAGTAGGCACACACACCTTAGTGCACCAAACGGTACATGTTAACAATAGGCACATACACAAAAAACATATTTCACCAAACCGTACGCGTTAGCAGTAGGCACACCCACCTTAGTTCACCAAACGGTACGTGTTAGCAGTAGGCACACACACCTTAGTGCACCAAACAGCACATGTTAGCAGTAGGCACACACATCTTAGTGGACCAGACGTTAAATGTTAGCAGTAGGCACACCCACCTTAGTTCACCAAGCGGTACGTTTTAGCAGTAGGCACACACACCTTTGTGCACCAACGGTACACGTTAGCAGTAGGCACACGTACCTTAGTGCACCAAACGGTACATGTTAGCAGTAGGCGCACGCAAACACACACCTTTGTGCACCAAACGGCACATGTTAGCAGTAGGCACACCCACATTAGTGCACGAGACGGTACATGTCAGCAGTAGGCACACACACCTTAATGCACCAAACGGTACGTGTTAGCAGTATGCACACACACCTTAGTGCACCAAACGGTACGTGCTAACAGTAGGCACACACACCTTAGTGCACGAAACGGTACATTTTAGCAGTAGGCACACACACGTCTTTGTGCACCAGAAGATACGTGTTAGCACTAGACACACACATCTTTGTGCACCAAACGTTACGTGTTAGCACTAGGCACACACACCTTTGTGCACCAAACGGTACTTGTTAACATTAGGCAAACACACCTTAGTGCACCAAACGTTACATGTTAGCATTAGGCACACACACACACCTTAGTGTACCAAACGGTACATGTTAGCAGTAGGCACACTCACCTTAGTTCACCAAACTGTACGTGTTAGCAGTAGGCACACACAACTTACTGCACCAATCGATACGTGTTAGCAGTAGGCACACGCACCTTAGTGTACCAAACGTTACATTTTAGCAGTTGACACACACACACACACACCTTAGTGCACCAAACGTTACATTTTAGCAGTTGACACACACACACACACATTAGTGCACCAAACGGCACATGTTAGCAGTAGTCACACACATCTTAGTGCACCAAACGGTACGTGTTAGCAGTAGGCACACACAACTTATTGCACCAAACAGTGCGTGTTAGCAGTAGACACACACAACTTAGTGCGCGAAACGGTACATGTTATCAGTAGGCACACACACCTAAGTGCACCAAAAGTTACATGTTAGCAGTAGGCACACCCACCTTAGTTCACCAAACGCTACGTGTTAGCAGTAGGCAAACACAACTTATTGCACCAATCGGTACGTGTTAGCAATAGGCACACACACCTTAGTGCACCAAACGTTATATTTTAGCAGTAGGCACACACACACAACTTAGTGCACCAAACGGTACGTGTTAGCAGTAGGCACACACACCTTAGTGCACCAAACGGTAGATGTTAGCAGTAGGCACACACACATTAGTGCACCAAACGGTACATGTTAGCACTAGTCACACACACCTTAGTGCACCAAATGATACGTGTTAGCAGTAGGCACACACAACTTATTTCAGCAAACGTTAGATGTTAGCAGTAGGCACACACACACAACTTAGTGCACCAAACGGTACATGTTAGCAGTAGGCACACACACCTTAGTGCACCAAACGGTACATGTTAGCAGTAGTCACACACAACTTAGTGCACCAAATGATACGTGTTAGTCGTAGGCACACACACCTTAGTGCACCAAACGGTACATGTTAGCAGTAGGCACACACACCTTAGAGCACCAAAAGGTACATGTTAGCAGTAGGCACACCCACTTTAGTTCACCAAACGCTACGTTTTTGTAGTAGGCACACAAACACTTTGTGCACTAAACGGTACATGTTAGCAGTAGGCACACACACCTTTGTGCACCAAACGGTACATGTTAGCGGTAGACACACACACCTTAGTGCACCAAACGATACGTGTTAACAGTAAAACACACACCTTGGTTCACCTAAGGCTACGTTTTAGTAGTAGGCACACAAACACTTTGTGCACTAAACGGTATATGTTAACAGTATGCCCACACACCTTTGTGCACCAAACGGTACGGGTTAGCGGTAGACACACACACCTTAGTGCCCCAAACGATACGTTTTAACAGTAGACACACACACCTTGGTTCACCAAACGCTACGTGTTAACAGTAGGCACACACACACACACACACACTCACTCACTCACACTCCTTAATGCACCAGAAGTCTGAATTTTAAGTTACATTTAAAAACTGCGTGTCTTCTAACACAAACGGAACTTTCCCATGACAAAGTTGACTGCAGAGTTCAGAACCAGCACTTTGCTGCCGCCGCCAACTTCAAAGGAATGGAATAAGTGCAATACGTTCGAAACGTCCCTATCTCCTTACGAAACTGCAAGGTAACACGTCCCAGAATATACTACTGGTCGTTTTGATTTGCGTTCAGTCGAGGTACAGCTTCAATTTCCTAGAATCCTTCGATCGACCCTCCAGAAGGGCTTAATCTCACGGAGTCTCGTTTCTCGTTGTGTTCTTGTGTTCCATGTCAACGTATCACCACGAAGTTGCTCATGACTGCTTATGTACTTTCTTGTTCGGACTTGCTGAAATGTGCTGGCAGTTTCAGATGGGCCAGAACCACTTCCTCTCGGACCTTTCGTCGTTCTTGCATAGTCTATCACAACCTGACCTCCGACAAGATGTTCTGTTACGGACGAAGAAGGAAAACCCGAGAAAGTCTAGAAGTAAAATAAACGTGACTTAAGACTTCTTTTCCTTGCAGCGAGCGTCTGCATTGTCTGTCAGTGCGTAATTCAGGGGAGACCGAGAGGGTTCCATTCGTCGGGACAAGCTTGGTGTTTCTGGGCGTCGTGTTCAAGATGCAGATCAAGAAAACGGCCGGTTTGAAGGCTGCAGGCTGACGTATCAAGCCATGTTTATGTCAGCCAGTGCCGTACTGTAACAAACAAAGTATTGTTGTGCGCATAAACATGTCCGACCCAGCTGCTGGTCTCACCGATGCACGGCCAATATCATTTTTAACGTACAGTTGCATTATTGCTTCTAACAGCTCTTGGTTGTTACTTGCTGTCGGCTCGCCTGTTGTGTTACTGTATCCCATTCAGTGGAACACCGGCAGCAGTTGTAAGATAAAATAATGGCGGGTGTTGCTGCGAAATTGAATGGGTATTTGAGCAACCTGTTTTAACGTCTCAACGTGGCACACGTGTCATTCATAACAACGCTAGTCTGCCTCACGCGTGTCTACAAGTGAAGGCGCACGTCCCAGCGAAGTGCCAGCATCTCTAATCGTGTTTATATTCAGATAGGACGTACAGTTTGGTGTCTAGCATGAATAATTGTAACTGATGGTAACAGCGTCCCTGTCCACGCCATTACGCGTATTGGTGTAACAGAGGTATATTTCCACTCATTCTTAATTTCGGCACCATATGGAGGTGGGTGGTTGGTTATCTTCACGCTCCGGCCGCTTTATCCCAGCGGAAAGAACCCTAGTACCAATTGAATATGAGCCTGGGTGGGCCCCACGGCTGGTCTCGAGGTTTTGAGAACAGGTGAATCTGTCGCTGCGGATCGTTCAGTCCGTAAGCTGTAACGACTGCGTCACCAGGGAAGGTAACGTGAAGGCACGTCCTGGCTTTGTGTGAGTTCTGTCTGGGGCAAGTCTTTATTTGGTGGTGGTGGATGGAGCAGATTTGTATGAGCTGGCGATCTGCGCTCTTCTGGGTTTGGTAGTTTGTTAACGACGTTTCAGTAGACCTATCGGGTCCCATCTTCAAGGGTAAAGCGGTCCCAGCAGAATGTGAACTTACGTAGAGACAGATAGTGGGTCTGTGACACTGGGAGTGACTGCAGTGGCGACACCAGCAGTACATTGCGAGTGGCTGCAGTGGAGACACCAGCAGTACATTGCGAGTGGTTGCGGTGGCGACACCAGCAGTACATTGCGAGTGGTTGCGGTGGCGACACCAGCAGTACATTGCGAGTGGCTGCAGTGGAGACACCAGCAGTACATTGCGAGTGGTTGCGGTGGCGACACCAGCAGTACATTGCGAGTGGCTGCAGTGGAGACACCAGCAGTACATTGTGCGTGGCTGCAGTGGCGACACCAGCAATACTTTGCGAGTGGCTGCAGTGGAGACACCAGCAGTACATTGCGAGTGGCTGCAGTGGCGACACCAGCAGTACATTGCGAGTGGCTGCAGTGGCGACACCAGCAGTACATTGCGAGTGGCTGCAGTGGAGACACCAGCAGTACATTGCTAGTGGCTGCAGTGGCGACACCAGAGGTACATTGCGAGTGGCTACAGTAGAGACACCAGCATACACATCACTGCATGTTTGGGACTGACGAACTTTCAAGCGTTCGCTGTTTGTTGCCCGGAGAGCACGTACAGCAATCACTGCTATTTAGCGGGCTGCATCTGCGTTGTAGGCCGTCTTAAGAAGCTCACAGTTGCTCATATATTCCAGAAAATATTCTCCTCTTATTGCAAACCAAAGATGTCCTTCTGCGTTGACATCAGGCTGCACCCGTGCTGGCCCTATTGTGCGATGATAATCAAGCAAAGTGTTGTGTCATGCAGCCTTCAGTTTACCGTGGGAACATTGCAGCCCGCATCAAATTTTCACAACTTTAACTGCATTTTAATTAGCCTTGCCGAAAAACTGTAGTATTTCACGTAATGGGGAGTGTCGTAAGACCTCACGCTTATGCTCTCGTTTTATTCCGTTTGCCAACGACTCAGACGGGCGTATTTTTACGTCAAGGTCTTCTTAATTTGTAAATAGTCTAAGGTACGTCATCACCTCTAGTACGCCTCTGACCACGTGATCTGTGACGTAAGCAACCGACATCTGTCTATGGCGCAGTGTAGTCTATCGATTGCATAGGTAGAGTATGGAGCGGCTACCGTGACTGCTGGTTGGGATAGCACAAGGCTCGTAGCTGTGCTGTTCTGCTGACTGGCACGTGGCAGCAAGCTGACTGGCAGCATTTTGTTTTGTTTTATTACAGAGCAGAAAGAATACAGTCTACAAGCTAATGTGATGATTGTACAAAGTTCCTTACGTCACCGTGTATTGCTATGACGGAAAGGTATGACGCTCTTTGTGTCTGCTGACATCAGAAATGTAGTTATTCGGCGCTCCGATGACACCAGCGTCACAAGCTCTGTACACTCGGTACTGATGATGCAACTAATTGACTATCAATCCATGGAGCAGAGTCCAGCTAACTCTTTCCCAGCCAATCAAATTCCCGGCCCTTTATGGAACACGGGGGTTCATTACCGTATTCACAACAGCCCACCATTGGCCCTGTTCTGAGCCAGCTCAATCCAGTCCACGCTGTCTTGTTTTATTCGTTTAAGGTTTATTTTGCTACGCCAATCGACACTTGGATTTTCAAAGTACTTTCCTTCAAGCTTTCTCACCAACACCAACACCCTGCCTGTATGCACTTCTGTTACCGCCTCACGCTTTCTCACCAACACCAACACCCTGCCTGTATGCACTTCTGTTACCGCCTCACGCTTTGTCACCAACACCAACACCCTGCCTGTATGCACTTCTGTTACCGCCTCACGCTTTCTCACCAACACCAACACCCTGCCTGTATGCACTTCTGTTACCGCCTCACGCTTTCT
>Ga0123353_10015156_pt1 | contig 11175 bp, 7 predicted proteins | sample TergutLab28metaG_3_FD_92763 | JGI IMG/M metagenome (GOLD analysis project Ga0123353, IMG submission 92763) | Labiotermes labralis P3 segment gut microbial communities from Petit-Saut dam, French Guiana - Lab288 P3 | ecosystem: Host-associated > Arthropoda: Insects > Digestive system > Gut ... | reverse complement strand
TTTTGCGGCAGGTTTTCTTTGACTATAACTACGCCGCCGCCCGGATATACGCGGGCAAGGACATCAAGGTCATCGCTGTGAAAATTATATACAACCAAACAATCATTTATATATTTGTACGCGAGTAAATAATCTGTTTCTGTTGCGGGAAATAAATCCGCCACCGGATGTTCAACTATATCGCCGTCGCTGTTCACCAACGCAACGGCACGACCGTTTTCGTTAATATGCTGTATAATAAAATTTGCGTTAAAATCAGGTATTCCAACCAATGGGATTTGCTGACCGCCTATATTACGGGTAGTCGTGGCAAGTCCGAAATTATCAGCCATATACTGCGCGTCGTCGCCGTGAAACTCATAAAAATCGCCTAACGCTGTCATAATGATTCTATCGGGATATTGTTCTTTAGCTTGCAGATGTATTACGTAAGCCGTTTGCTGTTCCGCACTCAAAGGCGTATCGGATTCAGATGTAACGCCAGTTTCGGCAACGGATTCCGTTTCGATTATTGTTTCGGGAATAATATAATTATTTTCAGATGTAAGCTGTGCAATGCGGCGCTGAACCATGTGCCACGGCAGAGTTTGCGGCTCCGCGCCGTCTTTGGTTACGGTAAATTCGGGGCTGCCGTATTCATTTTGCAGAAAAGCCGCCGCCTCGCGGCTTCGCCCGTGCGTACCCATATACTCAAAAACGCGCTGTATGCTGTCAGTATCGCCGTTCCATTCGCGCAAAGAATTATCAATATCGTCCTGCGTGATAACAACAGGCTGTGAAGCGATTATTATTTCTTCCGCTTGCCGTATATTATTTATTTGCTCCTGTTCAGTCGGAAACGACGGAATGATTATAGTATTGGTTATTTCCCCTGTGGACGCAGAAACGCCGTCCAATTCGGACGGCGTTTCATTAGATATATTATTTTCGTTTTGCTCTAATCGTAAATCAGTTCGCTGTAAATCGTTTCCTCCGCTTGGGTTTTCAGGCTGTTCATGTGAGCCGCCCAGCCCAGCGGGTCGGTCGCCTTGTCGGGCGGCGGGGTCTGTGTCTGTAATTGTTTCATCATCAGGTCTAACCGTTCGTTCGCCGCTTCCTCTATTTCCAGACAATGAGGAAACAGTTTCTCCGACAACAGGAATCTCGTGTATAGTATCGGGCGGTGTTCTTTCAGATACGATTTCCGCATCATTCCGTATTTGCCCAGCGGACGGCTCTCCCGCACCGTTATATCGGGTATCAGATAATCCCCGGATTTGCTGTATGTCAGTTCGTTCATGATTTTCGCTCCTTTCGGCGGTTTGCTGCCGCTCATAATTTTTTATTGTGATTTCGATTTCCCGCAGGACTTCCTCCGTGACTTCGCTGACAGCCTTGCCCAGAGTATAAACCGCGTCGGGCGTGTTGAAGTCAAATACCGGCAAAAAATCCTCGTCGCCGATATATATGGCAGGGTCGATACCGCAGCGGGTCATAATGGAGTATGCCGCGCTGACGGTCAAGGCTTCCTGAAAAGCGACGGATACGTTATAATCGTCGTAATCTTCAAGGAAGCTGCCCTCCGCCGAATACCCGATGTCGCGGGCGTTATCAATATAATAGCGCGCTGCGAGATTTTTTGCAACATCATACAGCAAATTTCCCATATTATTTACGGATAAGTCATAATTTTTATTGAGCGCGCCTATGACGGGCTGTTCATGCTCCGCTCTCATCTGCCAGATGAACGGACGGCGGGGGTTATACCTCCCGTCCTCCGTGTCGCCGTAGTCGAAAACGTAGCGCAGACGGGGTGTATCGGAAGTATGGTCAATTAAGGCGATACCTTTTGAGCCAAGACGAGGATAGCGGTTCATGGATTTATTCCATATTTCCATTGAGGCGCAAGCCGTAACGTCCGGGCGCTGGGCGTAAATCATAAGCTGTTCGTCGAATGGGTATTTATACAGCCGCCCAGCCGCAGTCAAAAAACCCGTCCAGTCCTCACGGCTGCCCGTGACCTGACGAGCCTGACGGTCGGCGAGTTCGGCGTAAAGCTGTAATTTATTAGGCGGCACTATCAGACCTCCGTTTCTTCAATAATATATTCATCAGCTATATAAAAACCGACGTCCGCAAAATCATTGTCGCTGATTTTTTCGAGTTTTTCGATTGTGCTTTCGTAAATCTCCCGCATTTCGGGGTCATAAACATAAACGAGGCTGTCCCTCAACTCCGCAAGCAGTATATTTTTGTCGCTTATATCGAATATGCACATGAGGTTGATTTCCTCAACAGAAAATTTATCATACATAGGCTCATATCTCCGTTTCTTTTGATTTTTTGGTTGATTTGTCCGGGTTATCCTGCTGCCGGGATTTTTCCGCGCCTTGTTTGAGTGCGTCCAAAATAGACGGCTTTTCGGATTTCTTTTCCGGTTCTTTACGTAATTGCAGGACTTCATCGCGCGGAACGATGACATTCATATCCCTCTGTCCTTTTTTTATAGAAAACTCTGGGTTTTTATACGGTAATGCTTCAAGAAGTTTGCCGAATTGGTCTGGATTAAATGCGGTTGCGATATATGAATTCAACTGCGTAGTGAAGAACTGCTTATCGGAACTGTTCGGCTCACGCAGCTTTGATATATCGCGTAATATTTGGTCAGCATAAAAAACATAACGACCGTCATATAATTTATTTGTATGTTCCCATAAACTGCATAACTTATATTGTCCGTCGCGGCTTTTGTTCCAGACATTTTCAATGACGGCTTTTAATGCAGAAGAATCGTCAGGCTCATGCCGCCAATACGCCATCTTAACCAAGTCAAGAGGATAACGCCTGTTAAACTCGTCTCTCGGCATGATTGTCTGCCTGCCGTTTTCCTCATATATACGTATGGTATTGGAAGAAACGGCGTTGGCGTGGACATCTTTGGCATAATCTTTTATATCAATTTCATACAGACTGCCGTGAAGTTTATTTTCTTTTATACCGATTACATCTACGGCGTAGGCGCGTTTAAGATAGCCCGGCATATCATTACCGTGATACATAACGCCGTTATATCCCCGTGTGTCTTTTTGGAAAACCTCGCGCTCGGAATAACAGTCTATGCCGGATGGGTACGATACCCATATCAGCGTTTTGTCCGTATAATCGCTCTGTCTGGCGGCGCGTTCCATTTGTTCTATGCTGACGCCTAAATCATTATCGAGATAGAAAAAAGTATTGCTCTGGGCGATTTCCCTGAGCGCTTCGCGTAAATCTGCATTATCAATCCTATCCAAAACTATACCTCCTGTCCCTTTTTATTTTTTTGCGGTAATTCTTTTTGTAATGTATTATCTTGCCGTATTTTATCCGAGCCCTGTTTGAGCGCATCCAAAATAGACGGCTTTTTGTCCCTCGCGTCAATCTCTTTACGAACTAACCTGATATATCCGTCTAAAACGGCGGGGTGAGCGTTGGAGAAAAAATCTCTTTTGTCGCGGACTTGCGGTATTTCCACTCTGTTCGCCCAATCTCTTGTGTCTTTGGAGTACCGCCCGTCCCAATCCTGAAGCCGGACTGTGTTCGCCAAAACTACGCTCATACGCTGTTCGCCGTAAACATCCATGACTTTGCTGACGGATTCGGGGGTAAGCCGGTAGCCGTGAGCGTTCGGGACTACGCACTCCTTAATTGCTCCGTCGATTGTTTCGCCGCATTCTTTGTTAAGACGGAGGCTTGCGCGGTATTTATCAAGCTCGCCGTTCGTGCGGGCATGGTCGGGGGACTGCATATATACTTTTTTATTTACAGTATTTTCGGAATCGGAAACAGATTTGTCATCTTTTTGCTGTATAATAGGTTCAGCATCGAACAGCGGGGGCGTTCCTTTATTATCAAATTCTGTATTTTCCGTAATAGGAGCATTTCTTTCCGGCTGACGCTCATTCCCTAAAAAAGCGGGGAGTTCGGCGAAACCGAAACGGTCAACAAAATGCGATGTAACATCGCCGCCGCGCTGTATAACGATAACATCGCTGACCGAAACGCTGCGCCCCGTGAAGTCTTTGGGATGGTCGACGTTGAATTGCTGATACAAACCTTCAAGCGTTTCTTTCGGCGGCAGGGGCGCGGTATAGACAAGTTCATAATTGCTGCGGTCAACGGCAAGATGATTGGTTTCGAGTTCTTCAAGGGAAGCGAAGCGATATTTTCGCGTATCGTCGCCCTCTTTGACCTGATAAATACCGAAAGTATCGGTGTTGCCGTGAATAAGCCCGGATTCCTTTGCCGCTTCGCTGTTTTTTGCCGACGCCGCCGTATATTCCAATGTCCGTTCCCATACGTCGCGGTCTATGCCGAATATGCCGCCGAACATCTCTATGTCGGAACGGTCAATCGCCATTGCTTCGGTATTATCGGAATATAATAGATACACAGGCTGATCTTTGTCGTATAATTCTAACGCTTTTTCCTGCGTGAGCGGCAGAATACCCTCGTATTCATAACCGTACATATTCATTTCGGCTATACCGATTGCCCGATCGGGCATATTTTCATCAGGCGTTATATTTTCGGGCGGCGTTTTGGCGGCTTCATCTATAACGGCTGTCTGCGGAAACATCGTATTCAAGCGTTCCAATAGTTCCGCTGATTTTTCGGGAAAATCGGAATTAACGGCGGCTCTTTCGAGCGCCTCCCGTATTCCGTTAATATTTCCTTTTAATATAATGGAAGCTATACCGTTGATTGAATTTTCGGTTTCTTTATCTCCCATACGCCCAGATGTATTGTAGGTATCGGTTATATAGCTGACATAATCAGCCGCAAACTGATATATTTCCATTTCCTTTAGTTCTTCGGGGCTGAACGGATTTTTAACAGTTTCATTCTCTTGTACCGACATTTGCGGTATAATATCCGTAACCTCAAAATCCACGCCCGCGACGGTTTCTGTCCGTGTTTCGGTCGTAAACTCCGGCTCCGGCGGCGTTACGGGAGCGGCGGGTTTTTCCGGCTCTTTTGCCGATAAATCAATACCGCGCTCTTTGCAGACAGCCATAAATTTATATTCAATATCGTTTATGAGGCTGTTCGCCTCTTTGCGGATTGTATCAAGTGAAGCCTTTAATTCCGACATATCGCGGCTGCCATATTCGGCTAAATAACCAAATGAATTTGGAGATGTTTCGATACCGAAGTGCGCCGCCGTGACAAAGCTGACGCTTTCAGCCTCCACTTCCTTTATATTTTTAGACTTTGGCGCGGCGTTTTCGGTTGCTTTTTCTCTGTCATGCAGCCTCGCGTGGACGATTTCATGTATAACCGCCGAAACGGTCTGCGCCTCGCTCATGCTGTCGCGTATGCCGATTTTCTCACCGAAACGGCAATACCCGTCATGACCGTCGCGGAGCGGTTCAAACTCTACCGGCAACGGCGAAACTTTTTTGAGCGCGTCCATAAACGCCGTATAATGTTCAACATTGCCAGTAAGGTTCTCGGCAAGTTGGGGCAGCGGGTCTCCCCATGTCTGGCTCAAATCGAACACGGGGACTAACTTGAACTTTATACCGCTTGCCAGCGCGGTCATTTCTTCCATAATAACCTTGCCGTCTTTATCGAAAAGCGGCGCGCCGGTTTCCGGGTCAAGTTTCTCCATCAGTTTCTTTTCGGGTTCTTTTTCCTTTATCGGCGCGAATATCCGTATGCCGCTTTCGCCCTTTTTGACTTGCCGGTTGAATTTATCTTTCCATAGATTATATGAAGCGACGCGGGTTGCTCCGGGGTACTGCATTTTAATCAGCATAATATTACGTGTGCTGTAATGATGAAAATGCGACATAGTTTTAAGATAATCCTTGTATTTATCGCTTTGGAATAAGTCTTTAATACCAGCTTCGAGCCGGTCGGTCAGTTCCTTTGTGCGTTCAAAATTGTTCGGATTTACCGTAGGTTCAGGCATTATTTTCCTCCTTCGATTTTTGATAAATTATCTCCAATAGATACATCAGCGTCAGTTTTTGCGGCGTTTCGCACATTTCGGCGGTTATGACAGCATTGATAAAATCCTCGTCGCCGCATAAATCCGGCAGATTATCCAATATATACGGGCAGAGGCAAGCAGGGGGACAGCTTTTGTTTTCAAGGCAGTACCGGCAGTCGAGGTCGCGGAATGTATATTTAAATTTCGTATCTGTTTTTCCGCTAAACTTTTTATAAAAATTCGGTATTTGCTTCATCATATTTTCATAACGACGGTCTTTTCCGTTTGTAAACGTCATAAATAATGCTCCTTTCGCTTAAATGCGGAAAGCCGTCCGCATAATATCACGCAAACGGCTTTCCATAATATATAAGTTATTTTTCAATTTGTGCTGATTTTTCGGATTTTTCCTTTTTTTCAGTCGGTTTAGGCTTGTAATTTTTGAGATGTTCAAGTATAGACGGCTTTTCCGTATTATTGATAATGCCGTCAATTTGGTTATAATTCTGCTCTGCGCCCATCTCTGCGGCGGCGAGATGATTATGCTTTTTGGATTTTTGTTTATCTGTTTCGCTAATTCGCGTTTCTTTTCTTGTTTTTTCACATATAATTGAACTTGGAATAATAAATCCCCTCCCATTTAAAATAAATTGAGCGCGGCAGACAATTCCGCCGCGCCCCGTGTGTATTTTGTTTATTTACGCCGTATGAACCAAACCAAAGTGCCTGCGGCGGCTATAACCGCTGCCGCCGCTGATAAAACGATAATTTTCTTTTTACTCACGCTCGTCGTACTCCCTTTCCTCATAATCTATATCCTCATCATCGGGATATTCGTCCTCGTCGCTGCTGCCGGTTTCGTTTGTATTGTCGCTGACATCACCATCGGGATCGTCGGAATCATCATCGTTTTCATACGGATAATCCCTGTCGTCATTTGCCGGTTCTTCCCCGTATTCGTCGTCATCGTCAAGCGGCGCCTGTTTTTTCGGGCGGACGATTTTAATATAATAACCCGCGCCGCCGAGAACGACCGCGCCTATGACGATAAATATAACCATGCCGTTGCTGCCGCCGCTTTTTGCCGGCGGTTCGCTTTCATCGCCGGGAGGCTCGGTTTCGCCGGAAGTTTCTGTTTTTTCCGTAGGTCGGGGAGCAGAGGGTATCGCGCTTTCGCCGACGGGTTCGCCTGCTTTTTCCGCAAGCGCTATCAAATCGGATTCGGTAACCGCGTTCAAAAAATATACGTTGTTATTTTCCCGCGCATGGTCTATAATAAGGTAGAACACGTTTCCGGCAGGGGTCGTGAACGTATAAAATTCCTTGCCGTCGTATTCTATTACCCAATCCGTGACCGAAGCCTGACCGTCCGGCGTGAACGCATTGGGATTATTGCGCTCCGCTTCTTCGGCAGCCATAGCGAACATATTGAAAAGAGCAAGCAAGCCCGCAAAATCAAATCCCTCTAAATCCAAGCCGTCTAATTCGGAAATATTTGATAAATCCGGCGTTTCTTCCGGTTCATTATCAGTAGATTCGTCAAGCGTTTCGGAAACAAACGGCTCTGTATCATCAGATATATCAGCCGCGTATGCTGCAAGCGGCATAAAAAATACGCTCATACTGATACATACAAGCGCAATATACGATATTATTTTATTCTTCAATTTCGCCGTCCTCCTTTTCGGGTTCAATATTTTCGCCGGAATCATCTGCGGGAATGTCCGTAATATCCGGCACGGTCGTGTTTTTGCGTTGTTCCATGAAAGCAAGGGCAAACGCCTCAAATTCGCCCGGCGGTATGTCGATACCGCGTACCATCGCCACTATATCTGCGTTTTCGACTTCGATTTTCAGCCGCTCCAATTCTCTCAGGCGGGTCTGATGTTCGGCGATTTTTTCTTTGGTTTTTTCTATGTCGCCGATAATTTTGCTGATTTTAGGGTTCATAATTTCTTCCTTTCTTCATACATATTTAATTATTTTGTGTTACCATGAAATAAATGGGGTTCATGTAAACGGAATCTTTTAAGATTTCCACATGAAGGTGCGCCCCGGTTGAATCGCCCGTGCTGCCGACGGTAGCTATGACGTCGCCTATGCTGACTGTTTGCCCGGCGCTGACTAAAAGCGTGTGGCAATGAGCGTATTTGGTTTCAAGTACCGAACCGTCGTCCATGACGGTTTCTATCACGACGTAATTACCGAAACTGCCGTCAAATGCGGCGGTTGTTACCGTGCCGGCAAGCCCCGCGCGGATTTCCGTACCCTCCGGCGCTCCTATGTCAAGCCCTCTGTGCAAATCTTTTATTCCGGTAATGGGGTGTATGCGGTAGCCGTAATAACTCGTTATATACGGCAGCGCGTCAAAGTCAAAGGGATTGCCAACGTATTGACGGTTGCCCCGGCTCTGCACAAGAAGCGCGTAATGCTCTAACTGCTCTCCGCTCATCCGCGGAAAAATAACCGATGATAACGGCTGCGATGTGAGTGTGATGTTTAGGATATTAAATTCATATTCAACCTCGACCTCGTATTCATACTCGATTTCGTTGCCGTCGTCGTCAATATATGTGTCTGTATGGGTTTCAATCCTTGTTCGGATTTCAACCTCCGGCACAAATGTAAGCTGATACTGTTCGTTGAATATTTCAAGTAAATCGCTCTCAACATCGGCGTATTTGAAGTCCTGATATACCGCCGTAAGAAACGCCATCAATTCAAGCGGGTTATGCCCGACGCTGCCGATATTCCAGCGGTATTCGTCATATCCGGGGTGCGAGGTTTCGGCGTTCAGCGCCTCGAAAAGCAAATCTGTTTTCAATTCGGAATAGCTTAAATCTGCTTGGTTTATATCTTCGTCCTCTGCGGCGTAGGTAGTCGCTCCGATAAAGCCCGTGCCGCCCGAAAACAAAGCGGCGCACGTTGAGAACAACGCCATTATCATGAAGATAATCAGCATTAATATAATGACTTTGAGCAAAAATATAGGGTTACGTCGTACAATTCTTACAACTGTCTGCACCGCTTTATTCATGACTCCGGCAGTCTTTTTGGCGGTTTTTCCCGTTTTTTTGGCGTTCCTTAATGCGGTGGCGTACTGCCTCTTGATTTTGCGTTTCTGCATAAACCGCGACATGGGGTTGCTTTTCAGCTTTGGATTATCCTTGACCGCCTTTTGATAGTCTAATTTCATGCGGGTTTTTATAGACTTCGTTTCAAATTTTACTTCCTTGCGGTAAGGCGTGTTGCGGACATAGCGGTATGTCGAGTGTATCAGTTTCCTGCTCCCGTGAGCCGTGCTCTCGCCGACAAGCTCCGCGCGGTGGGCGGTTTGTGTGCCGGCGTTTTCATGCTCGACCTCGTAAACTTTCATGTGCAGCTTATTTATGCCCGCCGTTGTCAGAGCCGTTGCGCCTTTTGTGGGAAGCGATTGTTTTTTCGGCGTATTCCATTTCGCTTCATTCATGGGTACAGGTTCTTTGTCAAAACGGATTTTAGTTTTAGCTTTGTTTTTGCTTTCGTCGTAAAAACGCTCTTTAACTTTTTTCTTGCGCGTAGGCTGTTTCGACTTCGCAATGTCCCGCTTATATCCGTACAAATCGGTCTTATACTGCAAGCTGTCGATTTTTTCGTCCTGTTTAAAAGCCTGTTTTTCTTCCTTATATAACTTCTTATCTTCTTTGGTTTTAGGCTTATCGCCTTTGGAAAATTTCAATTTGCTTTTTTTAGGCTTGACTGGTTTGACAGGCTTTACGGATTTGCCGGATTTTGCGGATGCGGTTGCTTTTTCGTGTTTCGCGGAGTTTGCAGCAGAAACATCAGCAGATGGTGGTTTGGATTTTTTCGCGGGTATGTCCGTTTTTTTGTCTTTGGCTGCGGTATCTTTTAAATCGCTTTCAGGAGTGCCAGCGTCTGGCGAATCCCCGCCGCCATCAGGAACGGCAGCGGGTTCATCAGCCGCAGATTTAATAACGAGCGGTTTGTCAGAAGTGCCGGCTTTATCGGAAACATCATTTAATTTTAAATTATTGATGAATTCTTCCACCGCAGCCGTTTCTTCATCGGAAATATCGGGCATCACCTTTCCTTTTATACTGTCGGTGAGTTTCGCTATCATTGCTGTTTCCTCATCAGAAACATCAGAATCAGCCGTTTCATCATCATTGTCAATTATATCAGCGGTTTTATCCGCCGCAGTCTTAATAATGGGCGGCGTGTCGGGAGTTTCAACGGAAGTATCGTCTGTAACGCCGAAAACCCTGCCTCGTTTATTAACGGGCTTATTCGGCGGTTCGGCTTCCTTTTCCGTTTCGTCAAATTTCAAACTGCTTTCACGCTCATATAGTTTTGTTTCTACGCTTTCGGTATCTTCTACTGATATATCTGTTTCGGATTCGGAATCAATGTAATCATCAGTAATATCACCGTCCGGCGTGTCCCCGCCGCCGTCATCGACGGCAGGGTCGTTAGCCAAAGTTTCAATATCAGCCGCTTCGACAATATCCTCGTTGTCAGCTTCCTCGTTTTTGAATTTGAGTTTATCCATACGCCTATCCCCCCGACTGTTCAGATAACCGGGTCGACATTATCCTGTATGTTTCGGTTTCGCGAGGATAACGATCTACGAATGGGATTATGACAGACCCGTAAAATATAAGCCCTTCGCCCGGTCCCGAATGGGTTACATACGACAACTGATGAGGCGATATGCCAAGCTGTTTGGCGAGGATTTGTCGGTCGCCGCCAGCCTGATTCAACATGAGTATAAAATCACTATTTTCAAAAATATTTTCGATTTCGCGGCTTGCAAGCAAATCTTTTACATTTTGCGTGATGGCTGTCGGTATGCCTCCCCACTTGCGGAAACGCTTCCAGATTTCCACCGAATACGCCGCCGTCTGTTCCTCTTTTAACAATAAATGGAACTCGTCGCAATAAAACCAAGTCGTTTTTTTTGCCGCACGGTTGACCGTAACCCTGTTCCAAACGCAGTCCTGCAATATAAGCATACCCAGCTTTTTAAGCTGTTTTCCCAATTCCTTTATATCAAAACATATAAGGCGGTTATTCATGTTGACATTGCTTCTGCGATTGAAAACATTGAGGCTGCCCGTAACATAGATTTCGAGCGCCGTTGCGATATTTTGCGCTTCCGGCTCCGCTTGCTTGCGGAGAAGATTATATAAATCTTCCAATATGGGCATCTTTTCGGGGTC
>Ga0123353_10015155_pt1 | contig 11175 bp, 8 predicted proteins | sample TergutLab28metaG_3_FD_92763 | JGI IMG/M metagenome (GOLD analysis project Ga0123353, IMG submission 92763) | Labiotermes labralis P3 segment gut microbial communities from Petit-Saut dam, French Guiana - Lab288 P3 | ecosystem: Host-associated > Arthropoda: Insects > Digestive system > Gut ... | reverse complement strand
GGCGGCGGCAGAGGTCTTTGGGAACGCAGAGTTGCAGCAGGATACGTTTGCGTGCTTTCAACCTTGACCACAGCAGCAGAGAGAGGTACTGATCTTGTCACACAACTCGAGCAGATGAAGGCGGATTGGGTGGAAAAAGGTAAGACCGTTACTCAGGATGATATGATACCAATCCTTACGGTTCAGCCAAAGCCGGTATATATTATGGACAGGGAATGGACGATAATCGATATCTCAAGGGATTATAGACCTGCGACGGGAGCTAATGGCGGAGGCAGGGATCTCACCAATATATTGAGATACGACGGAACGAAAGCCCTCAGGAAAGTTGCTGACGGGACAGGGTTTAACAGATCTAACTATGTTCCGGCTCAAGGTCAGGGATCGCGTGATCACCAGTTCTTCAAGAACGAATACACCTGGCTGGGAGGAAGAGGGGAAGTCCCTCTGTGGAATGGCATAATGGGGAACAATAACGTTAGGGAACGCATCCGTCCTTACGCTTACATTTTTGATGGGCCATACGCAAGCGAGCTTGCTTCCCGTATGCTGACCGCCGAAATTGAAGTAAAGCGCCTTGCCGAGGATGTAACGGTCGATGTTGAGGGCTGGCATTATAACCAGCAGCCCTATATTGACCTTGCCAGCACCACAGCCGCAGGCTGGAGAAACAGGGACGTCACGATAAAAGAGATAAAAAATAGAACGTTCAAAAAGGACGAGACATATGTCGTTTATCTTGCGCAGTTGCCCATACACCTGATTCCTATATATATGGAACCTGATCTCCCATGGAACGTCGCTTCCTGTATATTTCTTCCTTATATGAGCGTCGCAAGGGGCGGAGCTTCAACCGGCAACTTACATGCAGGTTTAATTGGAGTGGAGATGCCGGCATACCGTTACCTTAAGGAAGTTGACCTGCCCACTTACGATGTGGATCATTCCCATCCTCTTGTAAACAGGGGAGCGGTAGTGCGTTTCTTCGACTATCATACGCAGGAGGAAACTGCTGCAATAGCTGAAGCTTGTGGAGAGAAGATTATAGTTGCCTTCGACTATGATTTCCAGGTTCATACGAGAACAGACGCCCTTGTTGACGGTAAATTCGACATAACCCTTCCTTCAACATCGAAGAACAGCAGATACATGGTCCAGAAGAAAGATGGATCATATGAGAATCTGGCGCTGAAATCAAGAAAGACAGCAGGCTGGAATGTCGCGACTATAGTGGTTGCCGATCACGGACAGAACCCGTTTACGATTGACCTTGGCGCCAATGGCCGCCCGGTTGTTGGCAGCGGAAGCGATCGCACGCTTGCGAGAACTTTACCGGCAAACGATGATCTTGTTGGTGTGCGTATAGTTGAAATACTTGCGCCTACGAGCGTTACTCCGTTCGCAGTGGTTGAGAAACTCAACGGAAACAAAAACAACCTGACCATAACCATCATCGAAGTGTACGAAAAAGGCATGGTACAAATCCAGGAAACGTTCTCCATTGCTAACAACGCGGCTGACACATATCCAGTAGGCGACTACATGGTTTATGTTGATACCAAGGGCAATGATCAGATCCGCGAGTGCTACATCAAGGAAGTGCTGGAAAGCGGTGGGCCAAACGCTGCGCCAATAGTCACTCCATCGGCCAGAGTTGAGAAACTAAGCGGTAATACGAATAATCTGTTTATTACTGTTAAAGAAGTTCCTCCAGTTGGAGCACCGGTAGTGTTTGATGCGAAATTCTCCATAAGCAATAATGCGTCAGGCACATATAAGGTTGGCCCGTACAATGTCTATGTAGCAACTAAGGGTAACGATAAGATTGAACAGTGCTACATCAAATAAGGTAATAAAACAACACAACAAGAAAGTTTCACATTAACCAAAAACAAACCGCGCTCGTGATTGAGAGCGGTTTGTTTCTCGCATTTGGCATTTTTCGCATAAGGTCAATTGCAAAAGTAACTGCAACTTTTGAGGAGTTAATGCAACCGGAAGAGATAGGGTTACAGTTACTTTTGCATTTAACAGACAGGATAAATTCTTTTTATTTTTATTAATTGAGGCGCGAAATTCGCGCCTTTTTTGATATACTTATATGGTGTCTTTAAATTCACACATAAGGCGAATTACACTCGGGCGTGTCCGCATGGGCGGATCCGGGTTTTTGACGACCCTTATGGAGGCAAAACAAATTAGGAGGGGAAACATTTGGCAGTTGTTAGTATGAAGCAGTTGTTGGAGTGCGGTGTTCATTTCGGACATCAGACGAGGCGTTGGAACCCGAAGATGAAACCATACATCTTCACGGAACGTAACGGAGTTTACATAATAGACCTTCAAAAGACCGTGCGCGGGCTTGAAAGAGCTTATGAGTTTATCCGCAAGGTCGCGGAAAACGGAGGAACTGTCCTATTCGTAGGGACAAAGCGCCAGGCGCAGGATACGATAGCGGAGGAAGCGCTGCGCTGCGGTCAGTATTATGTCAATCAGCGCTGGCTGGGTGGTCTCATGACAAACTTCCCGACAATACGCCGCCGCGTGGTTCGTATGCTTGAACTTCGTAAATATGACGAGAACGATAATTGGGATAACTTCACAAAGAAAGAGAAAGTAGTCCTTCGCAAAGAGCAGTCAAAACTTGAAAGGTATTTGTGCGGCATAGCGGAGATGAAAAACGTCCCTGACGCTCTTTTCCTCATTGACCCGCGCCGCGAGGAAAACGCGGTCGCTGAAGCAAGAAAACTCGGGATTCCTGTCGTTTCAATAGTTGATACCAACTGTGACCCAGGTTTAATTGATTTTCCGATCCCCGGAAATGATGACGCTATTCGCGCAATAAAGCTTATTACAGGGCTTATGGCGGATGCAGTTATAGAAGGGCATCAGGGGGAGGATCATATGATTGTCCATAAAACGGAAGAAGTCGAGGCGGAAGAAGAACAAGTGATGGAACTGACTGATGAAGATATAATACAGGTTAAAGAACGCCTTACACAAGCATACGACAATCAGGATGACGAATAAATTGTAGGGGACGCCGAAGGCGGCGCCCCATAAATCGGGAGGATTTTATAAATGGCTGAAATTTCTGCAAATACTGTAAAGGAACTTAGAGAACGCACCGGCGTTGGAATGATGGACTGTAAGGCAGCCCTTGCCGAAACCGGAGGAGATATTGAGAAGGCAATAGACTATCTCCGCGAAAAAGGAATTGCCAAAGCAGCTAAGAAAGCTTCACGTTCCGCGAAGGATGGACGTATTTTCAGTTACATCCACAATACTCACAAGATAGGAACGTTAGTTGAGATAAGCAGCGAAACTGACTTCGTAGCCAAGACGGATGAGTTCAACGAACTTGGGAAAGAAGTAGCAATGCACATCGCGGCGGCGAACCCGCTTTATCTCAGGCCGGAAGATGTCCCTCAAGAGGACATTGAGCGCGAAAAAGCTATATATCGTCAGCAGCTTCTTGACGAAGGGAAACCGGCGGATAGAATAGAAATGATACTTGAAGGGAAAATCCGCAAGTTCTTTGAGTTAACGTGCCTCGTAGAGCAGGCTTATATCCGTGATACGGATAAAAAGATAAACGACCTGGTGGTGGAAAATATAGCAAAATTGGGTGAAAACATCGTTATTCGTCGTTTTGCGCGTTACGCTATAGGAGAATAGTTTGAAAAACTGAAAAAACTCCGGTCTGTTACCCGCCGGAGTTTTTTTATAAGGAGACTGACAATGCGAAGATTTGACAGCGTTCTTTTGAAGTTATCAGGCGAAGTTCTTGCGGGAAGCGGTAAATTTGGGTTTGATTTTGATACCATACAGCGGATATGCAAAGAGATATGCGAAGTATACAACTCAGGAGTGAAGCTCTCAATTGTCATTGGAGGCGGAAACATCGTACGGGGGAAAGTGGTCGAAAAACTGGGGATAGAACGTTCTCAAGCCGATCATATGGGAATGTTGGGAACTATAATAAATGCACTTTGCCTACAGGATTCTCTGGAACAAATGAAAATACCGACACGGGTGCAGTCCGCGATAGAAATGAGATCGGTAGCCGAACCTTATATAAGAAGGCGGGCTATGAGGCATTTGGAAAAGGACCGTATAGTCATATTCGCGGCGGGGACCGGCTCGCCATATTTTTCCACGGATACAGCCGCGGCGCTTAGAGCGTCGGAAATTGGCGCCGGCTGCATGATAAAGGCAACAAAAGTTGACGGGATATACAACGCTGACCCAAAAATTGACAGTAACGCCATTCTTTTTCACGAACTGACTTATGATGAAGTCCTTGCGAAAAGACTTGAAGTAATGGACATGGCTGCTTTTTCCCTTTGTATGGATAACAAAATACCGGTAGCGGTGATAAATATATTGAAAGAAGGAAATCTCACGGGCTTTCTTGTCCGGGGAGAGAAGATAGGAACTATCGTATCGGAGGTGCGTTAAAATGCCAAAAGCTGAAATAAAGTCGATGACCGAAAAAATGGAAAAAACTCTTGAATTCCTGAAGACGGAATATGTTGCTATACGAACGGGAAGGGCGCATACCGGACTTGTGTCGGATATAAAAGCTGATTATTTCGGCGCACTTACGCCTTTAAAACAAATGGCAACTATTTCCATACCTGAAAGCAGAAAAATATTGATTGCCCCATATGATAAAAGTAGCCTGAAGGCCATAGAAAAGGCGATACTTGCTTCTCCGCTCGGGATAACCCCGATGAATGACGGCGAGAATATCCGCCTCACTATGCCCGAATTGACGAGGGAGCGCAGAGTGGAGCTGACAAAGCTTGTGGCGAAAAAATCCGAGGAAGCGAAAATTGCTATGCGCAATCTCAGGCGCGACACGGTGGAAGTCTTGAAAAAGAAAGAAAAGGATTCCGAAATAACGGAGGACGACCTTAAAAAATACTCCAAGGAAGTTCAGGATCTCACGGATGCGAATATCAAGAAAGTTGATGAAGTTCAAAAGCTGAAAGAAAAAGAGATAATGGAGGAATAACGCGATGGACAAAACTGCTTCTGAAGACAATGTAAAGTACAACGACCCCGGTTACGGAGTTTTTAAGCAGAAATTTAAGAAGATCACCGGAATCGACCTGAACTCGTACAAGGATCAAATCCACCGCCGTACTCACATGCTCATGCAACGATGGGGTTTGAAGGACAAGGAGTATGAGAAATATTTTGAAACAATAGAAAAAAATGACGAGAAACTAAGAGAATTTCTCGACTACCTTACGATAAACGTTTCGGAATTTTTCAGGAACGATTCTCAATGGTGGAGATTACGCGATACTATTTTGCCTGATCTTATAAAGCTGAGGGGGAATAAAAGGATCAAGCTATGGAGCTGCGGATGTGCCACGGGGGAAGAACCGTATTCGCTTGCCATACTGTCAATAGTGCTGGGGCTCGATTTGCATACACCAGTGCTTGCAGTTGATATTGACGATGGCGCAATGGCGATAGCTAAAAAGGGTCAGTATTTGAAACGTCAGCTTACGAGTGTCCCAAAGGATTATCTTGCAAGGTTCTTTACGACAACCGACGGGGAGAATTACGCTGTTACTCAGGAGGTAAAAAACAGGGTCACATTCAAAAAGATGAACATGATCGAGGATAGATTTGCGGATGCATTTGACCTTATTCTATGCCGTAACGTGGTAATTTATTTTACTCCTGAGACAAAAACTCACCTATACAAGAAATTTTCGGACGCCCTCGCCCCGGGAGGGTATTTTCTCGTAGGTTCAACCGAGCAGATTTTTGAGTATAAATCGCTGGGCCTCGAAAATTCCGGGTCGTTCCTGTACAGGAAACCCATTTCCGCCGCGGGGCGCGCTTAAGATATCTAAAACTTATTGCGGGGCGCGTTCAGAATATCTTTTATAGATCTTACACGGGGCGGAGAGGAGCGTTCATGCAACTTTTTTTCGTATGAATAAGCCGGCACGAAGCTTGACCCTTTAAGAGCGGCGACGCTTATGCTTTCCAGCCCCTTTTTATTTGTTTTGGATTTTATTATAGCTCTTATAAAATCTTTCTCATTCTTCAAAGGTATATTGAAATCAGTGATAAACCTTCCTATCCTTGCCGCGTGATGCGCGTCGCTCCCTCCAAGAACCGGAAGTCCGTTTTCAATCGCAAAGTCGTAGGCAAGCAGGTTTTCTTCCGCTGTTGCCCCTCCATTAAAGGCCTCTACGCCATCCAGTAAAGAGATATGTTTTTGCATCGCGCTTCCCATATTCGGGGAATCCCAGCGAAACGGATGAGCAGCTATGGAGATGCCTCCTTGTGCTTTTACTTCATTCAATACATCGCCCAAAGGTAAATATGATCTTTTAAGATTTGGAGCTCCGAAAACAAGCAAATGCCCTTCATGACATGAATATTCCAATCCGACTATCACAAGCATGCCGGATTCTTTACTTAGGGCCTCGGCTTTAGGGTAAAGAGCCTGCGTGTCGTGATCGGTTATGCAAATACCGGACAATTTCATTTCCGTCGCCTCTGCCAGAAGCTTGCGCAACGGCAGTTGAGAATCCATGGAATACTCCTCTGTGTGAACGTGTATGTCAAAAAACAAATTCATTCCCCCCTTCTATCTCATTTTGTTGCAAACGAAATACCATTCTCCCCGACCGTAATATCAATATGTGAACCTTTTGTAATTTTACCTTCAAGAACGGAGTCTGCCAAGCGGTTTTCCAATATGGTCTGAATTGCCCTTCTAAGCGGGCGTGCTCCATATTTTGGCTGGAATCCCTTATCTATGAGCATTGATTTCACCTCTTCGGATATATCAAGTCCTATACCTTGGCTGCTGAGCCTGCTTTCAACATCAGAAAGCATTATTTCAACAATGCGCATAAGTTCATTTCTTTCAAGCGGTTTAAATACTATCGTGTCATCTATCCTGTTTAAAAACTCCGGCCTGAACAACCGGTTCACTTCGCTGAGTATGTTTTTCTTGGTGCGCTCCCATCCCTGAGCGCTTTGAGTTCCGCCTGAGGAAAATCCGAGCGGTGAGTCCTTTGCCATTTCATGCGCGCCGACATTGCTTGTCATTATTACGACCGTATTTCTAAAATCCGCCCGTCTGCCGTGTCCGTCGGTCAGCGTTCCGTCCTCGAGTATTTGAAGTAGAAGGTTGAACACATCATGATGAGCTTTTTCTACCTCATCGAAAAGAATCACCGAATAAGGGCGTTTCCTTACCATTCCAGTAAGCCTGCCGCCTTCATCATGCCCTATGTATCCCGGAGGAGCTCCCATTAGTTTTGATACCTCATGTTTCTCCATAAATTCACTCATGTCGATGCGAATAATGGCATCTTCATTTCCGAACAGGAATTTCGCCAAACAGCGCGCGAGTTCGGTTTTCCCCACTCCCGTGGGGCCAAGGAACAAAAAGCTCCCTATCGGGCGTTTCGGGTCCTTGAGCCCGCTTCTTGCCCTTCTTATGGCTCTGGCAACAGCTCCAACCGCTTCGTCCTGTCCTATAAGCCTTGAGGATATCTCCTCCTCCATGCGCAGGAGCCTTGAAGCTTCCCCTTCGTTTATATGCTGAACCGGTACGCCTGTCCATTCGGCTACTATTTCAGCTATATCATTTTCTGAAATAAAAGGCTTTTCTTTGGAGTGGCCGGTTTTCCATTCATTCCGCGCTTTGTCGAGCTTAACGACAAGGCGCATTTCCTCGTTACGCAGTTTGCCCGCGTTCTCAAAATCCTGTTCCGCTATCGCGGTTTCCTTTTTTGAGCAGACGTCGGCTATCTCCTCCTCGATTTCCTTAATGATATCGGGAGGGGAAATGGTGTTAAGTTTCGCCCGCGCGCTGGCTTCATCTATGAGGTCTATGCCCTTGTCGGGCAGGAAGCGGTCCCGTATGTAACGCGCGGACAGGTTCGCCGCCGCAGTGAGGGCATCATCGGATATCACTGCTTTGTGATGTTCTTCATATCGCGGGCGTAATCCGTAAAGGATGCGAACTGATTCATCTATTGAAGGTTCATCTATCTTCACCGGCTGGAAGCGCCTCTCAAGCGCTGCATCGCGTTCGATATACTTTCGGTATTCTTCCTGTGTCGTTGCGCCTATGACTTGAAAATCTCCCCTCGCAAGGGCAGGTTTGAGCATGTTGGCTGCATCCATGGCGCCTTCAGCGCTGCCCGCTCCCACAAGCATATGCATCTCATCTATAAACAGGATAACTTCCTTTGATTCCGAGACTTCTTTTATTATCTTGCGGATACGCTCTTCAAATTCTCCCCTGTATTTTGTTCCCGCGACAAGGCTTCCTACATTGAGCTGCATTATGCGGCGATTTTGAAGCACTTCCGGAGCGCCGCTTGAAGAGAGCACCTGCGCAACTCCTTCCACCACAGCGGTTTTTCCTACTCCAGGGTCGCCTATAAGCACTGGGTTACATTTTGTCCTTCGGCATAAAACTTGCATGACTCTCTTAATTTCCTTGTTTCTGCCTATCACGGGGTCAAGAAGCCCTTCTCTTGCCCGTGCCGTGAGGTCGATACCAAGAGGGTCAAGCGTTGGAGTTTTTGATTTGGACTTTTGCTTTATCTTATCGCTGAGCTTTTCCACCCTCCTGCCATCTGAGGTCAAAAGCACAGAGGAAATTTCGCGCTGCGCATCCGCGAGGTTTACGCCGAGGGAATGTAAAAACTGGCATGCGTAAGTGTCCGGTTGAGAAAGTATGCCGAGCAGAAGGTGCTCCGTGCCGACATGGTTGACGCCAAGGTTGCGCGCCTCACGCATAGCGGAATCAATAGTCTTTTTAAGTTTATCGCCCAAAGGCAGGTCAATAAGTTTCAAAGTTGGTGATAAGTGACGAAGTGAAGCATCCAGATTCAATAAAGCTTTCTCAATATCTACTGCAAGCGAAATGAGTACACGAACCGCTCCGCCTTCGCCTTCCTCCAGCAAGCCCGTGAGAAGGTGTTCTACTTCTATTTTAGAATGACCTAAAGCCAATGCTTTTTTGTGAGCTAACTGAATAACTCTTTTTCCTCTTTCGGTGAAAAATTGCCACATGTTTTTATACTCCTTGCAAAATTTGAAGGCGAACCCCCGCCTGCGAGCGTCCCTTACGCTAATACGATGCTGCGTAACATTCTTTTCAATAATTCCGCCTGAATGCCCTCCCTCTTATGGGAGGAAATGCCAAACAGCGACTCTCCAAGCTCATCGCAATGACGCAACGCCACTTCTATCAAAAGCCGCTCACGGGTTGTTATGATTTCCCGTTTTTGCAGTATGCTCAGGTTTTTACGTACGTCCTGCCACGATATGGTTTCTCCGACAGCTTTTTCAAGATGGTTGAGCTTGTCTTCCGTTGTATTCTGTTTTATTTTCTCTATTCTTATATATCCATGCCCGCCACGCTGGCTTTCGACTATGTATCCCTGCTCCTGAGTGAAGCGACTGCTCAGGACATAGTTTATCTGGCTTGGGACGCAGCCGAAAGTCTGTGCAAGCTCTTTTCGCCTTATGGACAGCATGGATTCTGAAGCAGCCTCATTTAAAAGATCATTTATATATATTTCTATAGCGTGGGTCAAACTTGACATAAACAAAAATTCCTCCAAAGGCATTTTGCCGATTAGTCAATTTTATCAAAAGGTCAAAAATAGTCAATAAAAAACAAGTGTTAAAGGGGTATCGCATTTCACAGTTGAGATATAATTTAATTTGAAAATTAATTCAGAAAAGTAAGTTTTTAGTAATTCTACTTTTCACAAAGATTAGGATAGGTGAGAAAACTATGGGAAAAGCGGTACTGAGAGTTTGGAAATATGCGCTTGTTTTCGCGGTCTTCGCGGCGTTTTTTGCAGGAGTGACGGAGGGAGCCTCCAAATCCCCCACCCAGTTCACAATAAACAATAACGCGAAGTACAAGACGGCGTCTTTCGACTACACCGACAGGAGGGATGCCGATTGGGTGGAGAAGGGTTTCATTGCGCGCGTCGCGAAGGACGATCCGGAACCGCTGAAGATAACGAATAGCTCAGGAGGTGTCGTATGGGATATGAGTAGATATGCCTACATAAGCGGCGACATCTCGAAACCCGGACAGTTTCCCGATACGGTGAACCCGAGCCTCTGGCGTTCGGCTATTCTGAACGTTAACTACGGGCTCTACGAGGTCGAGTCGTTCATAATAGACGGAGAGGAATGTAAAATTTATCAGGTGCGGGGCTACGATGTGGCAAACATGAGCTTCGTCGAGACTAAGAACGGTTTCATCGTGGTCGACGTGATGAGCTACAGGGAATCGGCCGCTGCGGCTGTGAAGCTCCTCTACAGTCATCTGCCTGCGGAGAAGCAGAATAAGAAAATCCACACTGTCATTTACACTCACAGCCATCTTGACCACTACGGGGGCATACTGGGCGTACTGGAGGACAGCGGGAAGGCGGCGAATAACGTTGAGATCGTCGCTCCGGAGGGATTCATTGAAGCGACCGTCTCCGAAAACGTGACGGCTGGGGGCGCAATGTCAGGGCGTGCGCGGTGGATGTACGGAATACCGCTATGGTCATTGCCCATACCGGAGGGACACGGACAAGTAAACAACGGGCTCGCAATAGGTTCCGGTTCGGGGACAAGCGGGCTGGTACCACCGAAGAAAATTATTGCGCAAGACGGCCCCGACACGTTCGATGGAATGGAAGTCAAATTCATCATGGCTCCAAATACCGAAGCCCCTGCTCAGATGGTGATGTTTTTCCCGGACTATAAATCAATTTGCCTCGCCGAGATATGCAATCAAACACAGCACAACATCCTAACGCCTCGTGGCGCTGTGGTACGGGATACAATAGCATGGAGCAGCGCCCTCGACGAGATGAAACGGCAGTGGGTTGACTCAGGTCTGGCAGATTCCGCATGGGGCCCGCATACCTGGCCGCGCTGGGGCAAAGACGCAATAAATGAATATATTGGCAAGCAGAGCCGTCTGTACCGCTACCTTCACGATCAGACCGTATTCCTGATGAACAAGGGCTACGACATGAGGGAAATAGCGGAAGTATTCGAGTTCCCGCCGGAACTGGCAAAGGAGTGGTACAACCGGGGATATTACGGCGCCACGGTCTTTAACGTCAAAGCGGTCTATCAGAAGTACCTCGGCTGGTT
>Ga0123353_10015154_pt1 | contig 11177 bp, 9 predicted proteins | sample TergutLab28metaG_3_FD_92763 | JGI IMG/M metagenome (GOLD analysis project Ga0123353, IMG submission 92763) | Labiotermes labralis P3 segment gut microbial communities from Petit-Saut dam, French Guiana - Lab288 P3 | ecosystem: Host-associated > Arthropoda: Insects > Digestive system > Gut ... | reverse complement strand
CATTGATGCTGTTAGCTCTGGGAACTAAACCGCCTGTTGCCATAATTGCTCATGGCTGGTGGACCGTTGAAGGGGAAAAGATGTCAAAATCAAAGGGGAACGTGGTGGACCCTTTTAAAATGGCGGAACTTTATGGAGTTGATCCATTCAGATATTTCCTCCTGCGCGAAGTACCATTTGGAAATGACGGGGATTTTTCCGAGCGCGCTCTTGTGGGCAGGATAAATTCAGACCTTGCAAACGACTTGGGCAACCTTCTGAACAGGACGCTGCAAATGATCGTTAATTATTATGGAGGCGAAGTGCCGGAAGCTAAGGCTGATCAGGAAATTTCTTCCCTTGCGGAGGAAGTATTGGAAAGAATTGATCAATACTACGAGGAGTTTGCATTTGATGAGGTATTGAAGGTCATATGGGCATTTATAAGCAGAGGTAATAAATATATCGATGAAACTATGCCCTGGAAGCTCGCTAAAGATGATCATAATAATCAAAAACTTGCACAGGTGCTTAAGACTTTGTACGAAATATTGAGAATGACAGCTTTGCTCATATCACCATTCATGCCCGATACGGCAAACAGGCTTTGGGCTCAGTTAGGCCTAACAGGCGATGTCTCAAAGCTTAGACTTGATGAGCAGGAATGGGATTCCTCTACGTCCGTTACGGTCAAGAAAGCTGAAGTACTTTATCCAAGAATAGATATTGCCAAATGGGAGGAGTCAAGGTATAAAAAGAATGATATTGACGAAACAACAAGCCAAATTACCCACGAAGAACCGGTTGGGATAGAAAACTTCCGCGCCATCGAGTTGAGAGTTGCTCAAATAGACGCAGTAACTGAAATTCCTAAAGCAAAAAAACTGTATAAGCTTGATGTAAACCTTGGATACGAGAAACGTGTCATAGTTTCGGGGATTCGCGAATTTTTTTCTCCAGAAGAGCTTATTGGCAAACGAATAGTTGTCGTTGCTAACCTTAAGCCCGCGAAACTGTGCGGAGTTGAAAGCAATGGCATGTTGCTTGCAGCCAGTTCGCCCGATCATAGTAAACTTACTCTTGTTATTCCTGATAAAGATATACCTCTTGGCAGCAGAGTTACATGATACTAAAACGAGGAAAATAAATATTGAGTAGTAATAACGTAAAGACAACAGTGTTTAAGCGCAGGTTAAGTTATCTTTTTATAAGCTGTGTTGTTTTAGTTTTAGTTTTAGTTTTAGTTTTAACGACGGCTCTTTTTGCGGGGCAGCTTGAGTTTCATGTCATAAATGTAGGGCAGGGGGACTCCATGTTTTTTAAACTGCCGGCAGGCGAGATTGTGCTTATTGACGGAGGGCCTGCAATAGCCGGAGAAAGTGTTGTAAGCTATCTTAAAAAATCAGGTGTAAAAAAGATAGATTTGCTTATAGCAACCCATCCGCACGAAGATCATATAGGGGGGCTCTTATCTGTTTTAGACTCTTTTCCAGTTTCTGTAGTGTGGGATCCCGGTCACAATCTTGGAACTGCAACTCAAAGAAAATTTCTTGAGCTCGTAAAAAAGAGTAAATCTAAGTTTGAAATTGTAAAAGAAGGGTTTTCTCAAAAAATAGGGGATTTGAAAATTAAGATCATCGCTCCGGTCAATTTCATGCAAAATGGTGATGACGCCAACAACAGCAGCATAATTATGTATATATCGTGGAAGAACATGTCTTTCCTTCTTATGGGGGACGCCGAACATAAGGATCGCAACATTATTGACAAGTATCCGCGTTCGGTTGTGCTAAAAGTTGCTCATCATGGCAGCAGGAATGGCACGACAAGGTCTCTTATGCAAAAGGTCAAACCGCAGGCGGCGGTTGTCTCATATGGAGAAGGTAATTCTTACGGGCATCCCCATAAGGAAGCATTAAAACTGTTGGAAGAATTTAACGTCAAGCTTTATTCGACGGTTGAAGGCAATATAGTTTTTAAATCCAACGGAGAAAACTACTCCGTAAATTATGACAAAGAAGAGCAGGGCATTATTGATATTGTCAAATCTATACTTGATATATTTTTTAAGTGGTAAAAGTCATGTCTAAAAGTATAAAACACATTTGTTGCGTTGATTCAATAAGCGATGGGATAGTCAGGTTATTGATTGGGGCTGATGGGGAAATAGTGCAGTTTTTCCCGTCAGAACTCTTTCCTGAGGGGATAAAAGAGGGGGATTGGCTTAATTTAACGATAAATATCGACACTAATGCAACTGAAAAAGGTAAGCAAGATGTGGCGGATTTATACGGGGAGTTGAGTTCTTAAATTATTCCCAATACAACCGTAAATGTACTTCCTGCTTGATGTTGATTGTTTTCAGCCGATATAGACCCACCATGCGCAGTAACAATGGCTTTTGCTATCGATAGCCCCAACCCGCGCCCGCCGGTATCTCTGTCTCTCGATATGTCCGCGCGGTAAAATCTGTCAAATATATTCGGAAGATCGTCTTCGGATATACCTATACCTGAATCTTTTACTTTTATTGTTAAAACTTTATCGTTATTCTTAGTTTCACTCCATGCGGATAGCTCCACTGTTCCTCCGCAGTCCGTGTAACGCAGCGCATTTGACAGGAGGTTATCAAATACCTGCTTCATTTTATCGCTGTCCGCATAAGCGAATAATCCTTGCGAAATATTTTGTTCGAGCACTATTCCGGCATCATGGAATAAAAAGGCGAATGAACACGCTAAATCCGACAGCATAGCGGAAAAATCAACTTGCTCTTTTTTCAGAACAAGGGAATCCCCTTCAATGTTTGTGAGATTCTCAACATTAGCGATAAGTTTAGTTAACCTGTCCGCTTCCTTAACGCATGCCGCAAAATTTGTCTGCTCAGCAGGTAAGATACCATCCGCTATGGCTTCTATCTGAGCTTTTATTATAGTCACAGGAGTACGGAGCTCATGCGCTACATCGCTCATGAGACGTTTCCTCAGGGTTTCTTGCCCTTCAAGGGATCTAGCCAAGCTCTCAAGGCTGTCGGTCAAAGTTTCAATTTCAAAGACGTTTGTAGCTGTCTTTACTTCCGGATTCTGATACCCCCCTCCGCTTATCTCCTCCGCACGTTTTGCGGCCTTCAGTATCGGACGGCTCAAACCGTTTGCGACAATAAAGCTTAACCCTCCCGCAAGTATTAGCATTCCAAAAACTGCAATATACATATATGAATTAAAACGATTCAAGAACTGTGCCTCGACTCCTTCCGGCAATGGCACGGATATGAACTCGAGAATCCCAACATTAGCCCCATTTACGATAACGGGCAATGTTTGTCTTTTTAGTCTGCTTTGAGGATTATTTGTGGGATAATCCGGATCAGTTTGATAATTTGGGGACATCATGGGATTAGTTATTGATATTCTTTGCCAGCTTATTATTTGTGAACCGCGGCGGCGGGCGCTCCATACCATACCACCGGTTCTGTCACTGAGTGATACCGCCATCAAAGGCCCTCTTAAAACCTGTCTTGCTATGTCATTGACCCGAAAAAGGTTCCACCCGCCCTCTACTATATAAATATCGCGCAATGCAACGGCAATTTCTTTTTGTTCCTCTGTCGCGCGATCCTGCATGTAAACGTCGAACTGGGACCCCATGATAACAGAGATTACCCATGGTGTAACAATGAGGCAAAGCAGAACCAGGAGAATGTAAAATATCAATAGGTGAGTGCGCAGAGAATGTTTAGTTTTCATTCTTATCAATCCTGTATCCGAAGCCGTGTACTGTACGGATATAACTGTGGTCATCTCCTAGTTTTCTTCTCAAATTCTTTATATATGTATCTATAGTCCTGTCAAACCCGTCGTAATCGTCGCCAAACGCTTTTGATATAAGTTCATCCCTTGAGAAAGTTTTCTCCGGTTTTGATGCTAACGTTGATAACACAAGGAACTCGTTTCGCGTTACGTTTATGGTTTTCTCTCCTCTGCGTATTTCTCTGGCTGTAAGGTCGATATCTATATCTCCTATCCGCATGATTGAAGAACTATCTTCTGAAATTTCATTTCCGGAGCTTCCTCTCAAATGGGCTCTTACCCTCGCGATTAAGACACGCGGGCTGAATGGCTTTATTACATAGTCATCCGCACCTGCGTCAAGACCTGCTATAACATCCTGCTCAGAGCCCTTTGCCGTCAACATTATTATTGGAACATTTGAATTCAGGCGGATCTGTTTGCATACTTCCTCTCCGGACAGGCGCGGGAGCATTAGATCCAGAATTATGAGGTCATAAGGTGCATTTTTATTCCTGTACTCGTTAAATAATTCAAGAGCTTGCAGCCCGTTTGAAGCCAAGTCTGTTTCGTATCCTTCTTTTTTCAGGTATGCTGAAACTACTTCTGAGATCGTTTTTTCATCTTCCACTATCAGTATTCGCATTGATATGCCTCCTCGTCTAAGGGCATGAAACCAAACAAATTCCGCATATTGAACGATTTAATCCAAGTTTTTTATGCGTTCAGTTATTTTTTATTGCATGAGTTTATGTCGATTAACTCATAAATTGACATTCATAAGGTTTGCTAGTCCGATGAACGATACACCAGCGTTAAAAATGCTGCATCATATATTTTCATTGCATAAACTCCTTATTATTGTTTTTAAATGTATAAAGTATAATATCCAACATGAAAATACTCAAGAAGCTCAAACTTAACTCATGAGAATACTGCGAAAAAAACTCTTTTTCTTTTTTTCAATGGAGGGCTGTAAACGTCCCTGTATATATTGCGATCAGAAGGCTATAACCGGAAGCCCTATCCCTGATATAAATGCGGCGCTTAAACTTGTGGGTTCCATTTCATCTCCTGTTGAGCTTTGTTTTTTCGGCGGGAGCTTCACTTGTTTGCCTGAACACGTTCAGGTACAGTGGCTGGAGCTTGTAAATTCTTCTCCCAAAGGCAGTACTGTTCGCTTTTCTACTCACCCTCAATGTATAACGGACAAAACGATTTCCATTTTTTCCAATTATCCTGTGTCTATGGTCGAGCTTGGCGTGTCCTCGCTTGACGATAATGTGCTGAAAACTGCAAACAGAGGATATACGTGCAATGAAGTGTTAAATGTCATATCTCTTTTGTTTGATAAGAATTTTGAAGTTTGTGCGCAAATGATGATCGGATTGCCGGGCCAAACACTTAACAGCTCTCTTAGCGACCTCTCTATTTTAGATATGGCGCGCAAAGGCAGAAAAATGAGCCTTAGGATTTATCCTTGCTTGGTATTGAAAAACACGCCCCTAGAGGAATTATATAACTTGGGAAAGTTCGCTCCTTTAGAAATTGATCAAGCGGCGGAACAGGCTGGAGAATTAATTTACATCGCTCAACTTCGTGGTTACGAGATATGCAGAGTAGGGCTGCAGGAGACAGATAGCCTTTCCCGGTCTGTTGTTGCAGGTCCTCATCATCCCGCTCTTGGAGAAATGGCTTTTTCACATGCACTTGCAAAGAAATTGTATATGGATTCAAAAGATGGAGAATGGGTGATACCGCGCAAATATATATCTCAAATGACAGGACATGATAAGCTTGGAATAAAAAAGCTTTCTTCACTGTCCGGTCTGCAAATTGAAGCTGTCATGGCGAGGTTGAAATATTTATGATAAAAGAATTTTCCTTTGTTCATTTTTATCCAGCTTTAAATAAGTTTGCGGGTTTATCGTTACTCTTGTTGATGGGTGAAACCCGAGAGCGCTCATTCCTTTTGCTATCCTTCTGATACCTGCTCTTATTCTTTCCATCGGGATGGAGGTTAAGCTTAATCGGAATATATTGTCTCCTCCTCCGCGCGAATAAAATGAATCTCCTGGAACAAATGCTACATGATGTTCTAAGCACTTTTCAAGTAATTTTCTTGAGTTGAGCCCATCTACTCTGACCCATACATATAGTCCTCCCTCAGGCTTTGAGTAACTGGCAGCTTTTGGGAAGCTCTCTCTCATTGCGTTGTCCAGCAGGTCTCTGCGCTCCTTGTATAACTCGACCAGCATTTGTATGTGGTTTTCGATATTATATTTCTCCAAATAGTTGTCAAGAATATACTGGTCAAGAGTGGAAGAGCTTAAGTCGCTTGAACGTTTAATATTTCTAACATATTCCATAAGTTCATTACTTACGCATAACCATCCTAAACGAACTCCAGGGCAGAATATCCTGGAAAAGGTACCTACCAAAATAACTTGCCCCTTTTTATCAAATGAAGCGACTGGAAGAATGGTCTCGCCCTCATAGCGAAAATCCGAAAATGTTATATCTTCAGCCACCATAACATCAAAATCTGATATTGTTTCGGCGAACGCTTTTCTGCGTTCCATGCTCCATGATTTTCCGGAAGGGCGCATAAAATCCGGGCATATATATATCATTTTCACTTGTTTTTCCATTCTGAGAGCGGCTTCCAAATCTTCAATGAGCATTCCCTGTTCATCAGCTGCTATTTCAACAAATTTTACTCCATAGTTAAAAAAGGCCATTAAAACAGAAAGCTGCATTGGCGGTTCATATAGGACTACATCTCCTTCATTTATGAATAATTTCCCCAATATATCAATCCCCTGTTGTGAGCCGGTAGTAATGCAAATATTATTCTGACTGTATTTTGTCATAGATTTTGCGTTAATTCTTAGCGCTATCTTTTCACGAAGAGGGAATATGCCTTCAGATGAAGAGTATTGTAAAGCTGTATCCTGCCAGCGTGTAAAAGCTTCCTTTACCGATTCCTCTATTTCTTTTACCGGAAAAAGCTCTTTTGCCGGTAAACTGCTTGCAAACGATATAAGTCCAATATCCGGCGGCACGTCCAGCCTTTCTCTTATTCTATTTGTTCTGATCTCTCTAATTCTGTTTGCAAATAAAGAATTCATCTTTATCACCTCTTCAATGATTTTTTGGCAGCTTACACTCGTATACGAAAGCAGGTGGGATGTTCCGCAGAACAAAAGATGTTTTTACAGACTCAAATCTCTTTTCAAACTCTTTTCTCATTATATGGGAATATTGGTATGCTATGAATTTCCCATCAGGTTTCAGGCATCTTGTTATTCCATTCAATATATTATCGGTCATTTCACGAGAAAGAGCGGTAAAAGGTAGACTTGAAAGTATACAGTCGACTTTTTGCAGCCCAAATTTTTCTATTATCGCAGTTAATTCTTCAGCATTGCTATGCAGAGTTACTTTAAGCTTTTTGTTTAACTTGCCATGAGTATTTATCATTGAGCGCAGTTTTTCGTCAATTTCAAATATCATGAGTCTTCCAGATTTCATTTTTTCCGCAATCTTACTGGTAAAAACCCCTGTCCCCGCTCCTAATTCTACTATCGAATCACATTCATTCCAACTCACTTTATTCAACATAGCGTACATTAAATATTTTGAGCTTGGCGTAACACTTCCTATCTGAGAAGGAGCGGAAATGAATCTTTTAAGAAAAATGAATTTTTCAGATAACTTATGAGAAATATATTCATTTAGCGATAGTTTAATTTTTTTATGCATTTCAGATTTCCTTTCATTTTTCTGTTTTTTTGATAAACTAAAATACAAAGGAGTGAAAAAAATGAACAATAATAAACTTCAGTTACAAATAAGAGATCGTATAAACACAATGCCAGCAAAAGCACGGCGCGTTGCTGAATATTTGCTCACTTTTCCCTCGGAGCTTGCTTTCCTTTCAATAGGGGAAGTGGCGGAAAAGCTTAATGTATCAAAAGCTCAGCTTGTTCGTGTCGCAAAAATGCTGGGTTTTAACGGTTACGCGACCCTTAAGGACGCAGTGAAAAACAGTGTTATAAGTCAGCTTACTCCTTCTTCACTCGTAGAACGGGAAGTAGGAAGCGATATGCCAGATAGTATCCGACGTCTTGAACATGCAAACATAGATGAGACACTGATTAACCTCAGACCAGAGGATATAAAGCAATTTTGCGGAAAAGTAAAGAATGCTGATGTAATATACTGCGTGGGATGGGGCATTTCCGCGTTAGTTGCTGAAAATTTATATACTCGTCTTTTAGAACTAGGGCTTCGCGGCGTACTGATGAAACGCGGTTCCACAGCGCTCATAGAACAGTCGCGCGCCGTTAATTCCTCCGACCTGGTCGTTGTTTGCGAGCTGCCGAGTTATGTAATAGAAGTCACAGAGTCCATAAAATACGCTCATGAGAAAGGCGCTCAGGTTATAACAATAACTGATAGTCCGGCTGCCCCAGTTTGTCAATATGCTGATGTTCAGTTACATATAAGCGACACCACTTCCACTTTTGGAAGCAGTATAGTCAGTGCTGTGTTTTTAATTCATGTTCTAACTTCGATCCTTTCGCTCAACCTTGGTGAAAAAGTCAAGGCTGCTTTGAAAGCTCAGCTCGAAGGTCTTAGCGATGAACGAGTTTATCATCCTTCTTATAGGCTGAAATATTAATATTAAGTTCTTCAAGCCTTTTATCTTCCACTATGCCCGGCGCTCCTGATAACGGACATTTAGCATGAAGATTCTTCGGAAAAGCAATAACGTCGCGTATGGATTGGCCTTCGCATAAAAGCATTACGAGGCGATCAAGGCCAAAAGCTATTCCTCCGTGCGGAGGTGTTCCGGAAGCCAATGCGTCAAGTAAGAATCCAAACCTTTCTCTTGCTATTTCCGGAGCAAAAGATAGTGCAGCAAACGCTTTTTCCTGAACTTTCGGGTCGTGTATACGAATGGAACCTCCGCCAATTTCATTGCCGTTAAGGACGCAGTCGTAAGCGCGCGAGCGTACATTTCCAGGATCTTTGTCCAATTTATCAAGGTCATCTAGGTTTGGGGATGTGAAAGGATGGTGAACCGCTGACCACCTTTTTTCATCTTCATTCCATTCGAACAGAGGGAAGTCCGTTACCCACAAGAATTCCCAAGAACGCTCTTGAATGAGGCCGCGTTCTTTAGCAAGTTCCAGCCGCAATACTCCTAGACGTTCGCATGTTTTGCCCCTATCATTTCCTGCCATCACGAACAGTGCGTCACCGTCCGCTATATTTGATATTTGTTTTAACTCTTCAAGTTCCGGGTTTTTCAGAAATTTAACCAGCGAGCCCTTCATCTCGCCATCCTTAAACTGGAACGTGCCCAAACCGGAAGCGCCCATTTTTTTAACCCGCTCCTCAATTATGGTCAATTCTTTCCTCGATAATGAAGCTCCGCCCTTTAATGGCAGCGCGCGAACCACCCCGCCATTTGCCAAAATTGTTCTGAAAGGCTCAAATTCCGCTTTGGAAAATATGGGCGCCAAATCGCAAAGCTCTATTGGAATGCGTAAATCCGGCTTGTCGCTTCCGTATTTATCAATTGCTTCCCAATAGTTCATCTTTTTGAAAGGTGTTTTTATATCGACTCCAAGCATCTTTTTAAATAAACCGGAAATGAATCCTTCAATCAATTCATAAATGTCTTTTTCTGTAATGTAACTCATTTCAATATCTATTTGAGTGAAATCAGGCTGCCTGTCTGCTCTCAGATCTTCATCCCTGAAACATCTCACTATTTGATAGTATTTATCAAACCCGCTTACCATCAATATTTGTTTAAAGATTTGGGGAGATTGCGGGAGAGCGTAAAATTCTCCAGGGTTTACCCTGCTTGGAACAAGGTAATCACGTGCGCCCTCTGGAGTTGCTTTTGTCAGCATCGGTGTTTCGATTTCAACGAAATCATTTGAATCAAAATATTCTCTTGTGAAAGCTGCAATTTTACTTCTCATCCTCATGTTTTTCTGCATACGTTCGCGGCGAAGGTCAAGATAACGGTACGTCAAACGTAGGTTCTCGTCAACTCCATCGGTTTCATCTCCTATTTCAAACGGTGGCGTGAAAGCAGGGGACAGCAGAAGAAAATCATTTGCAATAAGCTCTACATTTCCTGTACTGAGATTTTTATTTTCTGTTCCAGCAGGCCTGCGCAAGACTTTGCCTTTTACCGCTATTACATATTCACTGCGGAGAGATTTTGCGCGTTCATGAACGGTATTAAATTCTGGACTGAAAACAACTTGCAAAGCACCTTTATAATCCCAAATCTGTATGAATATTATTCCACCTAAATCCCTGCGGTTTCGGACCCAGCCATTTACAATTATTTCTTTGCCTTCAGACTGTTCGTTAACTGTTCCGCAAAGTTGTGTCCTTTGCCATGTCGTATCAAAATACCCGCTTCTGCTCATTTATTTTTACTCCTTTTTAAAATGTTTTTCATTTAAAAACATTTTGAAATAATCAATTATATTATCTTCTCCAACTGACTCTTGCTTTCCCGTCACCAAGTCCTTGATTAAGACGATACTATCCTTCATTTCCTCCGGTCCTATTATACAAGCAAAACGGGCGCCGCAACCATCCGCTGATTTCAATTGGGCCTTTAAGCTGCGTCCGGTTAAGTCCATTTCAGCCGCGATGAAATTTTTCCGAAGTTTCATAGTCAGATTATATACTGCTTTTTGAACTGTTTCATCGTTTAAGTCAAAAGAAATAACATAGGCTTTAGGTTTTGGTTCTTCCCCAAAAGAGCAATTTTGTTGCTCCATAACCAATGCTATACGCTCAATTCCCGCTGCAAAGCCAACTCCATGTAAACGTGGGCCCCCGATGGTTTCAGATAAATTATCGTATCTGCCTCCACCGCAAACCGCGTTTTGTGAACCCAGTTCTCCAGAAAGGATTTCATAAGCTGTTTTCGTGTAGTAATCCAGCCCTCTTACGAGTTTTTTATTGATTTTATAAGCAATATCCAACACTTCAAGCAGTCTTATTGTAGAAGAGAAATGTGAAGCGCATTCTTCACATAAACTATCTATCGATGATGGAGCGCCGTCTGCTATTAAACTACAGTTTTCATTCTTACAATCAAGAAGTCTCAGAGGGTTTCTTTCCAGTCTTGATAGGCATACTTCACAGAGTTGAGCCTTATTCCTTTCAAAATATTCAATTAATTTCTCTCGGTACAATGGGCGGCAAGCCTTGCATCCGACGGAGTTAATTACCACTTCAAGACTGTGAAGCCCAAGTCGATGGAAGCACTCAATCGAGAGAGCTATTATGTCAGCATCGGCTATTGGAGAGGCAACCCCAAGAAATTCTGCATCAATCTGCCAAAATTGGCGAAAACGTCCTTTT
>Ga0123353_10015153_pt1 | contig 11177 bp, 6 predicted proteins | sample TergutLab28metaG_3_FD_92763 | JGI IMG/M metagenome (GOLD analysis project Ga0123353, IMG submission 92763) | Labiotermes labralis P3 segment gut microbial communities from Petit-Saut dam, French Guiana - Lab288 P3 | ecosystem: Host-associated > Arthropoda: Insects > Digestive system > Gut ... | reverse complement strand
TGCGAGCTGGCAAGGTCGTCCGAACGGGCAAGTCTTTTGGCGCATTCTCATAATAATATGCTTCCCCGCGCAGTTTGGCGCTCCAAACGCTATTATCCCTGAACAATTCGAATGGATAAAGGTAGGAAAAGTCACAAATAATACTGTGGTTGAGGAAGTTGCCTGCGCGATGTGAGTAATTGCCTTTGGCGGTTGCATCATATGCTACTGGATGAAATTCAATCATAAAACTATCGCCGTTATCAGGTGTAAAGTACAAGTAGGCGTCATCCATGAAGGTTGGGTCGCTATATGGTTGTTTCCCTTGCGTAGCATTAAGCAAGAACTGTAAATCGTTTTTGCCGTCCTCCATCAGAGTCGGGGTACAGTAATAGACCTTAAACCCATCGCTGGTTATTGGTCTTCCGGATTTTAATATATCTATACCTTGACGGCAACGCGTGTAGATCAGTTCTGAAAACATTTCAGTTCCCCCTCTCAATCAATGAACTTTGCCTTTTTGAAGAGCCACAGTATCGGATCCAATACCCGGTGAGGGCGAATGTCGTCGACCAAGGTTTTCTCGTCTTTTGGGGGAGCTCCATAACTTGAAACCCCAAAGAAATAGAATTCCTTGAAATGTGACTCCAGCGCAGTGATAAAGGAACCTTCACCTATCTCATAGAGCCAGTTTCGAATCTCGCCATCAACTTGTTCTATTTCTGTAGTATCCAACTTTCCATTTTGAATATTAATGCTTTTACCTTTGATGAGGGCTTGTGGCCCGAACGATTTATGGCTGAGAATTGTATCGAACTTTGTAAGAACGACAGCAACGGGGATTTTAAGCACCTGGGTGGTTCTTATTCCTCTTGCCGCCTTGATATATGTTGCAACGCTGTTGATTACATCCTCTGCATTTTTTGTCGCTCCTTCATATCCTGTAAGCGAATTCCTCATGACATTCGGATCAACGACGCCCCCTTTTCTTATATTGGATAAAACAAGAGGATCAATAGCAAGGATAATTGCTGAAGATGCGTTAATGTATCGGCAAACGGTGGACGAAGGATCAAGATTATTCTCATGATCTTCACCAGCTCCGTCAAAGATGGTAAAAGTGTAAGTAGGCACATCGTTTCCGCGTTTTTTCTGAAGGTTTTTTATATACCATATTTGTGGCATGTTTTCCCCGGCTTGTGTTACGCCAGGAACCGTGTGTTCCTCATAAATACATCTATAATTCTCATTCTGGTGATCAAGCGTATCTTTAGTTTGATGCCCCAAAGCCAGTCTCAAACCTGACGACTTGCCTAATTCATGGAGCATGACAGTTATATAGTTTGTCTTGCCAGAGCTTGCAACACCAACTATGCTGAAAGGCAGGTTTGGGGTTTCAAGAGCCATCTTTGGAATAATCTGACCACAGCTTGGACACCTACGTAAAGTAGCCAAACCCCCGCAGCTTGGGGTCTTGCATCTGATTGGTTCTCTTTCAAAAGTATTTGGAGTAGCGGAATCTCCACAATCAGGGCAGACATAAAGAACCATGGTTTTGTCGTAATCGCGGATGCAGAACGGACAAGAAAATTTAGCCATCATTTTCACCTATACCTTTCCTCTAAAACCTTTTGACCAGTGAATAGTAATTATTCCTTCTTCAATGGGTGCAACTTGGAACAAGAAAAACTTTGCGCTTTTTAGTTCCTTGTTGGATAGAGCAGTTTTTACATCATAATCATTACAATATGTTTTTTGCGACGCACCAAAGTCGGTTGATGGAATAGTAAATAACTGTGTAGCTTTCGCATCGTTATACGTAAGTAAGTGCTGACTATCAGCACATGCACATAGAACAAACTCCGGCATTCGCGACATCGGCCTGTTTCCAGAAATCTCGATCGATAGTTTAATCCCCCCGAGAAGGCTTTTACTAACACGCCAGAACAAGTCTGCTGCTAATGTGCGGTCAAAACGACAGGGTTTCGGTGATGATACGATTTCGTTACCGCCAAAGTCATAGATTGTGAATAGCGAAATATAATATGCTACTTCATCGCGAGCGGTTCCAGTGAATAGTATCTCGCCACGATTCAGGTATGCCGATAGCCCAATCCTATAAATATCCGAAGCCATATTAACTTCATTGAGAGTCGGCCATCGATTCCGGGGATTACCAGTCCTGACCGCATAATAGAAACCGACGACATTGGGTGGAATTATTGCGCTGATCTTAAGATGCAGTTCTACATTATAAGCAGATTCCTGCAAACCGTCTATTGCATCTTCATGATAATATGAAGATGCCTTGTCGATTGAGCACGGCGAATATGTATTAATCTGCAGATCGTTTTCGTTTCGTAACCAGCCTCCACCCGAATAAGCCAATACCGTTACTGTTCGCAAGCCATTTGCGGGCAAAACTAAATCACAACTGCCCAAATCAGACTTTAATTCGCGAACTTTCCTACCATCAACCATAACTCTAAGGTCAATTCCTTTTGTGATGATGTTCCACGAAATCCTGTAGGTATTATCCTTAAGCTGCTTGGCTGTTATAGTGAATGAGTCAATAATAATCATTGGAGTGATTACAATTGTTACTCCTTCACTTGGAGATAAGTTGGCATAGTTTGCAGAAAGTCTATAAGAGTACGCCATACCATATTGAACATTCTTATCTTCATAACTGTTGAGTGCATTGTTAGTAAGTAAGGCTTCAGTATTGCCTTGGGTTCGGCGAATTGTTATGCCTGTACAGTTTTTCGGCGTGTTCCAAGTTAGGCGGACGGTCATGTCAATTTGTTCAGCGCGAGCATCAGTAACATCTGCCAAGAGAACGATTGTTTTCCCTGTTGCTGAGGAAAAAACGCCATATCTTATTGCGAAAACTGCGTAGCTGTACCAATGGCTTGGTATTATACTTCTGTCTTGATATGAGGTTTCTTTAATATTGTCCGCCAACACTTCACCATCCATCTCGTTGGATGGCATGTCTTTACCTTTTTTTCGGACAAGTCTATAGCTCACACCATGTTCAAAGGAACGTGACCAACTGATATTTGCTATGCCAGCGCAGCTGTCAAGGCCAATAGAAAATCTCTTACAGGTTTCAGGCGGAGTAGTGTGTAAGAAACTTATCGCAGGCTTGAAATCCACAAAGTCCTGTAAAATCGCTAAGCACTCATCTGCTTGTTTAGAAGGGGAGAGCTTCTTAGCATTTTCGAACGCTTTGTGCGCTTGTGAAAGAGCAGAATTAATCTGTATATCGAAAGATGATACATTCAAGCCAGGGAATTTGCCGATAATTCCCGCCATAGCAACAGACGCTTTTTGGAACATTTTGTCGGCAATCAGTTTTCTCAAGTCAGCAATCGGCTTCTCGTACTTCTTTTCTTCTTTAGTAATAAGCGCTGCCAACTCATCTGTTCTGCGTTTTTCGCTTGGATCAGCGAACTGTGCTTTGTACAGATAGTCGCGCGCCGTTTCATAATCGCTCTTACGAAAAGCCTGTTCAGCAGCCGCAAAATGTTTAGCAAACATTACGGCGCTTGCAAATATAAAACCGCATTCAGGGCATTTGTCTAAAGAAGCAATAATACTCTTATGACACTTCTTGCACTGCTTATATAACTTTTGCCCACAATGAGTACACTTATTGATCCTCTGCGCCTCTGTCGCATCGGAAAACTCAGCCAAGTTTTGGCAATGCTGGCACTTAACATGAAACACGGCTTTTTCCGGGATGTACGGCTCGTCTTTTAGCCCGGCTTCCTTGTTATAAATGGCAAGTGAAGCTTCATAACTACCAAAGACATCAGAAATCTGTTTTATACACTCCTCTGCAAATTTGGGGTCTAGTAAATCGGATTTAGATACGCGTACAATTGAGGAGAATAGTTTTGTTAAGGAGGGTGTCTTGTATTTTAAGTATGCTTCATAGGCTTGACGGTTATCTTCAGAGTTAAATACATAGGACTTGCCCGCTGTAGCCAAGGAAGCACATAGTTTCCCATGATTGTCGTTTCGCGTTGCAAGCTTTTTTGCGAAACCATCAAGCAGGGTTGCAAGCTCAGCCGTTGATTTGCTGATCCTGTATTCCACTGCATTTTCCGGTTCTCCAGCCAAATAGGCGGTAAATGCATACAAATCAGTTGCTAATGATGGATCAGCCCCATTTGGATTTGGGTTTTTAGAATTTCGCAAAGCCTCAAGTTCCGCATATGTCTTATCCGCATTGATAGGGAATTTTGGCATTGCTTTTAGTGGATCGATTTCGGAAATGATAAAACCCGCAGTATGGAATACTCCCTCCACATGTTCCTTGGAAAGCTTTGTTTTCTGTCGATGAATACGAATAGTCCCATTCGTAATCACACGGGAACCGGATCGCTTAAGAAGTGAAACTGTTGCAGTTAGGTTCTCAATCTCTTGCTTTATTTTTGCTTTTACCAAATCTTCATAAGCTGGAGTTAGCTTGCCATCACTGCTTAAGATAGTGGAGTATGTGGTATTTAGAAAATCGAGCTTTCCATTAATATCATCGCGCTCCAACTGTTGCGTAGCTGTGCCAAGGAGCCCATTAAGCTCCTTTTTCGTCTTTTCGATAGCGGCAATAACCTTTTTTGCAGCCTTTTCCGGTGGATCAAAGGGCAAACCTACTAAACTAAAAAAATCATATTCAGCCAAGGAATGTCCTCCCTAATCGTCCCATGTATCTGTCTCTGAACTCTCAGTATCAAAACTTTGATTTTCGCTCTGTAGCATATCGATATCAGTAATATAAGCGTGTGACAATTGCGAGCAGCAATGTGAACCGTGAACAAAACCGAAGCGAACTTCAATGTTGTCTTTGCTTGGCTTGGCTTTGCTTCCTACAAGTTTGCCGTCAATGTATATCTCGTAAAGTCCACCGTTCGTTACCGACATTCTCAACTTGAATTTTGCGCCGACAGTTGCGACTACCGTTTCATCCAGTATCATATTTCCGCCATTTTCATTTAGTGTTGCCGTAATGATTCCAAGCGTGATAGTAAGATTTCCACCGGGATGCGGGCTGATGTAGGAAGTGTCTATATCACATTCAATGTCAAAATCATCTTCCATACTTACTGTGTAGTAAACGCCCTCGTCCATTGCACTTACATTATATCCGTGGAACTCTATTGCTTTTTCACTAGCAAATACATGAACTGGGGGTTCATTATATGCTGCTCCGCTCTCGTGGTACAGTATATTATCGTAACGCTCCCACTTGACATTGCTAAATGTCACTGTCTTGTATTTATGTACAACGTCTTGATGTACGTTTTGTCCAAGTTGTAAACCTAGGAAATAGTGTGAATCGGTACTATCATTTCCTATTGGTTTACCATATTTCGTCATATCTGTTGGGACATTTTCTTTACGTATTGGCAAATCAACTACTTCGACGCCTTGCCTTGCTTGAATATGTATAATTCCATTGTCGTCGTAGCTGTACTGAACTCGTACGATTGTGCCCACTACTTCACCTCTTCTGACATGTGAAATACCGGACACCACATACTTATACGGTATCAAACAATCCAGAGGGTTTTCGTGATCCCCTTGTAATACATATATCTCCAGTTCGTTGAGTGAATTACTCGATGTATAAAACCTGAACCTTTTAGCAACACGAACCGGGCGGGGATGATTTGCAGGGATTATGATTTCGTTGTAATACCTATTACCCTCATAATTAACCGCGATGATGCCCATAGCATGGGCGGTTGTTTCCTGCAATGTTAAAAGGGTTAGGCTTGAAAGCCTCTGCGAAGGTCTTACGGTTAGGTGAGAACTCAGTCCAGCTTCTCTACGGTCTGTCACTTTTTTACCATCTTCTGTAACTTGTATAGATAGGGCGGCGTAGGAAGCGTTTTCCTTAACAGACTGTATTGCAGCGCCCAAAGCTACAGCTTCATCAGGGTTTATATGGGCAATTGGCTTTTTCCCGAATATACTCAGAATATACTGTGAAACCTGTGGCATACGAGTTGAACCACCGACCAATAGCACATCGGTAACATCACGAGTGCTCAACCCGGCTTCTGCGAGAACCGCTTGACATAATGACCCAGTCCTATCTATCAGGTCTTCAGAATTCTCTTCAAACTCACCCCTGGAAATGGTAACAGTTGCAGATCCAAAATCAGGTATAGATGCAATAACTTTTGTGGATTGCATGGCGGATAATTGCTTTTTTATCCCTTCAGCCATACCTCGAAGCATTGTTTTTATGGAGGAATCCGAACTTATATCAAGACCTGTTTCCTCTGCAAATTTATCGATTAGTAAAAGTTCTATTCGGTCATCCCAATCACGCCCACCAAGAAAATGATCGCCATGAGTGGTTATCGTTGTAAGATTTCCATTTTGCCCCATTCGGGTCAGCGTCACATCAAATGTTCCACCACCGAGGTCATACACTAGAATGTTTGCGTTTTCTCGCCAGTTGTTCAACCCATATGCCATTGCTGCAGCATTTGGCTCATCGATTATTTTCTTTACCTTTATTCCAGCCGAAGTAGCCGCTCGGATGGTCGCTTCGCGTTCAGTCGAATAGAAATATGCAGGAACAGTAATTACGGCGTCTTTTATTGTGTCACCCAGATTAGCTTCTGCATCCTCCTTTAAATGCCGTAGCAGCAAGGATGACAGTTCTTCGGCTGTATAGGAGTTATCATCTATTACACAATAAGCTTCAGATTTCCCCATTCCTCGCTTAAAGGTGGCTACACACCCAGGTTCCCCAGCATCAAACGCGCTAACAGCTTCAGATCCGAAAACAGGTAGTCCGTCAATAAACTGAATGACAGATGGAGTTATTTTCTCTCCCTCGCAATTTGGTATAAGTTTTGGCAACTTGGTATGAGGGTCAATGTATGCCACTGCTGAAAATGTTGTTCCTAAATCTATGCCTACAGAAATAGACAAGAATTACCACCCCCCTTATACTGAGCATCGTTTTAGATTTGCCCACTGGTGCGGATAGAAGCAAATCGCTCTTTTGCCTCATTCATTTCTTCTTTTGTTTTTGTATTTTCAGTTTCTATTATTGTATCTGCAAATTCACCTGTCTCAAGATTGGTAGCTATAACTTCAAGGCCTATCGCACTTGATCGGAAAACCACTTGAATTGGTGAACCTTGCGCCGTGTTAGGAGGCAGTCCCAGATGGACATCTCCAATCTCCTTGACTTTCAAAGACGGGTCAGTGTACTGCGTATTACCGTTTTCGTCTGTCGAAGGGGTGACATGGTTGTTTTCCCTATCTCTTGACACATTTTCATAAACAACAACCCTAACTTCAGTCTGATTCGCAGTACGGGTACCATATACTGCAGCTGCTTCTGCAGGCAGTTCGTCACCGATAAATAGCAGGTTGTCAATCATATATTGATTTTCCTCAACATAAACAGCCGGACCTAATGAACGATTGAGCTTGTCGCTAACTGTGCTAACCTGCTGCGGAACATTAATCATTAAGCTTGCCGCCTCCTCTTGGGAGATAGGGGCAAGATCATTTTCGTTCTCGTTCTGAGATGAAGCAAAATCTACTTCTTGTCCCTCAAGCCGCTTTGTAATGCGTTCATTCCACTCAATTGCAGCTGCCAGTGCCGCACCCTTTGCAACAGCCAAGTCAGGCTGTTCAACGCGGACTTTGCCCGGAAACAACCTTTCGGCTGCCGCTTTAATCATTGGCATTTTTGTTGAGCCGCCAACTAACAAGACAACATCAACATTATCGGCGGATACTCTTGCTTCCTCTAGAAGCTGATGAACAAAGTCCATCGTCTGCTCCACCAAGTCCTGAGTTTGCTCTTCGAACTTATCGCGCGTAACTTCGAGACGCGTTGCGTCTCCGGCATAACTAATTGTGAAACTCTTACCTGGCATATTGGAGATGGACTTCTTGATGTCCTCGACTTGGGAACGAATCTTATGGTGGAGTTCCGAATCCATTTCGTCCTGTGCCACGCCGTTCTCATCCGTATAGAGTTCACAGATGTAATCATAAAGACGGGCATCCCAGTCAATACCGCCCAAACGGTCATTTCCGCCAGTTTCAAGAACGTCAATCGAAGCTTTACCGTTATCGTCCACACTGAAATCAAAAAGCGTGATGTCAAATGTGCCGCCACCCAAATCATAAACCATTATTTTTCGGTTTTCATGGAACTCGCGGCAACAGTAGTTAAGTGCTGCCGCAGTTGGTTCATTAACGATATTTAGGACATTCATTCCTGCAATAATCCCTGCTTGTTTTGTTGCGGCGCGTTCTTCGTTCCCAAAATACGCAGGGCAGGTGATAACAACATCATTGACTTCGTGCCCTTGTTCCTCAGCGTACTCCTTCATGCGTTTCAGAATCAGTGAAGATATAAGAATAGGATCATACTTAACCCCATCGATGTCACGAATTTGAGCGTCAGCTTTACCTATTTCTCTCTTTACATACTGCACAACCCTGTCAGGTTCGATATCAGCTTGATTTTTCGCTTCTTTTCCAACCACGGGATCACCACCGCCCGGAAAGTAAACGGCGGATGCAAGCAAGGGAATGGAGTCGGCGTAGTTTTCAATAACCTCTGGCATCCCGTTATCATCCAGAGTTGCGATGACTGAATATGTTGTGCCTAAGTCAATGCCATAAACTTTTGCCATGATGATTTTCCTCCTTAATTTTCTGCCGGTTTATCGGCGTTGTTTTCGGTTAAAAGACGAATGTCTACTAGCTCTTTTATCAATGGTCGGTTATCAATAAAGAATCCTGTGCTACGACTTCGAACAATCGTGTCGTGCAACTCGGGATTGTCGGTAGGAACACGCTCTACAACCTGGCAATGCTTAGTGTTCCTTTTATCGCCAGGATTGCTTTTCTGTCTGGCTACACCATTAGCTTCTAAAATCTGAACGATGTCTAAGAACATATATCGTATTCGCTTTTTTATTTTTACATCCTCAATATCGTCAAGAACTGATTCGTTATCGGTATACAGCTTTGCAACCTCGCCCAAGATTCCATCAAACGCGCGCCCTCTATCCATCTCGCGATAACGCTCTAGTTCATCCTGCATTGACTTCAAGCGATTGGCAAACTCGTTGTGGTAAAGCTTGTGCATATCACGTATTTCGCAAGCAGTCTTGCTTGACGATTCAGCGATTGATATTAATTCTTGTTCAAGATGCTGTACACCTATCTGAATAGCCTTAAGGTCATTTGAGTTTTCTTCAGTTAATGGTGAAGCAATTGGCTTGTCCTCACGCACAGTACTGTTGTTGTTCTCTATAGGTGCAGAAGGTGTTGGTGAAGTTTTTGGCGGTTGCGCTATCAAGGGAATACCTGAACCACCTTCTTCTTCGCCAACATATTTATTGAAATTTGCCTCAAACGTAGCTTTATCAAAATCAGCGCTTTCCTCATTATGTGGTTGAGGCTTAACACTCTGCTCGCTTCCAATACCATGCTCTTTAAAAACATCCTCTATAGTTACCTTCGGGTTTTCCATTAGTTCGCACCTCCAAAAATGTTGTTAAATTTCCACGAAAAGTGTTCCGCCTGAGTTATGAATACACGCCAGGTTTCCGGACAGTTTTCCTATTGTTTCTGCTCGTACACGCGGTTCATCTGTTTCATCTACTGAAATACCTCGTGAGTCGCTGGTGTTCATAAACGCACTGTTTTGGGAAATGTTGTACCTGATTCTTATTTTATGATATTTCCCCAGATGCTCAGACCACTTTTGACATGATGTACCCGAACTGTGACGAAAAATAACCAAAGTGCTTATATTTCCAGCAATTTCCGAGAATATGTCCTCGCCGCGTTTTTCGCCGCAAAACAAAGACGATATAAAATCATTATGGCTTATTGCGTATGTCTTTCCACGTAACAAGTCGTTTATCTGTGGGAATCGCGATACAGGTATGTCATCAAGTAGAATTGAGAAATTGCGTCCCATAGACTGTAAAAGCTGGAGATGATTTATAACAAGAGACAGAATTAGTTCATTATTTGCATTCCCAACATCAATGGCAATTATGCCCTTATAATTAAGTATTTTCTTGAGATTACAATTGTTAGACGCCGATTTCCCATATATTCCTTCAGCTTGCCTGCTAAGTCTATTCAGATAAATACGTACCGCATCTATCTCAGATGAACCGGACATATAATACCGATTGATTTCACGGTATTCGTCTGCGGTAAGTTCTCCAGTTTTATGCATTATGTCTAAGTTGTCTTTTAGATCAGCGAGCGGAAAAGCAGCAAGGCTTTGGAAGGTTACCGCTCCCCTGGTACGTAATACCATTTCTAATAAGGCTCGGATCAAGGCTTCCGCAGCAGGAATCGCTCTTTCTTCTGGCATAGTTCCGTATAGAAGATATGCCATATCCTCCACAGGCATTCCTCGAAACACATCATAGTAATAACCAGAGCGTGAAATAAACTCGTGATCTCCGCTTTCATCCTCAAGCATCATCTCAAGATTGCGGTTGCCTGTATGTATTGCGATTACCGGTATTCCAGAATTCTGAGACTTTCTTATAAAGGGCATTAATGCACGAATGCGGCTTTCATTCTGCCCTCCTGAAACAATTGTCCCTTCTGGCTCGTTGCTTTCACTCCAAATATAATCGAGGGCGGGAGCATTACTTATTGATTTATAATCGTATACATCGTTATCAGTAGGATCGTGAGTTATTAATAATAGCTGCTGTTTGCTAATACTAGGGAGGACAGCGACTGAACGATTTTGAAAATTTGCTTCAGTGGCGTGAGTATATATTGCCCGGATTTCTTTCTTTGTTCTGGCATTTTGAAGTGCAGTATGAATCATATTGCCAGTCCATATAGATGTACTCATTGTACCGCTCATTACTTCACCAAATATGCCCAAATACTACACATCCCATTGCCGTAAAATATTTAGCTAAGACCGAGGTTTATCATAGCATGAACGTTATATCTATAGCTTTTTCATCACTGCTCTTATAAAATGTTAAACAAATAACTCAAACTTATAACGAAATGGTGAAACAGAAGGCAAGCCCACAATTGCTTCACCTACTGCGAGAGAAGCTAAATCCCAGTCCTCAACCATATAACCTTCTCGTTTTTCAAAATGTACACTCCCGTTTGTTTCTGTAAATGCTTCCAGTATCATGTTTCGG
>Ga0123353_10015152_pt1 | contig 11177 bp, 11 predicted proteins | sample TergutLab28metaG_3_FD_92763 | JGI IMG/M metagenome (GOLD analysis project Ga0123353, IMG submission 92763) | Labiotermes labralis P3 segment gut microbial communities from Petit-Saut dam, French Guiana - Lab288 P3 | ecosystem: Host-associated > Arthropoda: Insects > Digestive system > Gut ... | reverse complement strand
ATCTCCAGGTTTTACGTACACAACTTCGCAACTAGTATGTAGTATCCTAGGAGTGTGGGCCCGGTAGCTTAGTCGGTATAGCGACTGACTACGGAGTGGAAGGTCCGGGATCGAATCCCAGAGGGACGAGATTTTCCGCCCGTCCAGACCGACCCTGGGGCCCACCCAGCCTCCTGTAAAATGGGTACCGGGTCTTTCCCTGGGGTAAAGTGCGGCCGCGGTCATTTAAGAGTATAGCTATACCTCTACCTACCCTCTGGGCCACACCGGGCCTGTAACGGGATCACTTTACTTTATCCTAGGAGTACAAATGACTTAAAAAAATTCCGATTTCATACTCTCTGGAATTCTGATATGTTCACAAAATCGACTTACTGATATCGACTTAAAACTGGATGTTAGTAATTAACTAGTAATTTAGAACATATTTACTGGGAAGTAACGTTCTTATTATCTAGCTTATCTGACAATTAGGTGGCCAAACAATTCACGATTATTGGAAAAATTATTTTCCTCCCCACCCTCTCCAAACTTCACCCCATACTCTGTAAACCTTAAGTATACGAACACTTTGCTAAAATGCAAGCGTTACTACACGTAAACCGGTTTAAAGTTTGTGATTCCCGTGGACAGATGTTATTTATATTTAGAAGTTATATTACGATGCTTTTAGGATCACAGATTATAGGCTATGACACCGATGGTAGGATGAATGGTGATGAAGAACTGGAAAAGATTTGGAAGGAGGACGCAGTGAGCTCACTGAATTACTATTAATATTCTTATAACAGAAGAGAAAAAGATGCACTATTTCTCAACTTTATTTTGGTAAAGAACTCTACATGTTTCGGACACACTTACTGCCCATCATCAGGAGTCTTAATACTGTATTCATAGCAACTGGTATTTGTCATGCTGGTTATGTTGCCTGTCTGCTAGCAGACAGTCAGCATAACTAGTGCATCTTATTGGCTTCTGTTACAAGAATATATCACGATGCACGGTCCTCTGAATGTCAGTTTACTCTCAATACAATTTCCCTCGGTGGATTGAGGCAAATCACAACAGCCGATGCCCCGACCAAGATTCGAACGGGGTGTCTCCCGAATACTGGACTATATCACTCGCTGCGTCAAGTCGGTCGATTTCACGGGTTAAACTACAGAAACCTTCATGCTTATACGAAGCTAAAAGTCATAAAAACCACTGTCCACGTCATGAAGAAATATACGGGACTGGAGGTACAGATCCACTCATTCATAATCTAGCAAATAAATGGAAATTAATTATGAGCTTCACGCCCTGGCCGCTTAATACCTGAGGCAAGCGCCTGGGGCCCTGAGCCGGTCTGGACCTTTGGGGAAGGAAAAAAATCTCTTGTCACAGCAGGGAATTGAACCACGATTCCTCAGTCTTTCAGCCCGTAGCCTAGAAGCCCAAAGTTATATAAGACAAAGAAATCTGATCCCACAGGTTTCGTAACATAATAATCACAATCTAAGATGTTGCAATGGGCTGTACATGTGGATAGAATGAAACAGACGAAAGCTGACTTAAAAGCCAAGAAGAGGGGAAAATAACACTAATATGGATCTTAGAGAAAGACTTTTGTGGATGGCGGATTCACGTAAGTGGCCGAGGGTAGTTTCCAATGGAGGGAGAACGTGAACCTTCGATTCCTCGTAATAGCGGAGAGTCAGCTGTATTCTGTAAGCTCAACTCCGAATTACGCACACTTGTGAAACATCCTGTAGCACTAAAGAAAATAAATCTGTTCTGTATACTAGATACTTCAAATTCTTCGTATGTACTGACGAGTAGTTTACACAACTGGGCCTTTACGAGGCTCCAGAATAAGAAATCCGTATTATTTTGAAAAAGAAAACCTGCAATAAACGGATGAAAGGGCTTCGTGATTCCGAACCATAAATTATTCATACGAAGTGCATTTAACAAACTGTATACCACTTTATACACGGTTTTTATTCCCCCCCTCCCAAGGGCACGTTCAAAGCAGGACACCTGGATCCGGTTCGAATTACTAGAAACGTTTCTTTTCATCTCGGTGTTTTAAAGTTTTCCCTCTCTCTCTTCCCCTATTTTTCGTCCTGTTGCTATTACGGAAGACCAAAAACCATAGACAAATCTTGTTTATTTTATAATTTAATCTATTTCTTTTCTCTTCTGATCGCTGATGTGATTTAGATCTCATTATTACCGGTAGATGTCGTTACACGGGTCCTCCTTTCTTCGTTGTAACTTCACTGTCGTCACGGAACACTGCACACATGTTCTGTTTCTTTGTATTCAGTACACACACACACACACACACACACACACATACACATCAACTGAACAGTAGTTAGGTGATTTGGCTGCAGTTATACATGACTGATATCACCGGGTGGTCAGAAAAACTTTGCCGTATATATGGACAACACTGGTTACATTGATCTCCACTCCTCCCACGCAAAAACAAAGTTCCAAAGTACAATGTACGTTACATAACTGGGTAGCTGACTAACTACTGTCCCTTACTCAAGATAATGTAGTTGCTCTGCATAGTGGGTAAACCCCCTTATCATACGCGACGACGGACTGGACATACATATAGAATGTGTCATAGATAGTATCTACCATTGCACGGCCTTCCTTCCACTGGTCGCCATCTGTCAGGTGTTTTCGTTTGTAACAAGACTAAAGTCTAATTTATGCATGGCTCTGACCACATGCAACACTATACAATATAACCCTATTTTCTCACACGCACCAAACACGACTGCACTTCAATGTGCTTGTAACTGGATTGCATCGGTTACTGGTCACAAACAAGGAAAGGTCGGCTTTCGCCAGCACAAAAATGCCAAGGTCAAATGCAAACTCTTCAGTTAACATCAGTAATGAATGCCACTCTAAAGGGCTTCATTTCAGATTTTGATAGTTCTACTTAATCAACACATAAACAAATTGAATGCTATACACGGACACAGCAGTGCCCCCTACTGGACTTCGATATTCGCAGCACCGCAACTTATTCCATACCTTCATAACCTGCTACTCTATTATCAGCTTCAACATGTGTATTATAATCGCATATACAGGGGGTGTATAGGTTCTTGGTGGGGAAACCGGAGGGGAAGAGACCACTGGGGAGACCTAGGCGTAGATGGGTGGATAATATTATGACGGATCTGCAGGAGGTGGGATGTGGGTATATGGACAGGATTGGGCTGGCCCAGGATAGAGACAGGTGGCGGACGCTTGTGAGTGCGGTAATGAACCTTCGGGTTCCTTGAAATGCGGGGAATTTCTTGACTAGCTGCAAACCGTTAGCTGCTCAAGAAGGACTCTGCACCATGGAGTACGTAAGTAAGTAAGTATACATCAAGGTTACACAGATGATTTCTTTCCTGTGAAATTTCCAAGCAAAAGTGTTTATGTGGTTGGTTTCCCAATAAGCAATACAAGGTCAATCTCCCCCTCAACCATGCCGTGGTCATCCAAATGATTCATCTGCTTTTAAATTATTATACAAATATTTAATTAGATGGTTTTCCCCATAGGTGTCACAAAGCATCGACTATCTCGCTCTTCGATTGCGGTCATCTGAAATCTGACTCTCTGTAACTTTCTGAGTAGTCCCGACGTTTCGTTCGAACTGTCACCTTTGTCTTCGAAAGTTCAAGGTTGCTTGAAGCTGAAGACAAGTTCCTTCATATCGCCGAGGACCTCATATCCAGCGACGCAGGGTTAACATCTCGTAAGACGGCAATCCTCGATTACACCTCTTTGAAAACCTCAAATTTATCTCACATTTTAAATCTAATTAGTTTCAGAATATTATGTGACGAGTGAAGGATGTGAAGCTGATCCTTACGTTAGGGGCATCATAAAGCCCTCGAGCCGCGTGGTTGACTAGTCTGATATAGAAACTAAAAAGGCGTAAGAGTTTACATCTTCCGGGATGTGCCGAAAAGTCAAGATGCAATCACTCGACGATACAGCGTCGCACCGCAGAACACCTAAATCCTCAACTACACTTCTGCGAGGCTCTCAAATCTCGCGTAATCAAAGCGTGCTGACAGAGAACACAAATTCTTAGGCACCCAACGACACTCACATCGTATCTCCGGTTTTCCAGTTTGTTCTGCGGCCCTTTTAAGTTTCGCTGCAATCTATTGAAATGAGACACAAGGGGAAATCTACCAGCCACTTGTTCTGCCTGCTAACATTTTCATCTCCTCGAGGGTGGCAGCATGGAAACACCAAAGAACGCCACTGCCCAAAGAAACTGCACTTCATGTTCACAGTACGTCTCGCATCTGATGCGTCATCACCGGTAACTTATGCCAGCGTTCTTAGAAAGTTCGTTATAGAGGCTCTTATAGTCGGTCACTTTCACTATCATAATTATCATCTCCACATTATCATCAACATCGACATGTTTAGGGATCGAAAGCTATGGTCGCCTGGTCGCCGTAGAAAACTTGCACAGGCGACTAATTAACTGTTGGAGATTTTTTCCAGCTCTGGCAGTCTTCTACTCTTGTCACGTGACGGCACAGAAGACATGACGAAGCGCATCCGAGGACTTCTGCGATGAACGTAATTGGTAAGTTGGGACTGTAGGTTTGGTTTTTAAATTGGGCATTTTACCGTTATCTGTGGGTGTTGAGGACAAAGAGCACAGAACTGGAAGAAATTCATCTTGTGTTGCGAGCAGACCGGAAAGCCGCCATTAGTTGACAGAAAATGATGACACATCTGCTCTGTGTATGAGAGACTTAACACGAACAAGACTCCCTACTATTATTATCATCATCATCATTATTATTATCATCGTCATCGTCGTCGTCATCGTCATCATTATCATTAAAATCATCGTCGTCGTCATCATCATCATAATCATCACCTTTATTCACGGTGATTACAATTATATACCTGAAACAAACCAAGCTTCTAGTTTTGCAGATATTCTGTCGTTACAATTTATGGTACATGTAATGTCATTTCCCATGTGGAATGTTTCTTACTTCTACATTAGTATTTTCCTACGTAGTTGCTATTATTATTATTATTATTATTCGACGTGTGCAGTTGCGACAAATCTGATATAAAATGATTCTGAAATTTTGAGTAAGCGATCGATTACATACAATCAAAATTTTTGCTGATATTTTTAGGTTCATCGCATTTTGTTGTCACGTGCTACTCACTTTACGTCACAGTTGCCATGAGAAGCCAAACTGTTACAAATAGTTTCACAGATTGTAATGGAGATTACAAAGCGCCCTATAAATTTCCCAAATTTGTAAATTGTTTTATATGCACAACAATTCTATATTAAACATGTCAAAATGTTTCGGTGCTGAATAATACTGAGAACAGGTAATTAAACAACTAAACAAGCAACAGATCAATAACCAGTTTCTTTTATTATAAACTATTTTTTGCAAGCGACGTATCGAGATTGTCTACATTTTGCAACTTACCTCGGTTTTTCTAACTTGATTAATATTACTTTTCTTTCACAGTTCTCTGATCAACGGAGAAACGGCACGAGGCGGAGCATAAAATTTCTCAAACTGTTTAAGTTCCCATTTCACTAGGCGGCGGAACGCATTGGAAAACAATTTCCTACAACTGCTAACAATTATACACCGCGCCATTAATACGCTGGGTCAATTAACTGCATATGAAATCGATAAAGCCAGACGGTTGAGCAAGAAAGAAATGAAAAGGAACTTTCAAACAAAGCGTTCACAGTTGATTATTTATTAGAATATTTTGAGGCTGTACCAAAAACATTTTTATTGCGTACAGCTGTAATGCGAGAATTTATCCGAACAACGAATTGGTAAGCCGGTCCGAGTCTAAGGCGGTCTCGCCTGCTGAGACTGTGGGTTCGAATCCCACCGGGGGCATAGATGACTTTCTTTGTGAGTGTTGAGTGTTGTCAGGTAGAGGTCACTGCGACGAACTGATCACTCGTCCAGAGGAGTCCTACCGACTGTGGTGCGTCGTTGTGTGAGATCTAGAAACCTTATGAATCTGAGGAGGCCATAGCCCACAAAAAAGGATAAATCGGTAAAAAGCGGAAAAAATACTCGCGGCCTGTTCCAAGACACAACACAGTAATTTGCATGGAGTTGCAGTAGTGAAGAAAAACGAACCAACCTTCCAGCCGTTAGAAGCCCAGACTCAATACCGCCACTACAACAACTGTACGCCTCTGGACACGATTCGGACACAGTTACATCCCCTTCCACTGTCAGGATGCAGTACATTACGATCCATATTAATATTATCCTCCCATCTTATCTTTCTTCCAAATGGCCATTTCCAAAAAGCCTCTTCACTAAACTTCTGTACACACGCCTTGACTCTCTCTCATTCCAGCTGTATGACAAACCAATCGCAGCCTTCTGAGTCTCACCTGACACCATTAGCTCAATGCACAATTGATCGATGGTTCTGTAATATGAACACGACAGACTGAAAAGTGTAAGAAACAGAATTCAGTCAACAATCCCTTTGACCCTTTGAAGTCTGACATTAATATGGGTAACACGTAGTCGTATTCAGGGCTTACCTAACAGAGAACATGGCCCGTCTCGGATATTAAGACCAACCAGTTGATGGGGTTAGGGAACTAATCGATATTTATTGTGGAAGTCACATAAATCACATAAAGGCATTATCTGACGAACGTAGAGGTCGATAACGTCAAAGCAGGTGGTACATACAGTCGCCATTGAACAGTGAACAGTTAATCGCCATCATACCGCAGGAAAATTAAGCGATGAAATGTGTATTCGGCTACCTGCCGACCAACGTTGTAACTGTGTGACTAATAGGAAGGAAAATCAGTATGACATTCATGCCATATATGAGGCATTCTGAAAGTTATACATCTGGAAACACTATTGATAACAATACACCTGCTAGCACAGGAAACATAACTAATATGGAGTTGAAAGTACTTTCACACAAACCGATTTTACGGAAAGTCTGTAAGCAAGCCAGACCACAGGTAGGTCTGTCACCACCTGACTTGTAAAAAGCTACATGCGACGGCAGTAGAAGAAAATACGAGAATTTAAGAAGCCTAACGTTCTAGGAGTTAAACGAAGAGACACCAATCCTGACCTTCTTCTTCTTCTTCTTCTTCTTCTTCTTCTTCTTCCATTGGCACTACAGCCCACTGTGGGCTTTGGCCTATCGAACAATGTCCTTCCAGTTTTTTCTATCCGCCACCAACTCTCTCAATCTTCTCACTCCCAGCACTTGAAGATCTCTTTCTACTTCCTCCTTCCATCTTTTCCTGGGTCTTCCCCTTCTTCTTGTCCTTCCAATTCTTGAGTGAAGATCTTTTTTGGGCATCTTATCCTCCTCCATTCTCTCTAGGCGACCTAACCAGCTTATCCTTTGCCCTTTTTTTTCCATTTGACTATATTTTCTCCTTTGCTCATCTCTTCTAGCTCTCGATTCGTCCGACTTTACCATTACCCATTTTAATATTTAACCCTGACACACTACAATGCCATATCCGGAAAGAATGTGCACCTGTTTAATAAACATTTTTTTTAAAATAAGCACTTAAAGTTTTAATACACGAACTGAATAATATTAATTTAAATCTCTTAATTAAAAAATTAATCAGCCAAAATATACATTTATCAACAGCCTAATATGACATCTATTACATTAATTTAATACAATAAACATTCACGTATTTTAACACTGAAACTCTTTGGAAGCGTACCGCACAGGAAACCTCTCCTCCCTCCCTCCCCCTCTTTCCCGCGTGACGTCACACGACACGGTACCGCCATTACACGGCTGCATCTGACTCCAATCCTCTTAATTGTAATCACTGTCCCCAAAGTGCTATTATTTTATACACAAGCCGCCACCTACAGCATTGTGTTTCGATTGCAACGCTATGCGCCTACTGATTCGGCTTTTGGCTTTAGTGGAAAATACCTTCGAAATTAAGATTACAGAAAGAGGGTCGGTAATAGAGTTTGGGATATCCTCTCACTGTAATGGATTTTTTAAATATTTTTACCCCTTCGCCTATTCATCCCATCAAAAACAACTAAAACCCTCGTGTTACTTTCATATGATTCTCAAAACGAGCCCATGTTGAACCCCTTCAGAGCGCCTGGCACGAGATTTAACGCTTTGAATTGCTGGCACTTCTGATTTGAATTTTTTTTTTTAGTGGTAGAAGAGATTGGTGAAAGGTATGTTTCTCGTTATTTCTCAATAGTTCACAGCTACTCGTGGATTTTAGACAGAAATGATACATTAACATGGTGATGTACTAACAGAAAGTTTGGATTTCAAGAAACTCCTCATGGAAAGCGTTAACTAAAGCAATCGACATGAAAGTGAAATGTATGTACGACTGTAGTCTGTTAACAATAGGGGAATGTGTCCCAGCGGTCCAGAGACCGGTTTTAAGTTCGCTGCGCCGAGGGGATATACTTCTGTCATTGCTGTTCCTCGCTCAAAGGTCTCAAACCGAAGAAAGAACTTACATAAAAAAAAGACCAACAAATGTACAGTTATTATATAGTAACCACAGACATGTTTCGGCAACTCATTTTACCATCTTCACGGTGGCAAGAACAAGCATACAGCAACCCTGAAGACGGCCACATGAGTGGTCGAAACGTGTCTGTGGTTACTATACAATAAACATTTGATCCTAGAGTAAAGTGAATTTGCTGGTCTTTTTAGAAAATGTTATATATATATATATATATGTCTTATCAGTGCACGGAAGATGGAACGTATAAAACCGAAAGGAAGTACTTCGAATCCCGATTAATATGAATAAAGAACTGCACTCCCTGGCGTTAACCTAATCATTTCTTTGCCATAATTTCTCCTGAAAATAAAAATAAGTATGATTCTGATACCACCATGCTGTCTGAGCCTACCCCTTTTCATCGTCGGAACAAGTTGACCAATTTTCACGAAAATTGGTAAAAATATTGTTCCAACGAAGAATCATCCAACATCATATATTGTAATTTCATACAATCAGAAGTAACACGGCCAATGCGCGAAATTGTGAGGCATGGTGCCAAATCAGAGCCACATACACTTCCTTATTTACTCCATGATGCAGAGTCCTTCTTGAGAAGCTAACTGGTTTACAGCTAGTCAAGAAATTCCCCGCATTTCACGGAACCCGAAGGTTTATTACCGCACTCACAAGCGTCCGCCACCTGTCTCTATCCTGGGTCAGCCCAATCCAGTCCATATACCCACATCCCACCTCCTGGAGACCCATCGTAATATTATCCACCCATCTACGCCTAGGTCTCCCCAGTGGTCTCCTTCCCTCCGGTTAAGCCACATACACTGGACCTAAATAACCTAAATAATGAACGATACGTAACAGACAATGGAAAAATTCGCAACTTTTGTTTAAGTGGTGGCGTAGAATATAGGATAAGCATAACTTGACAGTGGAATTATTTCCTTTGCATTTCGGATTCATGGAGCTAACTAGTGAACAGTTACAGCTCCACGTTTGGTATGGTGATGGATCCTAGACAAGCAGATACAGGTCTTCAGGCAGCGACCTCTTCTCAGTGGTTGGCAACTGTTTTCCAGTCGATACGACGTCAGTTGCCAAAAGAGGTGAAATCTCATCACCAATACGACACCCCGAATCTCGCAGACCACCAATACGCCCTGTAAGTCTGTAAACTAATCGTGACTACGACGCGAAACTGTGAGGACGTCAGACAAATTTAACATACACTGAATTTGTATTTAAGCACTTAAGTTTGTCACAAAACTAAAACGAAGCATGAATGATGAAACTAGTAACTCTAAGAGTTAAATGAAAAGTTTTGTTTGAAGATCCTTACGATTTGATTGGATATCAATAATTGTATAAATGCATGCAGTGGGAAAGTGGCATTTGTTTTCTTTGCGGAACTCCCTGTTAAGTTTTTTCGCTACACCCATAATTAACCAATTTTTAAGCAGGACTTAATTTCCAGAGTTAACACGAAAAATCGTGAATACCTTTCAAATGTGATAACAAAAATTAACAGATTAGCTGGGTTGATGGTGGATGTTTGTTCTTTTATTATTTTTTCAATTTTAACCTCTTCCATCCAGCCTTCCGTACACAGCAAACTACTACTTTTGTCTTAGTTTTTGAAAACGTACGACTTTCATTACTTAGAAGCCAAATACGCAGCAGGAAATTCAGATAATCTATTGGAGAAAGTCTCCTTCACCGATACGGTCTCAAACAAACACATTAAGATCTATAGGGAATAGTTTTTTGAAGGCGGTATATAATTGAGTATTAAATAAATTAAAATAAATTGTAGAAAAAGAAAATTTGTGACTCCTAACACATTTGAAGGCCAGTCAGGACCATAACACACCATCAAATTACGATCATGCCCAGAAGCACAAAACAGGAAACGATAACAACGTATCAGTCATTTCATAGTGAAGTCCATTAAACAACTGCTGTGAAGGTTGCAACTTTCATTTAAATTACCATTGAATAACTTTATAATCTCCAGATCAGATCGCCTGAGGTTTCGGACATGGACGTCAAGGCCCTATGCTGCAAAACCTGAAGTCACACCTCCCTGTCTTAGCCCTGACAACTTCTGCGCGGAGCGAGAATGTTCGTGATTTTTCTTTTCGTGTCTAAAGAACGATACTCAGCCGTGGGCCAGATGATCGAGGTCCAAATAAGGGCGGAGAGCAAACCGAATCTGAAGACAAGCCAGCCTCTTACCTTTGGGACGAGGAGGAAAGAGCGTGAAGCAAATCACACAAATCTAGACATTAATTATAAGGTAATCCTCATCTCCACCATCCCTATAAACATCAATGACATGATATGCATGTTACTCCGTGATCGTTACGTATTGCGAAGTGAAGGTCGGCATGTCCCTTTGCATCCCATAAAGGCATATTGGGCAGTCGAATTTCAGATCCAAACACAAACTCGGCACTAAATGCAGGTTAATGGCCAACAACACACTCCGGCCGCTTCATCGCCGGTTCCGTAGGCCTGGACATTTTCGAGAAGAAATGACCTCGTGCCCTAGTCGAGAATCGAACAAAGCAAGTCTTGGTCCTCTCCTTCTACGGGTTTTCCAATTTGTCATTCATATCACTGT
>Ga0123353_10015150_pt1 | contig 11177 bp, 6 predicted proteins | sample TergutLab28metaG_3_FD_92763 | JGI IMG/M metagenome (GOLD analysis project Ga0123353, IMG submission 92763) | Labiotermes labralis P3 segment gut microbial communities from Petit-Saut dam, French Guiana - Lab288 P3 | ecosystem: Host-associated > Arthropoda: Insects > Digestive system > Gut ... | reverse complement strand
TATATATATGAAAAAGTTACTTTCATTGAAATACAGTATTTAAATCGCCGGAAGGGCTATTTTTGACAAATGTGTCGAAGTATGGCGTAATATTAGTAACTTTCAAGCTCATTTTTATTCTGTCTCTAACTTTTGTTTATATTTCTTTTCTGTCATAGTAAATATCATGAATGTACTTTCAGAGACGCACGTGGAAATCAACTTCTCGAACTATTTTAGCCTCAATCAGAAATTTCAGGGCACTCTCTGAAGGCCTGAAGAGAGAAACCAGACATTCCTTGTTGCTTATACAGATCTTTTAAAGGTACTCTCAATAGAAGGATCAGTTGGGTGTCCCGACAATTTTAATGCTAATTCAAATGTATCTTCAGCTCCAAAAAGTGGATTTTGATTTCAATTAGATGAAAACTGTGCAGAAAGAATAATATAATACTAAATATATATAATATATCAATACATAATATATCTATCATATTATTAAACCAAAATTCGCATAGGCTTCAAACCATTCAAGGTTATCACACATAATTCTCCCAAAATTTGAGTTTTGAGATAAATTCACCTATTTTTTTCCGGAATTTAAAATGATGTACTTCGGTTCTCGTAGGTAGAGATGTAGAGATGTAGAGAAATATAAAGTTCATTTAAAAATTTCAAGATGCAATAAACTTACGCTACATACAATGCACAAGTATATATATGTATATAAAAATTCGGATGGGCTGGGATGGCGTAGTCGGTATAGCCAGCCGCTTCGAGCCGAAAGGTCCGAGAATCGAAACCCGGTGGGGGCGAGCTTTCCTGCGCCCGTCCAGAGTTGGCCTGGAGCCCATCTTTCTCCATATACATTGGGTACCAGATCTGTGCCGTAGGAAATCGACCGGAAGTTTGCCTTGACCACCCACCCCACCTATAGCCGAGGTTAAAGAAAGAACAGAGATATACCTGTCCTCCCCTTTTGGGCCTTCATGGCCTGTTGTAGGGTGAACTTTACTCTTTACATAGATTCAGTTTTTACCTCACGGATAACGCGGCTTGAAACCACCAGAAAGGCCACTGTGTGAACATAGTATAGCGGAAATATACCTGTTAATTCTAAAAATCACGCAAAACAAATAAAGAAGTTATTGGCAAAATGCAGTTATTTTTATATTTAAACAGTCAGTACTAACCACTATCTTTAGATGTTAAAAGGTTAAATGCGACATTTGCTTATTATTGCATCAGCATCCGTAGTTTAATTTGCAAGTGAAATCACGTGATCTTTCACAAGAGGAAATGTCTGACTTCGTCTGTATTCAATTCATAAAATCGACTTGGGAATTTGCAACGACATAAATACGTCAGTGTGTCCACGGCCTATCAAAACGACGTTTTTGTTTTTGGAAGTCCATTCTGTAGCTTTGAAGATGTAATATGCATATAGACTGAAGAGATGTTCGTTACTTTTATTGTTGCAGTAAAGGCGTAATTGTATTTGAATGTAGAATACTGAGTTTTATTAGTTGTTTTTGATCAGCTGAATGATATTAGGCTTAAAATATGTAACAGAAACCCAAGGCAACTACATAACGGGCAAGTCAATGGACGTAATTTATTGTAAATATATTGATGAGTCCAAAAAATGCAACTGTAGAGAGATTCGCTATGTTATATCTACATATATAATGTTAACATAGAAAAGCTTCATTTAAGTGCAATATTCCATTCAGATCCAGTGCACATATGGAATATTTTAAGATTATTGGAAATAGTCTTCATTTTTGTTAAGGAAGGGGACGTAAAGTATGTATTACTCAGAAGTTCAGAAACAAAAAGTGGAAATAAGAATTCGTAAGTAGTAAATTGTTGCTTATTAATAAGTTTATATCTGGTAAAGTTATACTAATTTATACGAAGGTAATGGAAGTAAAGGATTGTACAATAAATGTAAAAGTAGGTAAAAAGGGGAAAAATGTAGCCAGTATATGCAGTCCTTTTGACGGTTATTAGAATTTAAAAACTACGCAAGAAAATTACTGACCGGAAGAGGAAGACTGTAATGGCAGATTAGGAGCAGTAGTGTAGAAGTATTTGCAATTAAATCAGAAGCTTGACCGCTGTAAATTCCATTATTTAAGAACTATATTTTCCGAAACGACTGTGATTTATAAGGACATGGATCCAACTCCCTATAGTTGTCGCTTTGCTTAATTGGAGTAGTTTAATTTTGCTGAATACAACGCAAGACTGGCTGGCAGTAAGGACTAGCTGTAACTTCCCAGTGAAACACAACCTGTCTACTTATAAGTAATAAATTTAGTTATCGATCCTTTGGAAAGAATTCCCTTTCCCGCCACGCACATGTGGGCATAAACGTAGTCTCAGAAGTGTACTGTATTATTTTACATCAAAACGCGGGATCAAATTGAAATAAAACTAGTTCAATACGACCGTCCTCCCTCTAAATAACACCCAGTACTCGCAGAGTGCAAGAACTGCAAACTGAGTGACCCTAATTTAAAGCTTCGAGTAAAATTGCGTTGTTATGCTGTAAACTGAACTGTAATATAACTTGAAGTTAATTTCCTTGTTAATGGGGCCGGGATAGCGTAGTCGGGATAGCGACTCGCTACAGGATGGACGGGCCGGGGATAGAATACCTGTGGAAGCGAGATTTTCCGCATCCGTCCAGAACTGCACTGGGGCCCACCCAGCCTCCTATACCATGGGTACCGGGTCTTTCCCAGGTTAAAGCGACTGGAGCGTAGCGTTGGCCACCGAGCCTACCTAGCGCAGTTGTTAAGGAAAGATTAGAACTGTACCTCTAATTTTCCTCTGGACTATCTTGGCTCATTCCAAGGTGCAAATTTCCTTATATTTTTCTTTACCTTTACTTTTACTTACCTTGTTAATAACCTTCTAGTTGAGAAGTTGTAAGTATTTGTTCCTTGAGAAAGTCCGTTATTCGGACAAATAATAAACGAAAAGTACATTACAACATTCGCACATGTAGTGGCTGTAACGCTCGCTTCGTTTAAACACCCATCATTACATAAAGGCTCCGTCACTACAGGAAATTACAAATACAAAGAAAGAGCTGAAGAATAAAAAAACCAACTAGATGCCACTTGTTATTTTATTGTAATTATTATAGGTTCAACATGTTTCGGGCACTACTGTGCCCATCATCAGGAGCTCGCGACTATGATGTTGATTACCACATTGGTCGTTTCGTTCTATGTTTGCTGTATGTTGGAGGTTAGGTGCGGTTAGGCTGAAGTAGTGCAGCCTGCAGCCCGGACACTACTCCAGCCTAACCGCACCTAACCTCCAACATACAGCAAACATAGAACGAAACGACCAATGTGGTAATCAACATCATAGTCGCGAGGTCCTGATGATGGGCATAGTAGTGCCCGAAACATGTTGAACCTATAATAATTACAATAAAATAATAGTGGCATCTAGTTGGTATTTTATTCTTCAGTTATCGCAATGATGCACGGTCCAATAAACATCAGATTCACAAAGAAAGAATATCTATTTTTAACACTTCCTTCGTGCTGGAATTTGTCAGGTTTTGTAATATCGCCTTAAGATATAAATAATAAAACTTTTTAGGTTTAATAAAATAACAATTCAGACTGAAAGAAGCAAGGAGAAAAGAAGAATTTAGCATATGGTTATCAGAAACTGTTTGAATACTTGTGACCAAGAAAAAAATCTACACCTGTCACTTGGCTTCTGCTATTCTACGACAAAAAATCTGGTAATCTAGCTCGTAAATGGAAACGTGTGATGCCACCTAAGAGCTATTCTACTCCGAATGATTTTTTAATGTTTCTGATACAAAATTTTTAAACTCATCTAAATTCTGAAGCTTGCGAGAAATCGCTTTACGTGAGGGATTTTCCGACCGTAGAGCTCCGGTCTGGTGGCCAACGAAATGCAATTCATCTGGCTCCTATCCTTTTATCAATGTGACTGGTTTTACGTTGTGGGCAGCTTATCGGTCAGTGTCGAGGAACACCGATTTATTGTCTCCAGTATAAAAAAGTATAAGAAGGCGAAGACTAAACCTTTTTATATAAAATTAAACCAAGTAAAGGACAAGTCAAAAAGAAATAAACATGAATTACAAAAACAGGATACGAAGTGTGCGCATAACGTAATATTGTGGCGCGTTTACATAATTTTTATACCTCAAAGGCTATTTTAATATCCTGATAAAATTTCAATCCAAATCAGGTCTTTAATGACGATAGATTCCCGCCGACAACAATACAATTTATTTAGATGTCCATATAAAGTGTGAGAGAACGTAGCGCAATTTAAACCATTCGAAATTTCTTGACAGATTTTCATACATAATTCCCCAGTATAAAATTTGTCGGATATCCTTCCGAAGGGTATAAACTGACACAAACGGACAGACGGACGTGACCAAATCAAAGGCATTTTCGCGACTATATAAAAGTACTTAGCAACCATCATTATCTTAATCTATTTATACAGAAGACATGACACTGGCTGCAGTGGGCTTTTGCACTTATACAGCCTATCAAAGATTTGCTGCATTTCAATTAATTACATTCACGTTACACTGGTAATCCCTACGCCCATATTATAAATATTCGAATACTGAAAAGTAATGTAAAATATGTAAACTAAAATTATATGGTTCACTAGTCTTTTAATAGTTAGATTAAAGCCGATGTTTTTGGAAACATGTCTGTCCCATCTTTAAACTCCACATTGGGCAAAATCATACTTCGTTGTTACGGGTGTTTAAGCCGAAACATACGCCTTCCTTATTATCACACTCAGAGAGAGAAGAGGGGTTAAAATTATGGCTGTTTCTACATTAAATTTAGATCTTATATTTCTTGCTTAACCCAGAGAATGATTCTTCATACGTCTGTGTCCGTCAGATGTTATGCCATTTTTTTTACCCATGTTCAACTGTATCATCTCGGGTCTCGCACCTTGTGATGTTACGTTAAACAGACTCTACCGACATGTGTAAAAATGTGACCAAGTTTGAAATAAGGTTCAAATTTTAAATGATGTATTATATCTCCATAATTTATAAAAAAATTATTATAAAATGGGACCATAGTTCATTTACCAATGGATAAAAGCCACATACGTTTTCCAGAATATTTCTTTTTCATATTTTATATTTTGTGTTCCTAAGTTCAATCAAACTCCCTCGAAATTATCCTGATCGAGCTCTGTAATATGAACAAAGAAACACTTCAATTGAATGAAATTTTATCGCCTAAAGTATTTATCATTGTGATTACCTGTACGACTGTATAGAAGATTTTGTATGTGTCATTGTGTTACATCATTCTCATTACTAAGGGGACCATTCAGATAGTGTTTCCTGTCACTGTGTTATATTACTGTCGTTACCATGTGAAGCGTTCAGTTGCATGTCATTGTGTTATATTGTTCTGATTAACAAGTGGACCGTTTAGACAGTGTTTCCTGTCATTCCTTCATTTTTGTGCAAGTGTGACAAAAGTAAAAGACGCGTGTAACAGATATAGTTTATTTTGAGACCGATAATACCTATGCTTCCTGCAATTCATTCAGGGTATGTGACGTAAGAGCGAAGTATTGAATCCTAAAAGCCTTGTTTTCTTACGTAAGGATTGCTGCTGCGCGGTGCAGCGCTATGCATAAAGGACAGAAATGTCGAAAATTCGCGATTAAAACAGACGTTAAAATGCTTCCTTAAAAGTTACTTGTTATTTGCGTTATGTAATTAATTGGTCGTAAAATGGGGAATTTATGTCTGTTTGTTTCTTTGTATATTTAATTTCCTAAACTAGAAAACACATTTCTGTTTAATTAAATGATTTCGCTTATATACATTTCATAAAATCGCCCTCTTTTTTTGAAAACAAATATGTATTTGGTATATATTTAAAAAACCTCAGCACTAAAACTTTTAGAGAAAAACTATACATCTGCATATATATATATATATATAAGTTATCTATTTAAAACGCGCTGTTTACTTGATACACCAGCAGGTTTAATATTCACAAACTGTACACTCTGTTTGCACCATATTTTTGCGTTTATGTATTTATCTCAGATAAGCAGCGACTTTTGGGCTATATAACGTAAATTGATTGGATTTTATAAACGAGACGCAAAGTGTTTATAAGTAGCGTTGTTTGACTCTTTAAATAAAAATTCTAAGCTTCTTCTGTAAAGGGTTCAGACATTATGTATTTCAGTATTCTGTACAATATATATCAGCATGGTAACCAACTTCTCGGGTTATATTTGATAAAAACACCTTGACAATACAGTCAGAATTCGACCAACTGTATGCTGCTATCTTATATCTGTTGGCTACTGAATGGTATGCAACCTGATAACAGACACAACCCATGTGCGGTTTCGATGTCAACCCGGAGTGCAGTTTTTGGCCCTTTTTTTATTGATACAACGCTGCAGAATGGGTTTGTACAGTAGGTTTCATAATACAGGTCCTTTTCTTTCAGAAAGTTCGAAATTAAAAATTTATAATGGTTAATAACTTCAGCGTTTGATAACAAACAAATGTTTAATTAAAATTTGTAATCGAAGTTACCCAGCACCATAAAATATCATGTAAAACCCGGGATTTAATGCCTTGTTGTACTGTTTTGCACATACAAAATTACATACCATATCATACCACATAGTCCAATATTTTCCACCACTTAAATGACAAAGGAAAATTAAAAATACATTTATTTGTTTAGACATTCTGGTTCTTTAGAATAGAGAAGGCGTTATTTAGCATTATTTTCTGTGACGCAACAGACCAAGTGGGGTCTAGGCTGCCTCGTTGATGAGGTTTATAGGTAACAGACAAACACGCCCACGGTAGACTCCTCTGAACAAGTGATAAGCTCCTCGCAGACGCCTCTACTTTCACAACGCGCAACAAATACAAGAGTCGAACATCCTTGTCCTTAGAGAAATTCTAACCTGCAATCCCAGCAACAGAACATCAGGAGACCTACGCCTGTTGACCGTATGGCCAATGAGAGAGTCGTTCACAACTTTGCAACAGTACTTCTTTAAAACTGATTTCAGTGTTCACCTTTAGGAAAATATAAAAGGTGGAGAAGAAATTAAAGGAATTTTTTTATCGTGCCAAAATATTCGATGCAGGCAGTAATCAATCATCTTTTTATAACCTAAAAATTTCATCTAAAGTTTTCCGACTCCTTACATATTTAATGAGACAAAAAATTAATTTACATTTATAAGAATTCAGCTGGACCCGAGGCAAAATAGTCGGTATGGGAAATAGGACACTGGTTAGATGTCCGAGGAAACGTAGCTAGATGCCTGAAAGTAAGATGAGATATTATCTTCTGAAATAAATCCAAACAGGTTCAGCGGGTCGCCAAGCACTTTATTTAAATGGCAACGGGAAAATGTGACCAGTGCTATTAGGACAAAATTGTGAAACATATCACCCCCTCTAATTTCGAGGTTATAAGAGAATGGAATAAACATTCACATCTCCACATGTCTGTATCCTCTGTATATGGCTAGTTTTCCCTTGAAATGAAATGGCAGGCGTGTTTCTTTGAACTAGCCATTACAAATAAAAAATCTGAAAAACTTCATATTTTATTTGTATTGAGCAGCCGCCCTTTAAGTAAGTGAAGGTTTTCTTAGCTAATGAAGAAATTTCTGGCATTTTAAGCAACTCCGATAACTCCTTTTGGTGTTCCTAAGAGCCCGCCACTTGTTCCTGTCCCCAGAGAGATAAGTGGAGTCCATTTCTCTCTACCTACGGATTATATTCATAACATCCCCTAATTTGAGCCTAGGTTTTCCACGTGGTTTCTTGCCTCAACTTTTCTCCACCACAGGCCTCTATGTTTTTCTGTTCTCCCGTATAAGTGTCCAAGGTCTAGCTCATCTAATTATTCTCGATTTGCTCACCACACTACTTGGCAATGAGTACAAACTTGAAGATCCTAATTGTGCTGTTTTCTTCAGTTCTTATAATTCGTCCCGCTTATCACTTTACATACTTCCTACTACTACGTACTAACAGCTTTAAATTGAATATATCGGTTAATATACGAATAAATGAAGACAAGTGACATGGACGCTTGATTTTGCTACTTAAAGTATATTAATTGCAGCAGAAAGCACAATGTTTAATTACTATTATGAATGGTAGTAGTAGTAGTATTTGTTATAGTAGTAGTAATAGTAATAGTGGTAGTAGTGTAGCTGCTGCGGTTGTCTATCTTACAAAACCGCCCCCTCCCCTCACAGACACACAAGCATATATTCGTAAAGTTGTTAGTAGTCACACATAATTTTCAATATAAACCACACTTTAAACACACTGTACATTAAAAGTGAAAACATGTCCATGGAACAGTTCAAACAATATAGTGTATATTATTTATTTTGTAGACCTGGTTTCCTGCAGCACGGCTGTTGCTACTCCTGTTGCAGATATAAGTCTTAACTGATCGTAGTCCTACCTGTCTACAGTATAGTCAACCATATAGAAACCGCTGGAAATTTCCATACATTAACTCTCTGGAAGACCCTCTCGAGTTGTTTAAACCTTCTGTCGTGAGTTAAGTCTTTTCAGGACGAGATTCATGTTTATTACGCCTAAGATAGCTTTGCATAATGAAGAACTGAAGACATTTTTGTGGGTGTAAATTTCATTTATAAGTTTGTTTTAACTAGCTGCCTGTTAAGGGGCATTAGATGTTCAACTTTAAGAGGGACTAGGCACTGTTATTAACAGTGGCCAAAAGTCGAATTTCTTTACAGTCTTCCAGCACTACAAAACTGAAACCTTGCTTTCGAATTCCAACCGGTACATAGACTCTACTTCTGCTTGTATTCTGTGTTGGTATTTTGTTGTGTACATAGAGGGCTTGCATCGGGTCGATACCTCGACCAAGGAGTTCTAAAAATCATTCCGAAAATTGGAAAACGAAAAATCCTGGAATGCGTATTCCGTAGGCCCATCAAAAAAGAATGAGAGAAAGGGAGAGAGATGACCGAGGAAAATGCGGAGGAGGAGGCGGAGGAACACGGATATTAGATCCAGGAATGAAAACCTGGACCTAGCTTTCAGCTTTCACTTCTTTTGAAGTAAAATTAATTTGCCGATAAGACACTTTTGCAGTCAAGCACATCACTTTTGAGAAGTAATGTGATATCACTGGGAGAAGAGATTTCTTCTCAATTATCACAGCCAATACAGTTAACCACCCACGGTGCCATCTCTTGGAGAATGATGAAATGGAGTCTAAAGTGATTTTCCCCACTCTGTGGAGGTAAAAGAAATTTGTGAGGACAGGAAGTAATTGTATGGAATCTTACGGAGCGTGGAGTATTATCACTTCATTCAAAGGCGCATTACGTTTCAAAGTTCTACACTTGGAATAACCTAGATTACAATTTGAGAGTTAATACGTAACCACCTATCAGATAACTAATGTATTTTCAAATGCCCATTCTCCGTCAAATATATTTTTCTTATATTATCTTTGTCTCTTGCTTCATGATTCGCAGAATATTGTCATTGCACTTAAAAGTTCTTTAAGTAGAAGCGATCAATGATAGAAGAATATGAGGATATGTAAGGAATATTAATCTGTAATAGAGCGAGGAGCTAATTACAGAAGTCTCCATCTGCTAGGTTTCTCTTAATGTGTACATATATTTATGGTCTTTTAATACATCTACCCATCCGCTAACCAAAACTGGCCATATCATTATTTCTCATTCTAAGAAGAAATGAACGAGATGAGCTCAAAAATGTGTGTTAGTCTCAATGCAAAGTACCTGTTATTCTTGTAAGATAATAATGAAAATAGAATCTTCTAGACACATTTTGGAAAAAATACTCAAATATCAAATTTCATGGAAATCAGTCCAGTAGGAAACCAGCTGTTCCATGCGGATGGACGGACGGACGGATATGACGAAGGAACTTTACTAACGCGCCTACAAATTTTCTGCGTTGTGGTCCTTTAAAACGAAAATGTGTGTAGTCTCAAAGCTGTCCTAGAATTAAGAGCACTTAATGTTTACAGTTATTGTAATAATTAAAGTTTGTGTTACTAATTTTCAATCTAATAGATCCTACTCTGTTATGACAGTTAAAAAAGCAAGTCTAACACTCAAATTAAACTTAAGTTGAATCACTGTAAATTAGGTCTATTTTCATCCCCTGCATATTTGTTGTTCCTTATACAACAAAATGTTCCGAAGAGATTTCGGAGCTTGTGTTCTTGTTGCACAAGTATCTGACTGGTGATTTATGTTAATTCACTTACGTCCATTTCTTCTTTATTAACGTGATGAATCAAGAAATGATTGGCAAAAATACAAAAAGAAAAAAGACATATAAACAAAAGACAATAAACATGCGGACCTTGAAACAAATTCAAAGAAAAAACCATTTACAAATTTCATTAGGACAAATTTTGATATAAAAATAAAAGTACTATCAACCTTATAAAGATACCAACATTAAAACAATCTGAATTTGTTGCAAAAGCACGCCAGGCAGAGGAACAAATTTTAAAGGAAGGACGAACATGAAACAAGGGAAAGTCTCGGAGCTTCCGAGTGGAATCTCAAAGACCGACAATGTCCACGGAGGTAAAGCAGAATTGGATCCCAGAAAACATAAATTATTATTATTATTGTTATATTTTTAGTGTTTACTTTTGTAAAGTCTTTATTACTTGCCAATGGTATATTAAATTTTTGGATTATTTACAAATATTCAAATTTTCCCATACATAATATTCTTGAAATACCACATTTCCACATAATATGTAAGCACGTTTCAAAAACCCATATCGGTACCAAATTTCTTATGTCTGGCTCAGATTGATTATTGGATATTTCTAGGAAGCCGAGAAAAAGACATTTTTGTACCACTGAAATCTTGTTATTTTACACGGTACGAAGATATTAATTTAGCAAAGTTTCATACTTTTACCAAGGTATCTTATCAAATCCAATTCCATGAAGCGGAAATAAATGGCGCATTTTTTCCCACCTCTTTACAAATTTGCGGATCCTCCGTCTTACTGTTGTTGATTGTACGAAATTACAAGGCTTTTTGGCGATGGAATAGCTAGTACCAATATTTCTAAAAGTTAGTCAATTTTTTAAAG
>Ga0123353_10015148_pt1 | contig 11177 bp, 7 predicted proteins | sample TergutLab28metaG_3_FD_92763 | JGI IMG/M metagenome (GOLD analysis project Ga0123353, IMG submission 92763) | Labiotermes labralis P3 segment gut microbial communities from Petit-Saut dam, French Guiana - Lab288 P3 | ecosystem: Host-associated > Arthropoda: Insects > Digestive system > Gut ... | reverse complement strand
GTTATTGATGATGTTGTTTTTTTTTTTTTTTTTTTTTTTATTAAATTAATAATAAATTTTTAGAAAAAATGTTAAAAAGAGGGGGGGGGGGGGGGGGGGAGGATATTTTCAAACTGACAGTTTGGTATGAGAGTCTACATCTGCCTAGTAATGATAATGGTGTTCGAATAGTAAACTTTGCCACATTAGAAAATATGGTTGTTAAGTGCACGCTGTTCCCACACCGAAACTTTCGTTAAGAGCCTGAACCTCTCCTGATAGGAAGACTCACAGTCAGATTGATCACATATTGATGGATAGGAGATGGCATTCGAGTAAATTCCATGTACAGTCTTTAAGGGGAACTAACTGTGATATTGACTGCTCACTGGTCATTATAAAAGTATGGAAAATTGGAATTAAGTTAGCAAGCAGCACAGAAGATTGATGTGGAGGGGTTTTATCTCAAGAAGCTAAGTGAGCCAGAGGTTTGGAGACATATCAGATAAAGATCTGAAACAGGTTTGCAGCTTTGGAGAACTTAAATGATAGTGAGGCCATAAATATGGCTTGGGAAAACATTAAAGAGAATATCAAAACCTCAGCTAAAGAGGGTCTAGGTCTGTATGAATTGAAGCAGCATAATCCATGGTTATCGATTAAGATTGTTTAAGATTTTTAGATCAAAGGAAGCAGTCTACAGTGCACTGGTTATAGGATCCAGACGAAATTAGTGTAGATAATCTAAACAGTGTAAAACATGAAACTGTTTGACATTTAAGGAACAAAAAATAAGGAATATCTGAAAGCTAGAGTTGATGAACTTGAAACTAACAGTAAGATCAAAAATATTAGAGAATTGTGTAGGGGCATCATTGATGTTACAAAGGGTGTAGTAAAGGATGAGAAGGGTAATTAGATTACAGACTGTCAGAGTATTTTGGCTAGGAGGGGAAATTATTTCTCTCAGCTGTTAGATGTACATGGGGTTAATGATGTTAGGCAGACAAAAATACGTACAGCAAAGCCACTAGTGCCTGAGCCGAGTGCCTTTGAGTTTGAGATGGATATTGAAAATAAAAAAAGACACATAACCACGTATTGATCAAGTCCCACCAGAATTGATCAAAGCAGGGGGTAGAACATTTCACTCTGAGATCCATAAACTTTCGGAGGAATTGCTTGAGTGGAAAGAATTTATTATTCTACCTATTTATAATAGGGGTGATGAAACAGAGTGTAATAATTTTAGAGGCATATCACTTTTGTCAACTATGTACAAAATTTTATCCAACATCCTGCTTTCAAGGTTAATTTCATATGCAGAGGAAATTGCTGTGGATCATCACTGTTGATTTTGATGCACCAGGTCAACTACTGATCATATTTCCTGCGTTCATTAGATGCTTGAGAAAAAATGTGAATGCAACGAAGCAATGCATTAGCTATTTATAGACTTCAAGGAAGTCTGTGATTCAGTTAGGAGGGATGTCTTGTATAATATGCTCATTGAGTTTGGTATTCCTATGAAACTGGTAAGGCTAATAAAAATGTGTCTGAATAAACCCTGTAGCAGGGTCCGGCTAGGCAAACATTTGTCGGACATATTTCATGTTAAGAATGGTTTGAAATGCGGAGATTACTTTGAACTTTGCTTTAAAGTATGCCATTAGGAGGGCTCAAGTAAACCAGGATGGCTTGAAATTAAATGGTACACCAATTTTTTGTTTATGCTGATGATGTTAATATATTGGGTGGAAGTGTATATACTATAAAGAAAAACACAGAGGCTTTACTAGTTGCTAGTAAGGAGATTGGACTAGAAGTAAATGCTGATAAAACTAAGTACATGGTCATGTCTTGAGATCAGAATGCAGGACAAAGTCATGATATAGAGATTGATAATAGTTCCTTTGAAAGGGTGGATGTATTCAGATACATGGGAACAACCTTAACAAATCAAAATTCTGTTCATGAAGAAATTACGAGTAGATTGAAATCATGGAATGCTTGCTATCATTTGGTGCAGAATCTTTTGTTTGCTATCCAAAAATGTAAAGATAAATATATACAGAACTATAATTTTTCCTGATGTTCTCTATAGGAGTGAAATATGGTTGCTTACAATGAAGGGAAATGTAGGCTGTGGGTGTTTGAGATTTGGGTGCCGAGGAGAATATTTGGGCCTAAGAGGGATGAGGTAACAGGGGAGTGGAGAAACATCGTAGTAGGTAGAATACTGCATTCCACCTACGTGATGTTTCTGTGTTTGTATCCATTTGGTGTGACGGAGGATCAAACAGTTACGTGGTGGACTTCGTGAAACATGTTGGAGTAACTAATGAATAAGTGTAACGTAGCTTGTAGAATTGTATATTAAAGGGTTGGTTGGCACAATAGCTAATACGAATTTAATGCACAGTATTGATAACTTCAAAATTGGATTCCATGTTTTTATACGAATGTGCATCAAATGCATATACAATGTAATGTAATACTCCAGACTGGCTAACATAAAATTCATATACTCTAAGATTTCTGCAGTCTTCTTACTCTCACATTGTTGCTTATCCATATGCTCTTTTGTTTGTATCCACTCTCTATTGGTGAATGCGTTTTTTTTGGCAGGATAATTTAATTGTTTTATTTATTTTTCCTGTATCTCTTTAAGTACCCTCTTTTATGTCTTTATGAAAACTGCATCATTAATTATGTGTTCCCAAGACTTCTTTTTTGCTGTAGTAATTCTAGGTGTTATGTATTTTCTGATATTGTTTCCTTGGTTTTTGCCAGTGTGCAGAAACAAAGGTTTGGTTTATGTCAGCCAAGATTAGACCTTGGGTTTATTTATGTAAATCAGTTTTTTATGTGTTTGTAGGCAGGCATTATATCACATTGACCTGTGTGCTCTCAGTGTTCATAATACATTTATTGTGATATTTGTTAAGTGTTATTTGATTTTCCTAACAGTACCAAATGAACTGTATAAGTTCTGGGCTTACACATTTTGTATCATATATTTTCTTTCCAGGGCCATAAGAAGATTGCTGGTAACAATACCACTGCAGACCGTTTCCGTCTTTTAGTTTCTGATGGAAGACATTTGAACAGCTTTGCTATGCTGGCAACCCAGCTTAATGATAAAGTTACTTCAGGAGAACTTTGTGACTTCACTGTGATCCAAATTACACGATACATCACAAGTATGGTGGCGAATCCAGACAAGGGAGAGAAGTATGTTGCGTTATGATTTCTGGCTTACAGACTGACTGACTAACTAACTAACTAACTAGCAAAATAAATAACTACATGGAGCAGGGTCCTTCTGGAGAAGCTAAGAGGTTCTCAACAAATCAAGAAATTTTCTGATAATTGACCCAGTCTAGAACAGGATTGCAATGACCTTGAATAAAAATGAACAAATGTGTGTGTGTACTATGAGTAAATTTGTGTTTTAGGGTAGTAAGAACCTTATATTATGGTTAACCTTTATCCTGCTGGGGTAGGTATTTAAATATTATTGCATGATTTATGAAAAATGTGAGTATTTTTGAACAGAAAATGGTAAAATTTTGGAAATAAACAGCATCTTGTGGAAAGTGAAATAGAGATTGTGCAGTATTTGCTGAAAGTACAGTAAATTTCCTTGTTTCCTAAAATATATGAAATGAATTTGTATGAGTATTTTCCTATGTATGTTCATGTATGTGAAAGCAAGTATTTAAATGGTTATATGTCATTATCACAAGCTTTTCTGTCACAGCCACAGCAATGTGACAATACAGTAATTTCCCTGTCATAGGAATCTTGTCTGTGAACCACTTTTGAGTTGCAGCCAGTTCACAGTTCCAGTTATTGAATTTGGTATGTAGACAGTTTCAAAGGAGGTCTCATGTCATACCTAGACTTTGGTCACTTGAAGTGTCCACATAGAACTACATAAACTGAGAAGTTTACAGGAAGCCAATCCCATTTCTAAAATATGTTTCACATCATGTCCAAGCAAGGACTACTGACATTCACAGGCCAAAGGTTGTCTTGAACAGAGAAAAATCAAAAAGTATGCCAAACTCATAAGAGGAACTGATATTCTTTCAGCTGCATTCGTAGATGAATCCATCCTTAGAAACAAGCCCAACAGTCAAGAAAAAAAATAGAAGCACCCTTCAATAGCTTCCTTGCTTGTCAAACAGTGGCATCACAGTTCTGGCCTAATGAGTATGGCCTTACTTGGAATTCTGAATGATCAAGTTAAATCTGAGATGGAGAGTCTAAGGTGCTGTAGAAATCACATAAACAGAGGAATTATTCAGTTCTTTGTTCATCAGCAGTCAACAGTTTACATACTGCACATGATTCATGTATATGAATAAGTGAACTTATGAACTTACCCATGTTAAGTCTTACATTTTGTTTTTGTGCAAGCTTTCCACTTGTGTATTCATTTCCAGTATGAGTGAATCTTTGATCATTTGTTTTGCAGTATGGCATTGTGCAAGGACTTATTTTTAATGGGTATGTCCGTGTTGCCATTCAGTGTGCACTGATGTTCAGATTAAGTAATATGAATGATGTTATTTTATTATGCTTGTTTTATATTTGTGGGGTGTCTATTTGTAGACGTGTAATGGTGATTCTGGATATTAAAATACTGGAATTGGGAACTGCAATTGGATTCAAGATAGGAAATCCTAAACCAATCACTGGTGGTGCTGAAGCAGACACTGCTGGTTCCAGGCAACATGTCCCCAGCAGATCAGTACAGCAAAGCTGTAAGTAATAAGTAGTGTGTATTATTTACTCATGTATTATTTACTCATTTAAGGAAATAATATGAAGTTATTTCATACGAAGATTTAGATTGTGTTCAGCGTAGGAGATGGAGGCAGCATGTTTCCCAGAAGTTGTGGTAACCACCCACTGGACTGCATAGTATCTTGACTCAAAAGATTACACTGAGCATACACTGCGATAACCTCAAATCGTACTCTCAGTGTGGGTAGATTTGACTACAGTAATACAGAGAGTACCTGTGATTTTGTCTCCTAGCACAGGAACACATGATCTTGGAGTTTGTGGTCTTTTTTGCCATTGATAACTTAGCTCATGGAATAGGCACATGCTAAACATTTTCAATTACACCAATTTTTAGAGAATTTGGTCTGCTAGATCTCCATATTTGAATCCTTGTGGTTGGTACATATGGGGAACACTGAAACATAGGGTTCATGTGAACAATCCACATTCTTTGCAAGAAGAGGAGGATAATATTCAGAAGGAAACTGCTAATATATCAAGACAAGCTTTGTCTTGTGCCAAGAAATAATTTCATACTGAACAAATCTTGCTGAGAAGCTGGAGGTTGACACTTTGACATTCATCTGTGAAGTGAGAATAAGCAGAACTGCAATGAAAAAATGGACTCTAAAATTCCTGGTAGGTGTAAACTTCCTCTGTGATAAAGCTCCTGTGACAGCTGCCATGCTGAGGGACATGGTTGGAGGTACGCATATTGTAGTAGCGACAATACTAAAGACTTACAGCTTTTTCTGTACAACAGAATCCCAAATTTCTTTCTCTAAGTCTCAACAGAATACACCACGTAAGTGGCATAGGGTTAGTAAAGAAAAGAGAAGTGAGACTGTCTGCATGCCTGAAATTTTCAGGGACCCTAAGCACTGGCCGTTGAAAGCATGTAAGTGTATGAGGGGAAATTCCATAAGTTCTTTATCTTAGTACTAGTTGTTTGTAATAGGTCATATTCACATTCTGGCTGTTTTACTCTAAGAAATATTTCCTAGAAATTAACGTCGTAGAAAATGGGAAGCGGGGATGTAAGTATAAGAATATGGACATTGATTTTTATACTAATTTATGACTCTGATGTTTTTACTGAGATTAAAAGTAAAGAAGTCCTTATGTAGTCCTCTTGTAATTTGTTCCTCATTCATGTGTGCTAGTGCTGACATTTTGAGAAGCTTGATTTCATATCTTCTTTCTTAGCATCATCAAATAGAGCAGCCACCAATGTGACAGTTATGTCTTCTCCAGGAGGTTCTGTCAGTACACATCCAATATCTAGCCTAAGCCCTTATCAAAACAGGTACGTATACATTAAAATAAGATGTGTGTGCCATTGGTCATTCAGAGTTAGAAACCAGGTTTGTTCAGTTCACTGTTGTGATTGTAAATGCAGTATATTAGTTGATTTGTATTAAGGATTGTGAATAAGAAATTTCTGAACATTAAAATGATGAGGAGGTAACCTTCACCTGTTAAACCCAAGTAGTTTCTTGTCACAAAGATCCAGTTGATATTTTAGCACATTTGATTTTGTGAGAGAGAGAGAAACATGGCATTTTAATAATGGAACGTGAAGGGCCTTACCTCAAGTTACCTAGTCAAAGGTCAGTATAGAAGTAATGCCTCCTTTTTTTTTTCTCAGAAAGTATTATTACAATTGTAATGAAATTTGCATATATCATGGGTGTATGCTTTTCAAAGTTGAGAATATTTTTCCACAAAGTCTCTTTCATTGTCACACTCTGTATTTCAGTATGTCATCATCTGCAAAATGGCATCCCCATTGTTGCAGGTGCCTCCCTTGTGCACAGACTGGTGTGCAGTATGGTATTGTCATTCAGGAGGAGGATTTGATTCATTTTTTTTTTTTTGGTTGGCTGAATGCTTCAAATTCATTGTTTTAACTTCTTTAAAGTCTGCACTTATTGCTCTGAATTGATTGTGGAACTTCTCTTCAAGAATTCCAGTAACAAGATGCCTTCATTGTCCCATAAGTTACTAGCCATGACTTTACTTGCAGTCTGCAACTTGAATTTGTTCTCCCACTATCTTACTACAGTCCTGATTTAGCACACAGTGTGTAAGAAAAGCTCTGACACTTGGAGCAGAGTGTTTTATGGAGCCGGCCTACAGCATCTCATGCAAAGTTGGAAAAAGTGTGTTGATAATGAAGGAGACTTCGTGACAAAATAATCTCAACTTTGTAAAATATGTATCCATAATGTAAATTTCATTATAATTGTCATTATAGATTATGAAGAAAATAGGAGGCATTACTTTCGTTCCACCCCTCATATATTTACTTGAATCATAGTGGATTCAGACTTGGATTTGACATTCAGAGGACATAATAAGAATCAGACTTAGATACTGGTATGTGCAGCATGTGAATACAGTGGAACTTTTATCCATATCTTCTGAAAGGACTGTGAAGAGAAACGGTATTTGTGGGAAAACAAATTTAAAAAATGAAATGCATCAGAAACACAAGAAAGCCACAGAAATTGAAAATTTTAAATTTTACACTTGCATCAACAGAAATAAAACAAACAGAAGTTCGTTTGATACCTGTGTGGAAATTCCATTTTGGGTGCTTGTTATGAAGTAAATTGGAATGTGTTATACCTTTCAATATTTCTGTGACCTGTTAGCAGCAGCTCAACTGTTTGTCGGATTTTCATGAAATTTTGCATAGGTCTGCTACAGACAGACTCCTATTTTTATGCAACTAAACCCTGTAACATAGAATAGTGACTCAAAATAGTACATTAAAATATTATGAAAGTGTTCTTGTAAATACTGTTCATTTATTTATCGTATGTTTTTGAGATCTTTTATTCTAATTTTTCTGTGTAAATATACCAGCCTTGATTAATATGACACAACTTATAAATGTTTGACTTGCAGTTATCACAGAAATACAGAAATTGCTGAGTTTGATAGGTAGTTCATCTGCATAACCATATAAAAGTAAAGGATCACAGTTATACACCTTACTGAAGATAAAATGCCTGCTTCATATTGGCTGTTTTCCTTGAATTCTGTCTTAACTAATTGCTGTTGGAAATAACTCTTAGGTGGGTGATTAAAGCCCGTGTCACATCCAAGACTCCTGTGAGGACTTGGGCAAATGCACGAGGAGAAGGGAAGCTCTTTTCAATGGATTTAATAGACGAGAGCGGGGAAATCCGAGCAACGGCATTCAAAGAGCAGTGTGACAAGTTCTATGACATGATAGAGGTAACATAATGGACAAATATTTTGGCATTGTGTTTACTTTGTACATTCCACTGAGCCTTATATCTTACCTGTTGTTTTTTACAGGTTAACAAAGTGTACTTAATCAGTCGATGCACGCTGAAGACTGCAAATAAGACATTTACTAATCTTAAACATGATTATGAGATGACTTTCACCAATGACACCCAAGTGATCTCTTGTCATGAAGATGCTTCAGATATTCCAACACTGACGTTTGATTTTGTGTCAATCAGTATGTTGGCTAACTTGGAAACTAATGCATTAGTCGGTTAGTAAGAATATTTAATATAGTTGCATGTTGGTTATGAAGATGTGTGTGCACTAACCATCCTAGTAACTCAAGGAGCAGTGTTTCTTGAGAAGCTGATTGTCATTTAGCTGGTCAAGATTCCTCCATTTCATAGAATCTGAGTTTGTTACTGTGTTAACAAGAGGCCAACAATGGACCTATTTTCAATCAGATAACTTATCTCAATCAATGGAGGTCTGTGGATTTTTACACATGACACCTGAACAGGTCCAACTTATTTGGTTTACTTTTGAAAACTTGTTGGGCTGATTCTAACATTGGAATGAAATGTGATTTTTCAAAAGGTCTGTTTATCTGAGCATGTGACAAACAATGGTGAATCCTGATCCAGAGGTCAGGTCTGGTGCAACAGAACAGTGCTACATTACCTACCCTTCTGCTAGACCCCATGTCCTGATCAGGAAATGCCTTTTATGACAAATCAATATAGGACAAGTGTTGGGCTGAGTCTGACAAGAGGAATTTAAAGGGCTGATGATGAAAACATGGTCATGTATTGATGTCCTGTCATGCATTACAATAAAGTTCTTGCTTTGTGTGCATGAGAATGCCTCAGTGGATGTCTTACAGTTGAGGTATCATCCCTGAGTTGATTATGTTGAAGCTTATGGCCTTTGGGTCTGTGAGTGGGAGTAACAAGTAGATGGGTCTGCAAAACAGATGATGTTTCAATATTGCAATTCCATTTGTGGCAGAATGCAGAAGGTCATATATGTTGACCAATGACAACTCTGTTGGCAGAGTAATGTCACAGTTTTTGATACATTGGTGCAACATCTTAACCCAGATTTTTAAATCAACAAACAGGTTCTGTGTGCTGGATTTGTTTTGCATCTGGCATTTAAATTCTGCCACAGTCAGTCGAAGGAAACTTGCATTTTATTGAAAGTCTTTATGGTAAGGGGTATAGTGTAATGATTGCACATTTAGGAAAGGCTGTCCTATAATTATATGAAATGTTCTTCCTACTGCACAGAGAAAGATAGTTTTACAAATGTATTGCCATGTGCATTTGTAACTTAAACTTTGTGAGGTAAAGATTAAAATGTGGGACTGTGAATGCAACATTTCAAGCAGTAAACATTTCCGGGTTCCCCCCCCCCGCACAGAAAAACATTTATTATCATAAATGTGAGTGAATTGAGAATTTCCATGAGCAATCCTAACTTCTGTCAAAGATTAAATAGTTTTCATGCTGTTGTGTACTGGGAGCTAGTGTTAGCTTATCAAGTGTTTAATAAATATATATATATATAGTATGCATGTTTTATATTGCTATAAATTATGTCAAAGTGGAATGTGGAATATTAAAAATCACTTGGCAGAGCCATAGAGGATAGGAAATAATATTGTTACTGTTAGATTAACCACACATATGTCAGAAGGAACTTGTATTATATATTGAACAATTTAAACCTGCCTTTCTCCCCTTCACTATCAAAATTAGAAAACAACATGTTTGTTTATACTGTTATTTGGGCAAGGTTCTGCCACAGGTGACCAGACACTGATATAGTGGGAGAAATCCAAGATTCAGCCTATGTCCAGGAAGTGGACTCTATCAAAACAGAATGTTCTTGAAATGTTGTGCATGTCATAAGCCTTGCCATACCCCACATAGACTCATGCAAGCCACCAAGTCTGCTTTTGGATGAGATTGTTGTCATCACGGGACATATATCATCTGCCTTGTTGTTAGTCGGTTTGCTGCTGCCTCAAGCAGGCACTGTTCTCCAGGCATTATGTTGTATCACCATTACTGCTGTAATAAACCACACTTGTTAAGGTCTCTGCTGTATTAGCTGCCATTGCCTGCCCAACTCAGTTGACAAGCCTAGACCTCTCAACTTTCCAACTACACTGTACACCTGTCCCAGCTCTGATATTCCATCAACACTTTCCTGGACAGGTGGTTAAAATTCTGCCACATTTTTCAGCATTTTGCAGCTACTATATGACATTGAACAGTTTTTCTTAGCTTTCTTGGTGACTGGGTTGTGAATAAATGTGTAGCTATATGTAGAAAACCCACCTGATGCTCTTAATTTAAAATCAATTTAAAACTGTTTCAGATGTCATCGGTGTTTGCAAGAGTTCTGGTGAAGTTCAGACATTAATTTCCAGGAACACTAACAGGGAGCTGAAGAAACGAGAGGTGGTGATTGTTGATCAGTCAAACACAGCTGTAAGTAAATTAATTGTGAGTGAATGAAGTTGGTAGTTGAATGTCTGCAGCAACACCATGTCAGTAGACAACAGATTTTTACAGTTGCAGAATTTTTACATTATTATGTAGTAGGAAGACCGCCACTGTGTTCTAGTGGTCAGAGTTTCTGGCTACACATACAGAGGTCCCAGGTTCGATCCCCTGCCGCTACCAGATTTTCTGAGTAGTAGTGGGTCTGGAACGGGGTCCACTCAGCCTCGTGAGGTTAATTGAGGAGCTACTTGAAAGAAAAAAGTAGCAGCTCCAGGTCTAGAAAACAGAGATTAACGGCTGTGGAGACCCGTTGCGCTGACCGGCGGCAGCCGCTCTGTTGGTATAGTTCGCGTGCGGACTAAGGCCACGGAGTTTAGTTTATGTAGTAGGAAATATATTCACATTATCTAGTATTATGAGAATAAAGAGTCTAGGAGGCTGTGGTAGCCTAGACATTTAGGTGGGTTGTGGAGAACAGGAATGCATACACAATTTTTGTGGAGGTACCTTATAAACTGTTGAGTGAAGGGGGGGGGGGGGCCAACATTTAAATTTACTTTATGGATTTGGGTTGTCAGAACTGGAAGTGTTTGGAACTTCTGTGGGATTTTTTCCTTTGCCCGT
>Ga0123353_10015146_pt1 | contig 11178 bp, 7 predicted proteins | sample TergutLab28metaG_3_FD_92763 | JGI IMG/M metagenome (GOLD analysis project Ga0123353, IMG submission 92763) | Labiotermes labralis P3 segment gut microbial communities from Petit-Saut dam, French Guiana - Lab288 P3 | ecosystem: Host-associated > Arthropoda: Insects > Digestive system > Gut ... | reverse complement strand
TAAAGTTTTCAGAGGCGATCATTTCGATCTTGTGTTCTTGCCGTGACATTTCCCTGCGGATGATCTGCGCAACGGTTGCGTCTTCTTTGTCGAGATTGTTAAAGTACATTTAAATCATATGCTCCTAAATTCCTAAAAGTTCAATGCCCCGGGCGAATTTTGTTTTCAATTCCGGCTCGAGGCCATATTTGTCCGCGATCTGCTTTCCGACGGCGAGCAGGTCTTCTTTATTGCCCGAATAGATCTCGATTTCGAGTTCGCGAAACGGCACACTTTTCACGCCGACGACGATGACGCCTTCGTCGAGCGCGATCTCGAGGATGCTTTGGCCGTAATCTATACGGATGCGTTTTCTGGTGAAAATCATGTCAAATATATTTACGAGAGGTTTGTCGTCCAGAATGTCGAGCAGGTCCCTGCCTTCGGGGCTTTCTTTAAAAATACTCGCGTCCGGGGTGAAAAAGCAGGTTTGGTCGGTTGCGGGTATATTTATTTCGGATCTGATATAAAGGCCGCCTATGCCGTTGTCGACGTCGCGCCACTTGAGTGTCGCAAATGTGCGCTCCTTCTCGCTGCGGATCCGGAACGCGATGTTGTGACGTGTGAGCGTGAAATCAGCGGAATCGAAATACGCGGCTTTCATGTAGACGGTTTCGGGTTCGTCGCTCTCCGCCAGCCCGGCTATCCACGCGTCGGCAAGAAGGGCTTCATATTGTTCGACAGTATCGATTCTGTATTTTAGCTCTATTTCCATATGGACTTAATATTAACACAAAAAAGTGCGTTAAAAAAGCGGGCGTTCTGGTATAGTAAAACCGTTATGAGGATACTGATTACGGCAGGTGGCACGGCCGAGAAAATCGACGACGTGCGCCGCATCACGAATACCGGCACAGGCAGGCTCGGGGCGAAGGTCGCCGAGCGTTTCGCGGCGGCGGGCGCCGGGAATTCGATCACGTATATTTGCTCCGAAAATGCCGTTAGGCCGCAGACGGGCGGCGCGGCGCCCGGAGAGATTCTTGACGTGATATTTTGCTCTGATGTTGACTCGGTCGGAGAAGCGGTCCGTAAGGCCTGCGCGGAAACGAAATTTGACGTGATAGTCCACAGCATGGCCATAAGCGACTACAGGGTGCGGGCGGTAAGCGACTCCGCTCTGATGACGGAGAGCGTTATCGAAAGGCTTTCCCTGCTTGCGTGCGGCGATTCGTCGTCGCCCGAAGAGGCGATAAGGGAAACGCTGCTTTCGCCGCCCGGGATAAGCGAGCGCAAGATCTCGTCTGAAAAGGAAGACCTCGTCGTTGTTCTTGAAAAAGCGCCTAAGATCATAGCGCTTTTCCGCGGCCTCGCGCCGAACGCGGTGGTAGTAGGGTTCAAGCTTCTGTCGGGAGCCGGCGAAGAGGAACTGCTTCGCGCGGGGATGGCTTTGCTTGAGAAGAACGATTGCGACTTCGTTTTCGCAAACGATATGGAGACGGTACTGGCGGACCGCCATGAAGGTTTTTTAATAGCGCGTGACGGGAGCTTTGAGGGCGCATCGGGCAAAGACGGGATAGCCGCGCTTATCGTGGAACGGGCCACGGAGCTGGTTTCGAAAAGGTAGTTTTACCGGGACAGCAGCTTATTTATGAACGCGAAGATCAGGCCGGGATCAGCGAGGCGGCCCTGCCCTTCCGCGCCGCAGGCAAGCCTGCCGGTCTCTGGCTCGATGATTTTCCAATCGAAGCTTTTCAAAGTATCAAGGTTCCGCTGCACGACGGGGTTTTCCCACATGGCGGCATTCATGGCGGGGCACATGACGCGCGGCTTTTCGTGTACCGCAAGGAGCACGGTGGTAAGGAGGTCGTCGGCTATGCCGGCGGCTGCTTTGCCGATGACGTTCGCTGTCGCGGGGCAGACGACAACGGCGTCGGCGCGCTCGGCCAGTGAGATATGCTCGACGGAGAAATCTTCGATGGCGGCGAAGGAGTCGGTATAGACGGGGGCGCGTACTATGGTTTGAAACGTAAGTGGCGTCACGAATTCGCACGCGTTTTTCGTCATGACGACGTCAACCGCGTGGCCGTCTTTTACAAGCCGGCTTGCGAGGTCTGCGGCTTTGTACGCCGCTATGCCGCCTGTCACCCCAAGTAGTATCCTGCTCATCTTATTCTCCTTCAGTTCTGTCATTTCTTCGCTTCTGCCTGCGAAAAGTTTAGCACACCCGGTTCGGGAGAGCAATGGCGCGACGAAAGCGTTACTCTCGATTTCCTCGCAGCTCGCCCCGAGGAACCTCTACGATTTCTCGAAGGGAAAAGAGAAATCTCCGAGAACCCTCGGCTGCTCACTGCACAGAACGGAGCAACGCTTTCCTCGCGCCATTGCTTTATGGCGTAGACGGATGTTGCAATAGCATAAAAAGTGTGATATATTCTCTGCGGGCATAATTTGCTTAAGACTATAAAGGAGGCATAAATTATGAAAAAAATAGGAAGCAGGCTAAGGGAATTGCGGGAAGGCGCAGGTATATCGCAATCGAAATTAGCCGAGTACGCGAATACGAATCAATCGAGCATAAACCGTTATGAGAACGGGAAAACGACGCCGCCGCCCGAGATACTGCTTTGGTACGCGGAATACTTCGACGTGTCGCTAGATTACGTGTACGGGCGTACGCACGACCCCAGGGGCGGGCACGACGTCTGGGGAGGCGATTTCAAAGGGCCGGGCGAAGAGTCGCTGCACGGCGAGCGCGGGGCCAAGCCGGTCATAGTGCGCGACATTATCATGGAAAGCATTATGTCGCATCCGGATCTTTGCGCGTATATGTACAAGGAGGAACGGACCGGGCCGTATATACCGGTGTCATATTACGAGTTTGCGGTGGACGTGCTTTCGCTCGGGGCCAAGCTCGTCGAGATGGGGCTTTCGGGCAAACGAATCGCCGTCATAGGGGACAATTGCTATCAGTGGGCGGTAACGTATTTCGCCGTGCTGTTCGGCGTCGGGGTCATCGTGCCGCTGGACAAGGAACTGCGCGCCGAAGAGATCGTGAACCTTCTGCGCGTCGCGGAGTGTGACGCCATTTTCCATACGGAACGCTACGACGAAGCGCTCAAGGGGTTCGACGACGTACGCTACAAGATCCGCATGAATGTATATACGGGCACGGGGCATCCGGATGGCGTGATGACGTGGAAAGAGCTTGTGAAAGCGGGGCTTGACCTGCCACAGGAAAAGCGGGACGCTTTTTTGGCTGCGCCCATTGACGAGAACGCGATGGCCGCGCTTATCTTCACGTCCGGGACTACCGGCAACGCGAAGGGCGTGATGCTCGCGAACCGCGGCATGGGCACAAACATCCGCGATATGATGCAGGCGCACAACGTGAAACCGGGCGGGACTACTTTGTCCATACTGCCGATACACCATATATTCGAATCCGTGATGGGGCAGCAGTTCATGCTTGCCAACGGCGTCGCAATAGCGTTCGGCGACGGGCTGAAATACATACAAAAGAACATGGAAGAAGTCAGGCCGACAGTGATGCTGTTCGTGCCGCTTTTGATAGAGAATTTTTACAACAAGATAATAGCGGGCGCCCTTGAGCGCGGCGGGGAGACGGATCTGCGCCGCCGTATAAACGACTATGTCAAGATGCGCGCGGAGCTTGGGGCGGAGAACGACGTTAAGGCCAGGCTTATAGCCCGCGAAATGTTCAAGGAGGAACAGGCGTTATTCGGCGGGCGGCTCGATTCCATCTTTACGGGCGCGGCGGCCGCCAGCCCGAAGGTGATTCAGGGCATACAGGAAATAGGCATAAAGCTTACAAACGGTTACGGCATGACGGAATGCGGGCCGCTCATGTCGACGACGCCATATTTCAGCGACACGATGGGAAAGGCTGGGTCGGTAGGCCCTTCCACGCCGAGCGGCCTTATGCGCATAGATAACCCCGACTCAAAGGGCATAGGCGAGATATGCTACAAGGGGCCGACCGTCATGCTCGGGTACTACAACAGGCCGGAGGAAAACGCCGAGGTGATGCGCGGGGGATGGTTCCATTCGGGCGACTTCGGCATGATAGACGACGACGGATGGCTTTATATAACGGGCCGCGAGGCAAACATCATAGTGACCAAGACGGGCAAGAACGTTTTCCCGGAAGAGCTCGAGGCGGTCCTTTGCGCGAACCCCTGTATCGAGGAGATAATGGTTTACGCGGCAGAAGACAGGAAGCGCGGCGGGGCGCTGATCAGCGCACAGATACGCCCCGACTACGCCGGGATAGAGGCCGCATTCGGCGCTGAAGCGGCCGGGGACGAAGCGCGCGTGACGGAGATCCTGCGCGACGCGATAAAAGCCTTCAACGCGGAGGTCGCAAACTACAAACGCATTCGCTATATCTCGATACGCAAGGAAGAGTTCGTCAAGACGCCTACGAAAAAAATCATGCGACGCCGCAACGTCTGAAAACGAAAAAATTATTTATTGTTGACATGCCTGAATGGAAGGTCTATATTGTTAATAGCTTAACTATTAAACAGGTTTACTTTTAACGATAAGTAAAGGCGAGAATGAAGAATACGGATACGATCATTACGAACCCCGAGCTGAAAAGCGAGCTTTTGCATGCGCTTTTCGCTCTGAAGAACCTGCATTTCCACAGGCTCGGGCAGAGCGAATTCGGCATGGGGGGCGTTTCGCGCAGGAGATGCGACCCTTCCGGCGAACTGGGGCTCAATATCCCGGAATTTGCCTTGATGAAGCAATTGAAGCTGAGGGAGGAGCGCGGCGAAATAAAAGGCGCATGGCTTGCGGGGATGGGGGAATACCTCAGGGTGAGCAAGGCGGCTGTATCGCAGATGCTCGGCGCACTCGAAAAGCGCGGCCTCATAACGCGGGAACCAGACCCTGACAACCGCAGGACGATCATCGTGAACCTGACCGACAAGGGCAACGAGATGATCAACGACTTTGAGAGCGAGTTCGACATTTATTTGGTAATGCTCATTGAGAGGTTCGGGGAGAAAGACACGCGCGAGATCATTCGGCTCATATATAAATTCATGGAAATCGTCGAGGCGATCCCGAAAGGCCAGAGCGGATTGGGTTAATGAAGTTTCTTTCGTTGGTGTTTCGGGAGAAGAAGTATCTCCCCTTTATAGCTTTGATTGTGATCCTTCTGATAGTCCAAGCCTATTGCGAGCTTAACCTGCCGCGCTATATGAGCGATATCGTGGACGTCGGCATCATGAGGGGCGGCGTCGAGACCCCGGTTGCGTCGACCGGGGCAGGGCAAGCGGCGGGCGGTGCGGCAGCAGCCGCCACGGATGGTACAGAGGCCGGTGATACAGCAACCGGGTCGGAAAGCGACGGCGAGATGAGCGAAGCGGATAAGGCCGCCGCGCTTACTGTCCAGATGAACTATATGTGGCGCATGCTCGGCATTATGCTGAAGTACACGCTCGTCGCGTGCGGCGCCGCAGTGGCCGTGGGCCTTCTCGCGAGCCTTATGTCCGCGGGGCTCGGGCGCAAGCTTCGCCGCGAGTCGTTCACACAGATCATGGACTATTCGAATACGGAGATGGACATGTTCAGACCTGCTTCGCTCATAACGCGCAGCACGAACGACATACAGCAGATACAGATGGCGATGGTGTTTTTCTTAAGGCTCGTGCTTTACGCGCCCGCCATGGCCGTAGGCGGCATAATCATGGTTTCGGAAACCGACACGGGGCTTTCGTGGGTCATCGTGGTCGCGATCCTCATCCTCGCAGGAGTCATCGGTGTGCTGCTGGGGCTCACCATGCCGAAATTCCAAAAGATGCAGGGGCTCATCGACGGCGTCAACCTTGTGAGCAGAGAAGTGCTTACGGGGCTGCCTGTCATTCGCGCTTTCAACCGCGAGAAATTCGAGAAAGACCGATTCGACGTGGCGAGCAATGCGCTTTTCAAAAACCAGCTCTTCACTAACCGCGCTATGAGTATGTTCATGCCTATCGTCTTTTTTATCATGAATATCATCATGATCGGTATCGTCTGGTTCGGCGGGCAGGGGGTCGACGCCGGCAATCTCGAGGTAGGCGGCCTGATGGCTTTTATCAGCTACACGATGTTCATCGTGATGGCTTTCATGATGCTGTCGATGGTGACCATCATGCTGCCGCGCGCGAACGTCGCGGCCGGGCGCGTACTTGAGGTGATAAACACCGAATGTTCGATCAAGGACAAGCCCGAGGCAGAACTGAAATATGAAGATAAGGATTTCAGTGGCCGGGTAGCCTTCGAGGGGGTAGGCTTTCGCTACCATGACGCGGACGAGGACACTCTTGCGGACATCACCTTTACGGCCGAGCCGGGAAAAACGACGGCTATCATCGGGGGCACGGGCAGCGGCAAATCTACGCTGATAAATCTTATACCGAGGCTGTTTGACGTGACGGAGGGCTGCATTACGATCGACGGCGTCGACGTGCGCGACCTGTCGCAGAAAAAACTTCGCTCGCTTATCGGCGTCGTGCCGCAAAAGGGCATGCTTTTCGCCGGGACGATCGGCTCGAATATAAAATACTCCGGGGAGGGAGTAACGGACGAGGCAATGGAAAAAGCCGCGGAGATAGCGCAGGCGGCGGGCTTCATCGACGAGAAGGAAGGCGAGTACGAATCCGAGATATCACAGGGCGGGTCGAACGTGTCGGGCGGGCAGAGGCAGAGGCTTGCCATCGCGCGCGCCGTCGCCAAGAATCCAAAGATATTTATCTTCGACGACAGCTTTTCGGCGCTCGATTACAAGACGGACTCGAACCTAAGGAAGGCTTTGTCGAAAAACCTCGGGGACGCGACGGTCCTCATTGTTGCCCAGCGCATAGCTACGATACTCCGCGCAGACAAGATCATCGTAGTGGACGACGGCAGGATCGTCTCCGAGGGAACCCACAAGGATCTACTCGAGAGATGTGCCGTGTATCGCGAGATCGCCGCGAGCCAGCTCAGTGAAGAGGAACTTTCGGCATGAGCGAAAGAAAGCAGGGGCCGGTGATCAAAATGCCGCAGCGCAGGAGGCGCGGGCCCATGGGCGGCATGGGCGGCGGTATGGTGCCGGGGGAGAAACCGAAAGATTTTAAAGGGACGATAAAAAAAATCCTCGTCTATATGAAAAAATACAGGGTGGCCATTGTCTTCGTCTGTGTGTTTTCCGCGCTTTCGTCCGTGTTCAATATTATCGGGCCGAAAGTCCTGTCGGGGGCCATCACGGAATTGTTCAACGGGCTCGTAGCCAAGCAGACAGCCGGCGGCTCGATCGACTTCGATAAGATACTGGGGATATTGATAACACTGCTTGTCCTCTATCTCGCCGCGCTGGCTTTCGGCATGATCCAGGGCTGGATAATGAGCACGGTCACGCAGAAGACGGGCTACGACCTTAGGCGGCAGATAAGCGAAAAGATCCACCGCATGCCGATGAAGTATTTTGAGAGCCACAGCTTCGGCGACGTGCTGTCGCGCATCACGAACGACGTGGACACGTTGACTCAAAGCCTCGGCCAGAGCGTGACGCAGCTCATAATGAGCGTGACGAACATCGTGGGCGCGCTGGTCATGATGCTCATAATCAGCCCCATTATGACGCTCATCGCCCTCGTCATGCTGCCGGTGTCCATCGGCATTATCGCCCTTATCATGAAGTTTTCGCAGAAGCACTTTTTCCGGCAGCAGGAATACCTCGGCAAGATCAACGGGCAGGTCGAAGAGGATATATCCGGCCATAACATAGTAAAGCTGTTCAACCACGAAGAGGTCTCGACGCAGGAATTCAACGAGACGAACGACGTCCTCTACCAGTCGGCCTGGAAGAGCCAGTTCCTTTCGGGGCTCATGCAGCCGATCATCAATTTCGTAAGCAATCTGGGCTACGTCGGGGTCGCCATCATGGGCGGCCTGCTCGCTTTCCGCGGCACGATCACCGTCGGCGACATACAGGCTTTCATCCAGTACGTGCGCAACTTCACGCAACCTATCACGATGATGGCGCAGGTCGTAAACCAATTGCAGAGCATGGCGGCGGCGGCCGAGCGCGTATTCGCCTTCCTCGGTGAGGAGGAAGAAACCCCTGACGCGTCCGACGCCGCGGATATTGAGATAGAGAAAGTCAGCTTCGATCATGTGCGTTTCGGCTATGATCCAGAAAAGATCATCATCAAGGATTTCACGGAAGACGTGGCGCCCGGAAGCACCGTGGCGATAGTAGGGCCGACGGGCGCGGGCAAGACCACGCTTGTCAAACTTTTAATGAGGTTTTACGACGTCGACGCGGGCGCTATCATCGTCGACGGGCAGGATATAAGGACGGTCAGGCGCGCGTCGCTGCGCGGCAACTTTGGCATGGTGCTGCAGGACGCATGGCTCTTCAAGGGCACGATAATGGAAAACATCAAGTACGGAAGGCCGGACGCTACCGACGAAGAGGCTATGGAAGCCGCTAAGGCGGCGCACATACACCGCTTCATCAAGACCCTGCCGGACGGTTACAATATGATGCTTTCGGAAGACGCGGACAATGTCTCGGCCGGGCAGAAACAGCTTCTCACGATCGCGCGCGCCATCCTCGCGGACAGCCCGATACTCATCCTCGACGAGGCGACGTCGTCGGTCGACACGAGGACTGAGCAGCTCATCCAGGAAGCGATGAACAATCTGAAACAAGGCCGCACGAGCTTCGTCATAGCTCACAGACTCTCTACGATCAAGAACGCCGACGTGATACTTGTGATGAACGAAGGCGACGTGGTGGAGCAGGGTACGCACGAGGAACTGCTCGCAAAAGGCGGCTTCTACGCCGACCTCTATTACAGCCAGTTCGACGTCATCGACAACCCCGCATAGCGGACATGCGAATAAAATTAGCACTCTACTTGCAAGAGTGCTAATTTTATGATATTGTATACAATATGGGCATGAAGAGGATCGCGCCTTTTATGTTTAACGTAAAAGAGGATCGGGCCTTAAATGCTTTAATACTTAAATGTGACGGAGGGGATGATAAACGATGAACTTTGAAAAATTTACAACGAATGCGCAGGACGCGATAGCGGAAAGCCATAATATAGCGATACAAATGGGGCACCAGCAGCTTGACGGCGAGCACATGCATCTTGCTCTGCTTTTGCAGGAAGACGGGCTTGTGCCGAGGATACTCGGCCTTATGGGCGTAGGGCTCACGGGGCTCGTAAGGGATGTGGAGGCGGAGCTCGACAAGAGGCCGAAGGTCGCGGGTGGCGACGACAGCCTCTACCCTACGAGGCGCGCGGGCAAGCTGCTCGGAGACGCGGAGAAGATCGCGAAGGGGTGGGGCGACGACTTTGTCAGCGTTGAGCATTTGTACCTCGCGCTTTTGGACGAGAGCGGGACGCCTTCGCTTAAGATAATGAAAGCGCACGGCGTCACAAAAGAGGCTTTTTTGGAGCAGCTTGAAGCCGTTCGCGGAAACCAGCGTATCACTAACCAAAACCCCGAGGACGGATACGAGGCGCTGACGAAGTACGGGCGCGACCTTGTGCAGCTTGCAAGGGAAGGCAAGCTCGACCCGGTCATCGGGCGCGACAAGGAGATACGGCATACGATACAGATACTTTCCAGACGCACGAAAAACAACCCGGTGCTCATAGGCGATCCCGGCGTTGGAAAGACCGCCGTCGTCGAGGGGCTCGCGCAGCGTATACTTGCTGGCGACGTCCCCGAGGGAATAAAGGACAAGACGATATTCGCGCTCGACATGGGGGCGCTGATCGCGGGCGCGAAGTACAGGGGAGAGTTTGAGGAGCGGCTGAAATCCGTGCTGAACGAGATCGAAAAGTCCGACGGGCGTATCATCTTATTTATCGATGAAATACACAATATCGTCGGCGCGGGGAAGGCCGAAGGAGCAATGGACGCGGGCAATCTTCTGAAGCCCAAGCTCGCGCGCGGCGAGCTGCACTGCATCGGCGCGACCACGCTTGACGAATACAGAAAAAACATTGAAAAAGACGCTGCGCTCGAAAGGCGGTTCCAGAAGATACTCGTGGACCAACCGTCGGTCGAAGACACCATCTCGATACTGCGCGGGCTGAAGGAGCGGTTTGAGATCCATCACGGCGTGCGTATCACTGACGCGGCTCTTATTGCGTGCGCGACGCTGTCGGATCGCTATATCAGCGACAGGTTCCTGCCGGATAAAGCCATAGACCTGATGGACGAAGCGGCCAGCAAGATCCGTATTGAAATAGACAGCAGGCCTGCGGAGCTCGACACGATGAGCCGGGAGATACTCAGGCTTGAGATCGAAAGGCAGGCCTTGCTGAAGGAATCCGACGAAGGCTCAAAGACGAGGGCGGAAAATATAGAAAAGGAACTCGCGGAACTTAAGGCCGAAAACGACGTCATGAGCGCTCGGTGGGAGTCGGAGAAGAAAGCCATAGAAGACGTGAAGGAGACGAAACAACGCATCGAGGACGTGAAGTTCGAAATCGAAGAGGCCGAGCGGGCATATGACCTTGAAAAGCTCGCAGAGCTTAAGTACGGTACGCTGCCGGGACTCGAAAAAGAGCTTGAGGACGCGAAGGATAAGGCCGACGCGGCAGAGGAGAAGAGGCTGCTGAAAGAGGAAGTGACCGAAGAGGAGATAGCCGAGGTCGTATCCGGGTGGACGGGCATACCGGTGAGCCGGCTCGTCGAAGCGGAGAGAGAGAAGCTTTTAAGGCTGCCGGAGATACTGCACCGCCGAGTCGTCGGGCAGGAAGAGGCAGTCCGGGGCGTATGCGAGGCAGTACTGTGCGCCCGCGCCGGCATGAAGGACGAGAGCAGGCCGATCGGGTCGTTCATATTCCTCGGACCTACGGGCGTAGGCAAGACGGAGCTTGCGAAAGCGCTGGCCGAAGCGCTGTTCGACAGCGAAAAAAACCTCGTGCGCATAGACATGAGCGAGTATATGGAGAAGTTCTCAGTGTCGCGGCTCATAGGGGCGCCTCCGGGATATGTAGGCTATGAAGAGGGCGGGCAGCTCACGGAGGCCGTAAGAAGAAGGCCGTACAGCGTGATTTTGTTCGACGAGATCGAAAAGGCGCACCCGGATGTCTTCAACACTTTGCTGCAATTGCTCGACGACGGGCGCCTGACGGACAATCAGGGGCGCACGGTGGATTTCAAGAATACGATAAT
>Ga0123353_10015145_pt1 | contig 11178 bp, 10 predicted proteins | sample TergutLab28metaG_3_FD_92763 | JGI IMG/M metagenome (GOLD analysis project Ga0123353, IMG submission 92763) | Labiotermes labralis P3 segment gut microbial communities from Petit-Saut dam, French Guiana - Lab288 P3 | ecosystem: Host-associated > Arthropoda: Insects > Digestive system > Gut ... | reverse complement strand
TACCAGTGCTTAACGTGCATATTGCTATGTAATTCTGCAAACCATTTATACACACCAGTAGCAGTAAACACACAGTGTTACAGAGGTCTCCATCTGTGCTAGTTCAAGAAACAGTTTGCATTTGACCTTATAGAGCTTAAAAATTGAGAGGGAAAAACCAAGGTACTTGCAATAAAAGAGGCCCAAGTGCTACTTTGTCCACTGGAAATCCCATGTGGATTGCCCTGGAACAACAGTACACACTTGTAGTTGTATATTGGTAACCTAATGTGACAAGTTTTGGTGTTTGCAGTGTGCCTGTCTACAGTCGATCGTCGATCAAGGGAACGTTTCATAGAATCTAATCATCAGATTGCAGCTCTTGTGGAGAAGTTCAAGTTGGAAGGTGGTCCCTTCCGACGCAAAACTTCTTCAGTGGTTCCTGGAGGAGTACAGATCATAGATTCAGCAGCAGATCCAATGACAGTTTCTAACATTGTTCCAGGATCTGCCACACCATCACTGTCCAACAACAAAGTTCCACTGTCTGCTTTTGGAAGGCCAAGTGCTTTCACAGTAGCCTTCACTTTGTATGTGTAAGTCTGTACTTTCCTGTTGTTTCTTTATTCACTTGGAGAGGAGAAGCTCATGCGTTAGAATTGTCATTACCATGGAAAGTTAAACCTGCTACATATACAACTGTGACACTGTAGTGTTGTGTAGGTCATCTGTTGGTTTCTGTCTGGTGAAGAACCTAGCAGAGCTGGCAGATGGGCCTAATCTGTGCATGAGGTGGCAAGGACAGGGTATTTGTTATGTAAATCCACTATCACTGCTGCTGCACATGTTACTAACTTCTGTCCTTCCAATTGAAAGTTTGCCCAGCCAGAAATGAGCAAATGTTGTGTAGTAGGACAGCAGTGTTTTGGAGCAGCATCCTGCCTCCACTGGCAGCAGCTGGTGACACACGCACGCACGCACACACACACACACAAACACACCACAGAAGACCCTTACAACTGTGAGAACCAAATAATTTTGGTAATTGGCACTGTACATGTTTTAATGAGATCCTGACCGCTTTGGAACTTTTTCACTTCTGTCAAGATCCAATTTTCATTGAAACAAAAGCCTACTCTTTTGACTGTCATCTCTGCCAGTTCAGTTATTCAATCAATTCTGACTTACTGTGTTGAACTGCGCAGAAGTACACCTGATGTTTTGTGTTACAAAACTGACCGACCAGTCTTCCTGTTGTATTGCCTGCCTGTGGCACACGCCACTTGCTGTCAGTCATTTCAAGCTCATTGCTCACACTAAGCATATGTTAATTACATAAGAAATGTGGAAGCATGTATAAAGCTACACTGAACAAAATGTTACACTTGCTTTTCACGGTCTTGCATATAACTGCAAAATTCAGTCAAACTACATCCTGTTTTTTGTATGCACAAAAGTTTCGAAATATAAGATAAAACACTGTGGCAGAAGGTAATTTTGTTGTGACTTCGATGTATAGACATGGCACAGGGGTAGCAGATGGTACACGCAGTCCAACGTTTGTACCACAGTAACAACAAGGCTTGTATCCCAGCACAAACAAAAATCATTGTCAAGTGTCCGTAACCAGCAGGTGACAGCTTGCTTCCAGTAGACATCATGCTTCATAAGTGGTCCACAGAAATGGAAATCACAGCACCCTATACTGCCAATCAGACTTGTGATTGCTTATGGTGCTGTGGCTGGGAGGTTATGTATCAGCTGATCTCATACCCAGTGACCTCCATGTCTTTGGACTCAAACAAGTACCAAACTGGCAAGCAATTTGCAGCAGATGGCAACACGAAGCAAGCTGTCATTTGAGATTTCTGCTGTCTGGGTTTTGAACACGAATCACTGCATAATCAGTCCTGACAATCTGAGACAGTGTAGCATTTCCTCTTCGTCCACCATTACACTGTCTTAAAACTTGGGGAACTGCATTATATAACTGAAGCAAGCAACCTTCAGTGACACTGCTGTGAAAATACTCATGAGGTGTCACTGCCTGGTTGCAGACATGCAACGCTGATTTCTTGTACTTGTATGCTAGGTTGCAAGACTTGTTGCCTTATTGGGACAAATGCTCCAATGTCAACAGTGACCAAGGGAGGTCAGATGTGTACCATATGCTGCCCTTGTATCATGTACACATCAATGGAGAATAAAGTTCTCAGCATCAGAGTGTTTCTTCCCCTGTTTTTTCACACTCCTTTGTACATAGATAATTTCACCATCATCCAGTGCTTTTATTCCAGGAGGACTGTAGCAGCTACTTTCAACTTCCGTGTTGTCGGCTTAACTCATATTTTCCTGCGCCTGCTAGCACTTCCTGTTTTCCACGTATTACTGTGGATATTCTACAGTGGAATGGAGGATTATCAGAGAACGTTCATCACACGCAATGGGCTGATATTCAACTGCTTGGCAGGAGCCTATTTTGTATCCATCATTGTGACAGTCTGTACCTGTAAGTTGTCACCAGTGGTACAACAGTACAATATACATAACACAATAATCATTTCATTGGCACTTTACCACTGTTTGTCTTGTGCTATGTTATACCGTATAAAGACTGCAGACGATGCCAGTGTAGCTCAGTCAGTATAGTGACAAAACTGGATGTCCGAAGAATCAAACTTTGATTTCCGGCAAGGAAGAAGATTTTTTTCTCTTCTCTGCCATTTCTAGGCCGGCTCTGGAGTCCACTCAACACATCCCATAAATACCACGGATCTTAACCTGGGGGGTGAAGTAGCCAGGGTAGGACGCTGATGACTCATCACCTAGTGTCAATTCATAGTTTGAAATAGACCACAGGGTTTCATGGGCAACATCCCCAAATAATTATGTCCTGGTTGTTGTCAATGTGCACAGGTATAAAACTTTCTCTATGAAATATGTTTTGCAGAGGTGTTTATCATTCCTTAGCACAAACTGAACTTGAGAATGTCTTTGATGCAATAAATTGTATACATTTAATTTGCTGTGTTGGGGTTACATACAGTGTATGTGACTGCTGTCTGTGGTCCTACTGACCCTTAGATGTGAAGGCACTTTGTTACTTCACAATGCCAGAACCCAACCAGCCATGTTGCAGTGTCACATCCCAGAACACCATACTGCTCTGTGCAGACCTGTAGACCCTTACAATTATGTTAGCCGCTGTTAGCTCTTTAGATGAACTGAACTAACTGCTGACAAGCATGACAGTACCTACCATGAACACAATGCAGTGTCTGCTGTCATGCAGTCTGGCATGTTTAATCAGTATTACATTAACCTTTAAGGGAAAGTGATGATTTCAGTCATTCAATGTAAAGTAAGTGGCCCAACACCAACTGAAGTTGTGGCACCAGACATGCTCCAGTAGCTCTGGTCTGGCCACTGAACACATTTCCTGGGGTGTATTGACAATTTAAACGTTGGTCCTGTAATGGTTCAGAATGATCTATGTAAATTTGAACAACAGACATTTTAATGTGTTGCATCACGTGCATATGTTTAATTTGAGTGATCCATCTGCCACATTAAACAAGGATTTAGTATAATCTTATTATATTCTAATTCTTCTCTCAACCTGTGCGCGGGATGGCCACCGACAGGTGTGATGATACCAGATGCTGTATAATACAATTTTGACCTCCGGAATGATGAGCACATAGTGCTCGAAACATGTAGAGGCATATAATAAACTTATTATAAAACAAGATTTTGTGCATCAAGTTGGTTAATTACTAAGATTATACAGAGATGCATGGTCAGCAAAACATATATATATATATATAAAAACCACTTACAGCATCGTGCATCACTTTCAGTATTTTCTGCCTTGACCCATGACTTTGATAAATGGAATACTGGACTGTGCTTGTTTTCCCCCCACATTCACAGTGATTTAAATGGAACTGCATTAATTAGAACTTTCAGTTTGTGACAGTGTCAGACTTCACAGTTTGAAGACTGATCTGACAGTAGTGTATTAATTTCACAGCTTGATCGAGTACAGCAGTGTAGTGATGACATGGCTTATATCTGGGAGGTGCACAGTTAAATATCAGCCACAACACCTGCTAGTCTGCTTTTTGGTGATTTTTCTCAGTTGTTCCATGCAGATCCCAGTGTACTGGCTCAGGTACGCAGCTATCCCAACATTTACCAGCCATCTCACCATCAGTGCTGTAGTTGTGACCAGATTACTTGCAAGTTGTTGGCATAATGGTCCAGTGGCAAGCTGGTGAGACAGAAGCACTGTGCACACATCACCAACAATACTCTGTGCATTTCAAAAACATCTTCATTGACTGAAGCTGTGAAAGTACCACCAACACCATGTTTTTCAAAGATATAAAACTAAGCTCAACTGATTACAGCAACCATGCCATGCTGACTGCAGCTATGTACAGTGTTAGGGAGTTCTGCTAGGCAGTGACATGTTCACTGCTGTATGTAGCCTCAGCTACAATAAACCACAAAAGCACTGAGCTTCTTCTTGTTGCAGTTCCTGCCTTCAGAACTCGATACTATCAAGAGGCTCAGGAGGGCTTGTGCAGTGGGCCACTGTTCCTGTTAAGTTACTGGCTGCTGGCTGTGCCATTTGCTGCGATCAGTGTTGGAGCAGCCACACGCATCACATTTCTGTGGGTAATTTCTGATATTCACTCTAATTTGTACAGTAAAATGTGATTTGAAGTTACACAACATAAACCAACAAGATGCACAATTTCTATATTAATTAAACATCAAAATAATAAATCAAAATATTAATTTAGAAAATGTGCATTTCATTGGTTTATGTTGTATAATTATATTACAATACACAGTGCAAAAAACACAAGCAAAAGTGATTTAAAGTGTTACAAGCTCTAAACAACATTCTGTAACTGGATGATGAAAGTGAAATCGATTGAAAGGTTGTAAGTGTGTGTTCATTATGTTATCTGACATATGTCGCCTGTCACTTCCTTCCAGCTTGTTTATCATTTTATTGTGTTATGCAGGAGTAGAGTGTCTTGTGGCACCAAGTGTTAAGTGAATGGGACGATGGTGCACTGGTACTGACATTTCAGATGGACTGATCAGTACAGCATCTTGTGGCACCAAGTGTTATGTGAATGGAATGATGGTGCACTGGTACTGACATTTCAGATGGAATGACCAGTCTGTATGGTATCACATTCCAGAAGATGTTTCTTGTTATTTGTAGGATGTTATACGCAAGTGTTTTCTGTTACTCCTTATGTATTCAATGTAGCAGGTTTTCCAGTTGAATTTGGCACTGTAGCTGGTAACTGTCATTGGCCAGCCACTTGCTGCCACTGCTGCACTACATGTGTGGACAGCCAGCTGAGTGGGTTACATCACTCAGACCAACAGGCCAACAAGCAGTGAAAACCAACCCTACATGTTATCAATAGCTGTCAGATGACACAGTGACCCTACATTTTACTGACAGCTGTCAGGTGACATAACGACCCTACATTTTACCAATGGCTGTCAGATTGCATAATGACCCTACATTTTACCATATTAATTCAAGATAGTGTTTTATTGTTTCAGGCTGACAGGACTTCAAACTACAACTGACTGGCTGCTGTTTGCAGCAGTGCAGTTTGCCTGCTATTTGCTGGCACAGCAACAAACTATAGCTTTGTTGTTGGTAGTGAGGAACTCATTCACAGCAGCAACTGTCAGCATTTACATTAGTGTCATATACCTCATGTTGGGCAGTGGTGCTTTAAGGTAATTACTGTAGTCTATGGTATGTGAGTTGTACCACCGTTTCAATCAATCACTGATCTATTAATTCTGCACGCTTCACCAGGCTCTGTTCGTTGTACTGATGGACTGCATTGGTGGTGCTTTAAATTTAACACTGCTCTGTCCTTGGCACTAGCTGGACCTTAATGGCAAGCATTGCTGAAGGGTTGAAGACACCATTTGTGGTCAGGTGCATTTGATGTTTCCAAAAGTAGTTTCAGATACTAATATTGTGAAATCTTATTTTTAGTGTAAGAGCTATAATTATTACATAAAACAATAGGGCACATCATGCATCTTGCATGGAATGGACATGTTCTTGAATATGTGTGGAATCATGAAATGTCATAAAACAAGGTCTGTTTTTGCTATAAGTGAAGTAAATTTTTTCTAATTTTTAACTTCAGAGTTGTACTAAGAGAACATTTTTTCCCCCCATCAGATATAACAGTTGCTTCAAACTTGGAAAATACACTGCACAGTGTAACATAATGTGGGAGCAGGGACTGTACTGTCAGCCATCTGTCTGTGTCACTGATGCTTACGCATGCAAAGTCTAGCCAGTGGCCACCTATGTAACCTACTACATCTCCAATGTATGTGCATGAAATTAGTCTTGGTTTCACATTTTATACTTAACAATTTCAATGCCAATCTCAGATTTTCTTAAGGATGAGTTTTTTTGTCTGTGTCGTGAATTTTATGGCCATGGTTTATAATTTCCAAAAGGACAAAATACTACAACATAAATATCCATTAAGCATGGACACACTGAAGTTATTAAAGGAAACTGATTAAAATTGAGTATCACAGTGTTAGGAATTGTGATCCCACAGAATATCTGTTTTATCACTGCTCTGAGCACAGCAGTTCTCACCAGCATATGCAGGCTGTCTGGGTGATATAGCTGCTGTGCTTGGAGAAACAATAAACAAGACAGTCTCACATTTTGTTATTGAGAGCCATCAGGTTCCATTCTAGGTGTTCAGAATTTACAGATTTAGAGGGTATTTGAATCACACTGCCTACTGGAACTGCAAACAGTGACTTCTTAAGTGCTGTAGAAGAACTTAAGTTTTGCTTGGGTGTTGTTGGGAACAGACTGTATTCATGCATCCACCGTAGCTAAACGTCTGATTTCATGGTCATTAATATGTATGACAAACATTTCTAATACAATTTTTTTTTTATCAGGGCTTTCCGCAGTTTATCAGAATGGCTCCTGTACCTCACATATGCAACACAGCCTCGCTACGCTGGAGCGTTCTTGAACCTGCAGATGTTTGGAAACAACAACTGGGTCAACTTAAATGGACTTCCACAAGATTCTAAGACCAACTGTAGTGCTCTGGCTGCATCATCATCATCATTTGGTTGTCATTATGCTGATGGAATGGCTTACATAACAGAGCGGTATGGCAGAGACAGTAATGGTGACGTCCTGTCCGACATGTTGGATCTTGACATGAACCTTGCAATCACATTTGCATTTCCAGTTTGCCTTGCAATATTCAATTCTCTTTTGTATCTCATCCCTTTGCCAGCTTTCATAAAAGCAAAATTTCGAGAGTAGACTGAAACACATTCATTCCACTAATATTCATATTACATCAGTGTTCATAAATCTTAAAACATTCAAGACTTCAACTTTTCTTGATGATCCATTTTATGCCACTGTGCTGACCTTTCATTATTGGCAAGTTGACTTCCCTCCACATTCAGCTGAGTGAGGTTCTGTCTACATTACACGAGTTTCTCTGTTGTCTTACTCTGTGAAATGTCTCGCCTTCAGTTATTCGGTGTATTTAATACTTCCAAAAAGTGTTTATATTTTATTAAAGAAACTTGTGTTTGTTACTCTGTTTGACTTTATTTCATATTTTTATATCTGAATTTTCCTAAGTTCTTGGAATCAAGTAGGCATTAACACTGAAAATGGATTCCATCATCCATGGCAGCTTTATTGATGCCATTTTATCATGAACATCCAAACTATTGTACATTACTTCTGAACTGTGGATCCTCCTGTCATCATTGTCATCGCCATCGCCTGTAAGGTACACATTCAGACCCATCAACGTTATTACACAACAGAATCCTTCTACTGTTTCAGAATTTTCTCCTAACTTTTTTCTTTTAGCTGATATGTTGTATGTTGTGAGCCTTCATCCTGTCTTCTGCATTCTTCTACACATTCTTTACTTTGTGAAATCCATGGTTTTGTCATAAATACATTTCTTTTACAGACCGAAACTCTGTATCCCACAATATACCTCATGAAAACACATTCTGCCAACAGCAGCTTTCTGTAAACAGATTATAACTGGAATTCTAAAGGTATTTTATAATACTAGACTTCATTTATAACATAATATTCAATGATAATTCAATTTCTGGCACAGTCGGAGACGTTTCTCAGTCACTGCACCCAGTCCAGCTGTGGGATCCACCCAGTCTCCTGTCTAGTGGGGACAAGGAAATAACTCTGGCTAGGCTGTGCAGCTGTCCATCTCCATCATCAAGTGCTCAGAACTATGCCACTGCTCCCCCATACATATTTATTTTGCTTAATTAAATACAGGGATGACTTACTGGCTCTCTTCTCTGGTTTCTTATTATTAAACAGTCAACTTCCAAATGGACTGCAGCTGCAGTCAGTAAACTTCTAACCTACTCATGCAGTTGGTGGTTGTGACGTTACATGTACATGCAAGCTGTGTCCCTTGATACTGAGCATCTCTCGACCATCACAGTTCATGTGTGTAAATATTGTTCACTATGTTTTTAATTAACGTACTGTACTTTTGTAATTTGACTTTCTCTGTATACACATGCACACACCCATGCATGCAAGCACAGTCTATCTTAAGAGGGGTTTGTAAAAAGTCCTGATGTCAACTGACACCTCAAAAATTAAGCATAGTACCAAAAACAGGTTTGCACTTACAGTGACTGCAGCAAAAATTATATTCTGTTACATCTTAATCAAGTGAAAAATAAATATTACATAACAATGAATGTTACATTCATGTCATGTTCATTCCTTGCCTGACTGACACTACATAAAGTTAAGACATGACATAACCATGAACTTTGTCACTGTGTCATATATTTCATGAATACAGTCAAGGAATTAACTTTTGTAAGTTAAATGTGTCCAGTTTTCATTTCTTGATCATTGTGCTTTTGTTCAAATCTAAACCTTTAACCCTCTGTGTTTGGATTTCCAGTCATACCCCCTGACAGTCTGTACCTGACACGATGCTGTAGCCTGTTGGACCACCCACTACGTGAAGGGATTCCTGTCCTTCACCCCTCTTGTTCTTGCCCACCAGACTTGACAATGCAAAGCTGTGTGAGGATTTAATGTTTGGGAATTCTGTTTGGCATTGTGTTTACACCATTTATGGTTTAATTTGGTGAAGAATTAATGACTTTTGGTTGTATTTGGGCATTTTTCTCCAACAGAAATTTAAGCTTATTTCTGAACATTATAAACTAGTCAGCCAATGAAAATAAAACCCTTTTGTTGTTCGGAGGTGTCATCCTGGAGAGTGAGTGTAGAAGGGCAGGGTGGACAATGTGGAGGAGACAAGAGTGTGTGTGGTGTTGGGCAGATACAGCAGTACGCAGTGTCAACAGTGAGGTGTGTAGGAAGAAAAACAAACAAACAATTTGGTATCAGTAAAGCAGCTATGATTACAAAAAATGAAATGATATCAATAAATGAGTTAAATTACAAGGCGCCTGAGAAATCTCATAACACCGAGGAGTAAGTTGGCTACAATGCACAACTTTGTTATGTCTCCTTCCTCAGTCATTTGCAGCCATTTTTACAAGGCTCATTCCAAAGTTACTGTTGACCAATATGGAATTGTCATACACATAACAGTTTATATGACCCTCACAGCGGAATGTTTAACAGTTTCCCACATGCTTTGTATTAACTACAACCAAATTAAATCAGTAAACTAATCACACTTAATGTTTATCATTCACAGATGATGACACCTGAACAAACCCCCCCCCCCACATACAACTCTGTTACAGAATTCTCAACCAAGTCACCTATAAACAGGAAGATACTCTTAGCATCCATCCAACACTGGTAATCCTGAACACAATTACACATATTATCAAACACCTCTTTAATTACACCAACCAACCAACCGCACAACATTTATTTATTTATTACTTACATTTACTGTATAAATACATGTAATATATAGAAGATTTTAACCACAGATTCTTAAGGTTTTTAACACATAGTGCAGTAGTACAAAATATGTGATTTTAACTGTTGTATATTGTAACTTCAGTAAATGAAAAGTTGTACCTGTATATTTATGATGTAAGTAATGTAATAACCAGACAATTGCTGCATAACAACTACTGTTTTTAAGTAAAGGGTACATAAGTTCTCCCCAGTGATGGTGAATGTAACACCAAAACACGTAAGACAAACACAGCAAATGTATGTAATGAATAAATATTGTGTATTTGGTTGGTATAAATAAAGAAGTGTTTGGTAATATGAGAATGAACAGACTGGAATACTTCATAACAATCCCACATACTGTTGTCAGGTGTAAATGCATATCCCATTTACAATGTGGCAGACAGGAGTGGGTGCAGAGCCACAGAATGGCAACATTGAATCTAATACGGAATGGGAGGACAAGTAAATGCTCTAGTAATATAAGCCATTTTACACCATTCTCTGTGTGTTGGCACAAGTGTAATTGAAAAAGCATTTATGACTGAACATGTTTGTATGTACTGTAAATTATGGCCTGGAAGCTGTATTGGACGTAACACAAACCATAATTAATGAGGAATGCCAACGCATAGCAAATGCCACATTCAGGCTGGCTCCCAAGGTAAGCATGCAAAGTACTGAGGAGCTTCAGGTCAATAGCCATGCTTCTAGTGTCCCTGTCACTGACATGAAACCTCAACACTTAAACTTGTTCCTATCATAACAGCCAGAGCTGAGAGAATGGTGGGAACAAAAAATCAGGTATGAACTTCGTTCTTCTTTCTGGAAACAACATATTATGTTTCTAGCTTCATGTCCATCTGGTGTATTCTTCTCTATATTAAAAATGTAGCTATGTCTTCATTTAGGCAAAACACAGGCATCTTACGCCAAATCTATACTGCACTATGTCAGGGGTACATATATCCCAAACACCTGATCGCACCAGCATCTGAATTCTGAACGGAGGCACTGCTTATTTTTAGTATAATTACTGCAATGACATTTTCCTGACATACAAAAATGTGTATCAGTTCAAATGTACCAATCAGTAGAGGTCAAACACCACTCAGGTTCACAGATCACTCCTGAATTGTGAGTCCTCGGCACAGAATTTGATTCATGTCATCCTTATGGCGCTT
>Ga0123353_10015143_pt1 | contig 11178 bp, 8 predicted proteins | sample TergutLab28metaG_3_FD_92763 | JGI IMG/M metagenome (GOLD analysis project Ga0123353, IMG submission 92763) | Labiotermes labralis P3 segment gut microbial communities from Petit-Saut dam, French Guiana - Lab288 P3 | ecosystem: Host-associated > Arthropoda: Insects > Digestive system > Gut ... | reverse complement strand
TCCGTTTTTTTCTCTTCAAAATGCAGTTTGTTTCATAATTCTAACATATTTGGTTTCTGTATTATTCACATTTTATATACAGGGTGTGCTAAAATTTAAAAAAAATCATTCCGGCGCCAAAAGGTTAAACACACTCCATTCTATAGAATTCAACAGGGCGCACTACTCGCTTTCCTGACAGTCGATGTAATGGTTGCGACAGGAAAATTTTGCTGTATTGTCTGTAGGCCTATTGTATGCCACCTTTCGGCACTGTATGTAACAAACATGCATCAGGAACTGGACAATGTCCAATATAATATTCGCAAGCTGAATCATCAGTTGTCACAAATCTTTTGGGGAATCGATGTGAAATTAAGAAATGTACATGTATATATTTCAAGCTGAATAAAACGTATTTCGTAGAGACCTTTTTTTTTTTTGTGTACATATTAATTCCAGCTCCACAGATCTGAAATATGATATTCTAACTCCAGATAATTTTCTTCGTTACAGTCATGACACTATCTGAATTTATAAAGGGGGAAATTAAATCAATATAATGCTCAATATGGGCAATGCTTCTTTGTGGAAGACTGTACATAAATGACGGCCTGGAATTCGCACGTTGTCCACTTGCTAGCAGGCATCCCCTAGCGCGAGCAACTCTGTCTATATAACAGGGAAGTATCTCGGTTGCTTGGGCGTGGCAGCGTTTGTGTGTAATGAACTCATACAAAGCTGACACGTGCCCTGACATGTAAATTACAATATTACACACCATCAACTGTTTACATACTCATTAACAATCTTGTCTGGACTAGTAGATTTAGAGCCGGAGTCTGTTGTGAGAAATATAGAAGCTCCCACTACCTGCTTCCATTGTGATAAATTTAGATAAGATAGGATTATTAGGTTGATTAATATTTTACCTAAATACTTACTTTTTTACTCGAAGGAACACAACACTTCAGAAATTTAATGCCTTCATTTTGTCAAGAAATTCGATGTCTTGTACGGAACCCGAAAATTTAGTGATGTTAAACTGAATGTGAGCAAAGGCTATCCGGAACCAAGTCGACACAAGTTTACTTTTGCCTTTTATTTGTTGTTTGTTTAGTGACGATATCCGTAGCTGACGATGAAGTGTCGAATTTTGGGGTAACTGGTAAATTTGAGGGGTTGTTGAGGAAGCGTGTGCGCCTAAACTGCGGCTGCTGGCATTTGTGTACATGAACGGAGGGCTAATACGAAGAACCTGAGCCAGATTACAGGTTGAGTTGTCCAGTATTTGAAACAGGAACTAACCCAATAACAATTTCATTGCTACCGTATCTAATCGACCCGTTATTTCTTGTAGGGTACATTTTAATATTATCAAAATTAGTTTCATTCGTTTAGGTGTTTGACCACGAATTTACAATGAAATACATTCCTAGAGGGATGAGGTTGCCATGTGTTTTTTTTAGTAAGGTTGGTACAGTTTAAAACCAACGGTTTTTATGGTACAGTATACTTCGTTCAGTTTATATGCGCGCAGTACAACCGTATAATTTTACTTGTATTATACTGAGAAACAAATGTTGAGTTTTTTTTGTTGACATGGAATGCATTTTTTTCCTACTGTCCTCTTTATCATTCGTCTTGTTTTGTGTTCTCTTTTTATTTCACTCCACTTGGTATTTTTACATGAAATAATTCTGAGAAAGTGCTGAATGCTATTGTGTAGACGCTATGGTCTGATTTGTCGACTGTCAGTTCAGTTACAGGAGAATGTGATGTAGGAGCGAAGGAGATTGGAAATGCAGTTTTATGGACAAGAGAAGGAGGTGGGAAATGCATAAAACATTTTGATCAGAAAACTCGCAAAATTTAAGACAAAGCGGAAAATCTAGAGGAATTTTGTAGTTGCATTTGCCGTTCATTTAACAATGCTGCCAACAATGCAAACTGTTAAAGTCGAATGATTGGATGATGATGAGTAATAAAATGGAGGGAAAGTGTCGTTGCCGAATTACAGGTACTGCTCCGGCAATTGACAGGAGGGACTGAGTAGAACCAAAAAAGTCTCAGTCAGGAAATTCGGTACTCTAGTGTCCCTGACCAGGGGATCTTGGGCCCTGTCCCCTCCCGACGACAGAGACCTTACAGGCAGACAGCCGAGCGGTAACTTGCTGCCCTGAAGATGGAAGGTTGACGTTTGACAATTGAGTGGTTGTCGTTAAAGACTGAAAGCCCACGGCAACCTCCATATACTAATGGCTTAATAATCACTAAAATGTACAAGGGAGTAATCCGGTTGTGGAGTCGAGTGCAGGAGAACCGCTAATTTCTATGAGGCCTTTCGCTGTTACGAAGTGGTCGGCCTGGCTGATGTCGAAAGAATCCCCCTGTCTCTCAGGCTCTAAGCCCAGCTATACTAAATCTGCTACAATATCTTACCGCACACCCTGCCGTCGTCTTCTTACAGACAGCATACAAAAAAAAATACTAGGTTTACAAAAACCGTCTGTTCCCAATATTGTGGGAAGACGAAACAAACGTGCAGGAATGCCTGCATATGGTCAAGTGGAGAGTGCAACGGGTAGCCAGTGAGCCGCCACGAGCACCTGGATACTACAGTACCACGGCGGAGATACAAAACTTGTACCTTCCAAATAGAAGTCAGATTCATTACCTATTTTTTGACATCTACGGATATATTGGGTGACTGCGTAATATTACTGTGGATCGTAAAGGGATGGAGAGTAAGGGTGAGCATTCATTTCATTTTGCGTAGGTTAATTTCCTTTAGCAGAATTCAACCACCAGCTCCCTAAAATACAGACAATTCCTTGACTGTCTGAGGGCTTGATATTTTTCAACTTATCAAGTAAGATTCTATTCCATCGAGCTGGTCACCTTATTAGATTGTTCGGCATTAAATAATGAAACGAATGTGGAAAATGTAATTACAATTTTTTTTTCGGCGCAACAGTCCCCAGTTGGTCAGAGCCTCTTCATTCACGAGGTTTCTAGATCATACACAACGACGCATCACAGTCTGTAGGACTCCTCTGGACGAGGGATCAGCTCGTCGCAGAGACCTCTACCTAACAACTCACAGCAGACAGAGAGACAGACATGCCCCCGGTGGAATTCGAACCCACAATTTCAGCAGGCGAGCGGCGGCAGACCTAAGCCTTAGACCGAGCAGCCACTGGGACTGGCTATTAATAAATTTGCTAGAATGTAATTGGTAGTATTATGCAAATAGGGTACTGCGTGGCTCGGTTTATTAAAGCCCATATAAGATAAATTTAAAGTTTTTTGACAATAAGCGTTATTCAGTTAACAAATGTGTTGTCATTTTTTCGCTGTCGCGGATCCTTTAAAGTATGAGGCCTCTTATTTCGTCCTCTAGTTTCGCGGTGCTTTGCTAGGTCCAGTAATTTGAGTTTTATCCTTGGAGAGCGTGCTTTAGCTAAATGGGCTCAAAATTATAGGTTTCAAACCGTAAAAATTTTACCTGATATGAGAAGCAGCGGAAGTTACCCAAGACTTTTATGTTTTAACAACCAAGAAAAATAAGAAAAATGTAACTTCTATAAATGTTAATTTAACTTTCATATTACTGATTTTGTTCAATGAATCAGTGTCGGGTCTTTTTTTTTTATCATTCCGAAATGTTACGTGATCTTATGAGAAGTGAAACAGTTACAAGAAAAAATGTTGTCGGATTATACATGTGATATATGTATACGGTATATGTGTGTGTGTATACATATATATATATTTATATATATATGTAGATACATACACACACACACACATATATATATATATATATATATATATATATATGTGTGTGTGTGTGTGTGTGTGTGTGTGTGTGTATACACACGGTGATTAGCTTCTGAACGAAAGAATTATGCTGGCCCTGCAGCCACGAAAATACAAGGCACTGAAAACTTTAGATTAAAAAAAGAAGGCGTTTGTATAACATTTATATTCTAAAAATATGTAAATAACCAACAAAATTCACTTTAATATTCCATGATACATTCCATTCACAGTATTCCATTCAACATGTTTTGGCCGGTATTCCAGCCGTGTTCAGAGTGATGTTCCTACTACAAGAACACAATCGTAGTTAACTCTGTCACCGTCACTCCACAATAATTAAAATTGTACAATTTTTGTTAAAATTTTTTAAGCAATAGAAGTAACGTAAGGAATAAATTATGTAAGTAATATGTAATTTTAACCAAAACTATACGATTTTCATTAATATGGAACGATGGTGACACAATCAAAATAGTATTCTTGTAATAAGAACATCACCCTGAAGATGGCTGTAATAGCGGCCGAAACGTGTTGTTGAGAGTATTTTGAATAAAATATATCATAGAATATTAATGTGCATATTATTGGTTATTTATATATTTTTGGATCTGATAAACGAACGGTGGATGGAACATTTTAAAGTAATTTATAATGTGTTGTGTTACACCTTCCTACTGGTCTTTGTTTCTGAATATGAACTTAAATCTCAACTGATAGCCGTCTAGACTTTGATGTCTTGTAAAAAAGTCTGTTGAGACCAACGTGTTTGGAGGAACGTGCAGTCATAACTGCCAAGTTGGTGGAGTTATGTTTAGTTAGGAAATGAATTTATTCGAGGAAGGAAGGAAGGAAATCCTTTTTACATGTGGGTTGTAAGGAGTGTGGTCAATCAGAATCGTGGAAAGAAGAGAGCAGAAAGGTTAGCTCTTGTGAAACGATCAAACTGCGGACCGGGATGACCTCCACCTTCAGTGTGGAAAAGAAATGAAAATATTTTATCTAAATGAACTCATGTGACTTCAATTTGCTTTCTCCCATCTTTGAGATGTTCAGACATGTGGCTGTTATCAGTTACTACAGAACTACACATCTCTCCCTTGTATTCTGTCCCTCTTCTGGAGATCTGGTCCAGCTCTAGCACTTGCTGACGCTGGACAGGGTAGGGGGTTTGCGAAGGAGCTCCATACTCTTTGGTCTCAAGTGGTCATTGTGAAGACTGGTCGGCCGGCCATTCTCTCTTCCCTTCTGCCTTCAAGCTTGGTTGACAATAGATGCTGCTTTTATTGAAACTAAACCTCCCAGTACTGCAATGATGGCGAGTTCTGAACCTAGCCATGCTGCCTGCTATCAATACCTGGATATTAATCACGAACCGTGATGGTGGTAGTAGAGCTACGGGATTGTATAAGTCGAACCATTTTCTTCGTGCAAATGCTATTCAAGTACCTTATATACCTCTCTCTCTTACCCATTCAATAGTTCCAGTCCTCTGTATGTACGATAAAAAATGTCACCGTGTAGAATCCATTGTTGGTGCATATAAAGGAGTGATGATGGTGGGTAGAAGAGACAGAGAGGATGGTTCCATCGCCAAGGAAACATCATCATTGTTCCCCAAACAATAGAATTTCCTCACCCTACCTGACGTTTCTCAATACCGGCCCCTCTTACCATCAAACCCTACTAACCACGTTTGATGTACAGGCTGATATGACATGCAAAGAAGTAATTTGGTTATGCAGTAACAACAGTGCAGAGAATAGAAAGCGCCAGTATCGATACCTCCCATGTTATGTATGGAAGATGACCAAGAGCATTATTGGTGAATGCCATTCTATACTCCTGTCACAGACTGTAGCGAGATCTCATGTGCGATTGCCCGGCTGTATATTAAAAAAAAGCTAGGATAGGTTTAATGAATTCATATTTTTGTGGCTGTTGCGTACAACGCACCTGAGAAATTATAATTCGTCCCTGGAAAATATTTTGATTAGAAAACCAGAATTAAGAGTTCACGGAGCACGTACATAGGCGTAGTTGGAAGAAAAATAATAAAATGAATTTGAAAAAATTGAATGTGTTAATATGGATTGGGTTAACATGGCACAGGACGGAGTTCGGTTTGTGGACTGTTGTTGCCTGGATAAGGAACATGTAGTTTTAATAAAAGACGGAACAATGCTTGGCGGTGGGCCGGGTAGCTCGGTCGGCATAGGGACTGACTATGGGCTGGACGGTCCGGGATCGAATCCCGGTGGGGACGAGATTTTCCGCCAGTCCAGACCTGCCCTGGGGCCCACCCAGCCACCTGTAAAATGGGTATCGGGTCTTTTCCGGGAGTAGAGACGGCCGGGGCGTGAAGCTGACCCCTCACCCCCTTCTAGTGCTGTTGTCAAGAAAGAGCAGAGCAATACCTCTACTCCCCCTAAGGGCCTTCGTGGCCTGTAAAAGGGTGAAACCTACCTACCTACCTACCTACAATTCTTCGCCACCCAGGTGAATGTCAGCTTCTCAGCGAAGAATCACCTCCTTGAAGTCATTGCTAGGTTTTATTACTTGAGTCCTTGTATTTTGTGAAAAAACTGTGGTAAGGTAACGGCTGGTAGTGACCATTTAATTTTAATAAGTTGCAAACGTCATGCGATTTAGGATATGGAATATCTTTCCATACTTTAATGTTTACTGTTCTTCCGTAAAGAAGAAACTGTGATGTTTGGCCTCGTAAGTGGACAGTACTTTTACTCGCAAAAAATTTCTGCTTCTCGCAATGCGTTGAGGAAGGTCCGACCAGTTCTTATGAGTGTCAAAGCCAGAGTAGTGAGAACGCCATTCTAAGTGGGGGATTCATAAGTCGACAGAAATTGATACACTGTGCATATATTATTTTATGTGTATATATATATATACAGGGTATTTCAGGAGGAATAGTAAATATTTTAGGAGGTGGTGGTATGAACTATTCCGAATAAATAAGTTCATATAAACATGTGTCCAATTTTCAGTGGGTTTGGCGATACAGCTATTTGATTGGTACGAATAAAAAAGCCTTACAAAGGCACGAAGGAAAAAAATGACGTATTGATTGCATTTATTGATTATGTAAGTGATCTCAATAAATTTCAACCGTTCAAAGTAAATGTTCAAAAATCCCACCATCGACTGCAATGCAATTTTCAACCCTCTTGGCAATAGTACTGCACGTGTAGTTTTCCTGAGGTCATCTTGGCGTTCTTGCTTTATGAGGGCGGCATTATTCATAATGCGAGCGACCATTTCGTCTCTTGTGTTTACTTTTCTTTGTAGACTTCGCTTTTCATCCATCCCCATAGACAAATATCTGATATATACGCGCCATTTTCAAACAGCTGTATCTTCATACCCATTGAAAACTGGACACATGCTTATGTGACCCTATTTACTCGGAATAGTCCATACTTCCACCTAAAAACAGTTGTGATGATGTCTAAAACTGGTAACGATATAATGTTACCCTTCTTATCTGAGCACAGTGGCCTTCCAAGTAGTGATGAAGCCAGTGACCCCCCCAAAAACAGCATCTGATAATATTGAAAAACATAAAAGAGCCTTCTTTCCTTTCATGATCTTCACCCCTTTACTTCAAGTTCTTTAGCATTGATCTCTACCTATTCTTGCGCATCCTGGCTGAACACTCACATCAGTTAAGGAAGTCCTTATACCAGCACTAATAAGTTCTACGTTAATTGCAGTCTCTCTTATTACTTGATTTCTATTGAGCTTTATATAATTTTATGTATATATATATATATATACACACACACACACACAATTATACATATATAATATATATATACACACAGATACAGAACATTTTACTTAATTATTTTTTATTTGTATACATGTAGTTAATACATTAACTAAAAATTTAAAAGAAAATTATTTAAGCAGTAGAACAAGATTTTCTGCGCTTTTATAGGCAAAGTTTACTTCAGGATATGAAGTAAAGTTTTGTTCTGCAGTGTGGTCTACAACGTAAAATTTTGAAATGACACTGAAGTAAAAATTTATGGTAAAAACTAACATATCACTCTCAGTGCCACTCGTTCGGTTTAACTCATTGGTTCTTGTCGAATTTCTTGACCCTTGAAGATGGGCCCAATAAGTTGTCTCGAAACGTCGGTAAGGAATTGCCAATATAATGTGCTTAATATCCCAGAAGAGGACAGACCTCACTTAGAACCCCCCGGTTTAAACAAATAACAGACCAGTCATTGGACATGTTCTAGTTAACTTACCATTTTTATAACACTTCCATAATGCTATCATAACATTCCTTGGGTCTTGGTGCACCCTGTTTAATTTATTGGACGGAATAATAGATGATAAGGAATGACTATATATTGTAAAGGTCCCTACTATATAGTTCTCTTTTATATTTAGAAATATATGAAATAAATTTAGTACTTAGAAATTTAGAATATTCTGGTCACTTAAAGCAAAAGTGAATTAGAAGTGATGAAGTTGCTAGATTGTATTTCCTATTGAAAAAGTCATTTTTTAAAAAAAGTATTTGAGTAGTTTGCAGTTCAACACTTAAATATTACTTGCCCCTTTCCTAAAAGCAGTTTCCTACTGGATTTTCATTTTAACAGGTTTGTGTTCTGTCTGTAGACAGTGTCACATTTAATGACTTGCTGTCTGGTTGACGGTTTAATACGACGTAAGTTAAATTTCTCATAGGGCACTAGTTTGGCACACGGTGCGACTTATTTCTGGGAAGTCTTTTCTCTTAACGGATTTCTGCAAAAAAAAAAATGCTTCCATATCCAAACGTCGTCAACACCACGAAAACTTGCAATGTTTTCCAAAGTGCACTGCATTTTGGCCAAGCACGATTTGTGAGATATGTGCCAATTATACGAGATTTTAGGTTATTGCAGCGGTGTGGCTGAGATTTTCGTTCCTCTGGGATATGAAACTGATTACATAGTAACGCACCGTCCACTCTCAGAAGAAAGGAATATTAAGTGCCCACTATTAAAAAAAACCGTAAAGGAAAGAAAATTTCAGTCAATATATGCGCAGCAGTTTATTGTACTAAAAAGTAGACCTTTATCTGTGTACAAAGAATCAGGACTCGTCAAACGTTGCCGGTTACGCAGAACACACCCGCTAAACAAAAGGTGAAGAAATAACAAAGAAAAATAAAGAAATTTGTTACATCTAAAATTCAAGAATAATTACATTTAAATTAATGCTAACTCCCACTGTATACGTTTTAATATTATTCCTTTATACGAAAAATAGTCAAAGTACGTATTTTAACGCATAACTGTAAAGGTCAGGCCCTCTGTCTAAGTATACTTTCGATTTAAATTACTGTGATTCTGCTTGATAACTGCCGAAACGTTTTGTAGAAGATAGATGAATGCATAATGTTTAAAGTGTTGTGTTAGCTTTGATAATAAAAACAGATATCGAAGAATAATTAATATGTTATTGGTTTTTAATTTAAAGTTATGAATATGATTCAGTGAGGTTTCAACTCTACCTGTTCAAATAGGAACACTGCGAAAAGAACATCATGTGTTATTGTCAGCACAGTGTTCTGGATACTGATTCTGTTTCCCTTTCCATTTTTATTTTGCCTCGGTTGTTGATGGAACACATTTGCTGCGGAACCTCGATGTGGTGGAGAGGAAGGCTGTGGGTTTGGAAATGCGATTGTAAAGTTGTCAGCCCTCACACTCATACACTACGCACAGCTCAATGTGGACGCACTAATCGCCTCTGATTGATTCGTTCCGAGGCCTGTTTGACTCTAACACCAAGAATTCTATGTTGCTATGAATGCAGGCTACAAAGAGAGGGGCTCTTTCTATTGAAAATACAGACCATTGGACACCAGGGTCTCCCCCCCCCGGTCCCTTACCAAAGGGATGGCCAAAATAGTTACCTAGTTGTACCCCGAAGTACACGATGTAAAAAAATCCTACCTATTTTATACACAGGCTATCCATCACATCTTTTTGCATAAATATACTATGTAGTATTTCTAGTGGGGACAAGATAAATCATTGAATTATTTGTCTAAAACAAGATTAGAATTTATAAAAAACACTGAAATAAAGTACCATCAGGTCACAATGAAATTGTCAGGCAATGAAAGCAAAGGGTAAAAAAAGCATAATTCCGTGTTACATTGCAGCTGTTTGAAAAAGAACTGTTGTACAGGTCTGACGGCAGGTGCTATTCCACTCCAATTCACGTGTCCTTTCCTTATGTGTACTTCTTTTTATATGTTTTTGGAATTATGGCTGCACAACTGGGTGAGCTGTTCCGAACATATTGGCTAACTGCTTTATATAAAAACAAGGATAGTATTAATTATGTGACTCATTAGGTTATGATTTTTTAGAAATAAAACACTTCCGCAATATAAAGTAAGACGTTGTAAAGTAAGCTTCTTCCCATTCATTCTGAACTTTCGTGATCCACCGTAGCCTTCAAGTTATGCCAGTAGGGTAATTATCGAATGTTCATCCGAAGCTTCCTCTTCTGTGTAATCACTAAAAATGTGTTCAATGTAAATGCTTTTAGTGAAGATAAAGTATTCACGGCATTCAGTTTCTTATACTTTGAGAATGACATACCTTGTTTTCGCGCGCGCGCGTGTGTGTATGTGTGTGTGCATGGCGTAATGAAATGAAAGTGTAACTGTAAAACGTGATGTCCTGCGTCGAAAGCAGGAAGTGTGTTAACTTGTTTGGGTATTATAAACATTTCTCTCAATGACGTGACTCTCAGTCACGTAAGGAAGTTTTACAGTGAAGGATAGGCCTCTCGAATCATGTCCGATTATATCTAGAATTCCAAGGTTCGAGCTCCATGTAAGATTAATTAGACTGCTTGGAGATCGTTGTGTTTTTAATCATTGGTCATAGTCGCATATGACGATGATAACTTGACATAAGTGTCGAGGGCTTATTTTGCCATCGTCTGGCAGTTGTTAATAAAGTGTCAACCGGGCTTTAACAGTTTGGTCTCCCCTGTCGTATCACCCCTTAGCAGCAAACCACAGTCACATTGTGTCACATCTCAATGCACGTAGACCGCCCTCCATTGACGATAACTTAAAACCACCAGGCAGTTCCGGGTCACACTGAAGACCTGAGGGGTGTTACACTTGCTCCTACAACACTGATAATGTTTGAATCAACCACCCCTTCCTCATACTCCTCTATCGTCAAGTTATTGCGTCAACCCGGTTCCTTTTTATTTCATTTTATCAATTTAGCCTGATTTCTTTCTTCACTTCTAGCCAGTTTGAAAGCTTTTCTTTTTTTTTTTTTTTTTTTTATTATTTTTTCATTTTTTTCTTTCAATAAATATTTA
>Ga0123353_10015142_pt1 | contig 11179 bp, 5 predicted proteins | sample TergutLab28metaG_3_FD_92763 | JGI IMG/M metagenome (GOLD analysis project Ga0123353, IMG submission 92763) | Labiotermes labralis P3 segment gut microbial communities from Petit-Saut dam, French Guiana - Lab288 P3 | ecosystem: Host-associated > Arthropoda: Insects > Digestive system > Gut ... | reverse complement strand
GCCGCGTAACGTAATTTTCGTGTAATAATCTTGATAAACAGCGTTTTACGGTTGCGTAACTGACAACTAAATTTAGTCCTTCAAAAATTTCTTTTGAAGACGAATTTGGTTTGCTTTTCAGATAGTTCAATATTAATTCTTGCATTTCCATTTTTTTATCTTTTTTTTCGGCTCACAAAGATAGCATTTTCTTTTCAAAAGAACGCTTTTTTGAGCCGAATATTATGTGTTTTTGAGCCAAATAAATTTGAATCTTATTCTGCGACAGGACGGACTTTGGAGTTTACCATGGGGTTGGTACTGCTCCATCCGATTTTGCGGTTCCATTGGTAAAACGTACCTGCGTCTTCGGGTTTGGCGGCAAATGTGCCGGGCTTGTCCACATTCCAGATTGCCCATTTCACTCCGTTAATTACTACAACACCTTGAATAAAAAAAAGCCACTATCGCCTCAGGGTCGTTCTTCATGAGATGCTCCACCCAATCCTTGTCTGAGAAATTGTCAAAAATAGCCATAAATTTACGTATCATTTTCGGTGCAAAGATACATAAAAACTTTATTAGCCACGCAGGGGTGTCCGCAGATTTTCACGAATTTTCGCAGAGGATTTTAATGCGTTTGCCCTGCGCAAAGGGAACCTGTAATTATTTCACAACACTCCTCAATTTGTTTCTCAGTAATATTGAGCGGTGGCGCGATGCGGAAGGAGGCGGTGTTGAAGATAAACGGGTCGGTGATGACGCCGTTTTGGGTTAGTTTTTGGAAAAGTTGAAGGCATTGCGTTTCCGATTGCATCTCTACGGCGAGGAGTAGTCCTTTTCCGCGTATCTCTTTGATGGCGGGGTGGGGGAGCAGTAATTTTTTGAATAAATCTCCCTTTTTGGAAACGGTTGAGATAATGTCTTCATCGAGAATGAGTTGCAGTTGGGCGAGGGCGGCGGCACAACTTACCGGATGACCGCCAAAGGTGGTGATATGTCCCAACGTGGGATTTTCCGTCAAACACTGCATCATTTCTTTGGAGGCGATGAAGGCACCCAAAGGCATTCCTCCGCCCATCGCCTTGGCGCAGCAAAGGATGTCGGGGACGACGTTTTCTTGTTGGAAATAGAACAGGGAGCCGGTGCGCCCGAATCCGGTTTGTATCTCGTCGAAGACCAGCAAGGTGCCGGTTTCGTTGCAACGCTGTTGCAACGCTTGCAGAAAGCCCGCTTTCGGCACGATGACGCCTGCCTCGCCCTGTATGGGTTCTACGATGACGGCGGCGTGGCGGGAGGTTATTTTTTCGATGGCGGAAAAGTCGTTGTAGTGTAAAAATGTCGTTCCAGGCGTTAGCGGACGGAAGTTGCGTTTTAAAGATTCGTTGCCCAGAAAACTCATCGGACCTTGTCCGCTTCCGTGATAACTGTTTTTGAAGGCGCAGATTTCAAAACGTCCGGTAAAACGTTTTGCTAATTTGATGGCTCCGTCGGTGGCTTCGCTACCGGAATTGACGTAATAGATGCAGTCTAAAGTGTTGGGTAACAGGCTGGTAAGATGTTCGGCAAAGAGTGTTTGAGGCGACTGTATGATTTCTCCGTAAACCATCAGGTGCATATATTTTTCTGCTTGCGCTTTTACGGCTTCTACCACCTTCGGATGGCAATGTCCGACATTGCTTACGGCAACGCCCGACACCAAGTCAATGTAACGTTTCCCATCGGGTGCATACATATAGGTGCCTTCGGCGCGTGCTATCTCTATTCCCAGCGGGAAGTTGGAAGGGAGGGCGATGTTGCGGTAGAAGATTTGGCGGGATGTCATGATATAGTTTCGGGTTTCAGGTTTTGGGTTAATTGTTTGACAGCACGGTCGAAATCACTTTCTAACTGTTGCATTTCACGTTGGCGGTAAATTTCAAACTCTTTTTCGGCTTTTTCTATTGCCTGTTTGTGTGAGATTTTTCCTTTGTTGTTTAAAACATCTTTGTTCAACATTTTGAGTTGTCGGTCTAAAAAGTTTTTCCAATCATTCATGGTCATTGGATTTTGTTCCAGTGCTTGCAACTCGGCATAGCCCAAAAAACCTTCGGTTAGCAAGTTGAGTTTTTGCAATTCAAGTTCCGAAAGGTAGTTTTTGGCAATATGGACATCTTCTTTGGTGATATAGTTTCCTTTAAAGTTGGTCATTCCGAGTAGAACCTTCTCATTATCAACGCGATTGTAAACTATTTCGGCAGCCGTTTGTTGGTGAACCGCATAGTGCATTTTGTTTTGAACAGTGGCAAAGAAATCTATTGTTACGCTATTTCGAGGCTCATAATCTATACTTGTAGCGTAAATATCCGTAACTTGTTGCCATAGGTTTCGTTCGGAAGAACGAATATCGCGAATACGTTGTAAAAGTTCCCTAAAATATCGTCCGCCGCCATTTTTCAGCCGTTCATCATCAAGCGTAAAGCCTTTTACGATATATTCTTTGAGGCGTTCGGTAGCCCATTGACGAAATTTTGTGGCGACTTTGGAATTGATACGATAGCCGAGCGAGATAATCATATCAAGGTTGTAATGGTCAATTTCCCGTGTTACTTGACGACTGCCTTCGGTTTGAACTAACAAGAATTTCTTGTGAGTTGCCCAATCAGTCAATTCGCCATCTCTCAAAATACTTTCAATATGCTGACTTACATTTTGTTGTGTAGTAGCAAAAATTTCAGCCAATAGCTTTTGCGTTAGCCAAACGGTCTCTTCTGCCAATCGTACTGATACTTTGGCAACTTCATCTTCTGTTTCGTAAATGATGAAATCGGGGTATTTTTTTTGTAACTCGTTGTTTTTCATCTTGTTTTTATAATCAATAGATTAATACCCCAAAATCCTCAACATGGATTGCCAACTTTGTTCTTTTGCGAAGAGTTTGGTGATGATTTCGCCGGTTTCGTCTTTTCCGATGATGACGTGTTTGGGGGCGGGGTTGAGGCAGTGTTGTACGCCGCCATAGCCGCCGACGGCTTCCTGATAGGCTCCGGTGTGGAAGAATCCGATATAGAGTGTTTCGTTTTCGTTGAATTTTGGAAGGAAGATGGCGTTTTGATGGAGTTCGGCGTTATAGAAATCGTTGCTGTCGCAGGTGAGTCCGCCGAGGTTTACGCGCTCGTATTCTTGATTCCATTGGTTGACGGCAAGTTGTATAAAACGTTGATTGATAGAGAGTGTGTCGGGCATGGTGGTCAAAAACGAACTGTCGATCATGTTCCAACGCTCGCGGTCGTTTTGCAGTTTTTGGTTGATGACGGAGTAGAGCATGGCACCGCTTTCGGCAACGGTGTAGGAGCCAAACTCGGTAAAAATATCCGGTTCGGGGACGTTGTGTTGTTGGCATATCGCTTTGATTTGCGCGATAATTTCTTCTGCCATATAGTCGTAGTCGTAGTTGAAGTTGAGGGTGTTTTGAAACGGGAAGCCGCCGCCGATGTTCAACGCTGTAAGGTCGGGACAAATGGCTCGTAATGAGCAATATGCGTTGACGGCTTTCATCAGTTCGTTCCAGTAGTAGGAGGTGTCTTTGATGCCGGTATTCAGGAAGAAATGGAGCATTTTCAGTTTGAACTTGGGGTTATTTTTGATGCGTTCTTCGTAGTAGGGGAGGATGTCGTTGTAGCGGATGCCGAGTCGCGAGGTATAGAAGGCGAAGTTGGGTTCTTCTTCGGCGGCGATACGCATTCCGATGTAACAACTTGTTTCGAGCATTGGTTCCAGAGCGTCCAATTCGAAAAGATTATCCAAAACGGGGATGGTGTTGGAAAAGCCGTCGTTAATCAGTTTGGCGATGTTTTCCAAGTAGTTAGCGCGTTTGTAGCCGTTGCAGATGATGTATCGGTCTTTTTTGAATATCCCGTCCTGATGCAATTTATCAAGAATATGGATGTCGAAGGCAGACGAGGTTTCGATATGAACGTCATTGCTGAGGACTTCCTCCAAAACAAATTGAAAATGATTACTTTTGGTGCAATAGCAGTAGTGATATTCGCCGTTGTAGTCAACCTTTGCCATCGCCACGTTGAAGAGACGGCGCGCCCGTTGAATTTTTTCCGAAATGTTTGGTAAGTAGGTAATTCTCAACGGTGTACCGTATTTGTCAATGATGTCAACCAAAGAGATGTCGTGGAAATAGAGGTTTCCTTCGTCATCTACATCAAAACCGGCTTGGGGCCAGTCGAAAGTTTGTTCAATGAGGTCTCTGTACTTGTTTTTCATTTTTATTTATACAATTATTTTATTTGTTGAATATTGCCATCAGTAAGTTTATTTCTTTAAATGGCAGATCGTGTAATTTGCTGATATTCAGATTGGTAATATATCCTTTGTAGGTATAGACGCCGTTGAGCCAAGTTGTATTGAAACTCAGGAAGTTGTCGGCGCCGCCTTCATATTTCATTTCTTGTAACGCTTCGAAGATAAAGTAACTGATAATCAAAGACGTTGTTTGAGATGCCGAAGCGGCGATGTTGGGTGCGCAATAGTGAGTTACCCCCTCTTCCTGATAGGTTGGATGCGCCGGTGTTGTCGGGTGCGAAGTCTCGAAACAGCCGCCGCAGTTGATAGACAAGTCCATGATGACGGAGTTTTGTTGCATTTTGGAGATCATCTCGACGGGTATGAGTAGGGGAGGGGCGGCGTCGAAAAATTGGAGTGTGCAGATGACAATATCGGCTTCGGAGAGGTTTTCCGACAGGATTTCCGGTTGTAGAATTTCGGTGGCGGGCGGCGTTTTAACCGCTTTGAGCAGCGTGTTTAGTTCGGACAGCGATTGTCCCAGCACTTTGACCCGTGCGCCGAGTTTGGCGGCGGTGTCTGCTGCTGCGATGGCGATGGTGTTGGAACCGAGAATCAGAACCTTGGCGGGCGGTATTCCAGCCATTCCACACAGTGTACGTCCTTGACCTTCAACGCTATCGGCAAACAGGGCGGCGGCGGTGATGACAGAGGTGTAGCCGGTGAGTTCTTGCAGTGTGTCGTGCAACGAAAAGCCGTCGGCGGTAGATTGTATGTATTCAAAGGCGATGGCGGTGATTTTGTTGTTGAGTAATGATTGAAGATATTTCTCATTTTTTGCAACGCCAATGATAGATGTTATCAAGATAGATTGTGGTTTCATCAACGCGATTTCTTCCACATCGGGCGGCGAAACACGGATGACAATGTCGGCAAAAAAGGCTTCGGCGTGGCTCGACGTCATCACGGCTCCCGCTTCGGCAAACTGATGGTCGGAAAAGTAGGTCTCCCCACCGAGATTACGTTCTACGATAACGGTATATCCCATCTCCACCAACTTATTGACTTCCGCAGGTGTGAGGACGATACGGCTTTCGTGTTGATTTTGTTCAGTTGGCAATCCTATCGTCAAACTGAAATCTTCTGTTCCTTTTTTCATCAACTCCGGCAAAGGCAACCATTCAACTTCCATTTCCATAACAATCAATATTTAAAATTCTTGTGTCGGGAGAAGCCCCTTTTTCGATAGATATCTTGATGTGATTTTCGGGCAATAAGGGTTCGATTTGCTCGGGCAGCCACTCCATAAAACAGAAATGACCGCTGTGAAAATACTCCTCAATGCCCAAGTCCAACGCCTCGCGCACATTTTTCAAACGGTAAAAATCGAAGTGATAAATGGTCGCGCCGTCCGTTGTAAAGTATTCATTTATAATGGCAAACGTAGGACTATTCACCACATCAACACACCCCATACACTCGCACACCGCCTTGATGAGCGTGGTTTTTCCGCTTCCCATCTCGCCGTGAAACGCCACGATTTTTGTTTCGCCCAGCAGCGATACTAACCGTTGCGCCGCTTCTCGAATTTTGTCCAATGTTACCGTTATTGTCATCACCTTTTTTCCGACTTTAAAATCATTGCAAAAGTACATAATTTTTAAACGCGGATGATAATCTCATTTTGTCGAAAAAAAACAACAGATAGCAAGAAGAAAAGCAGTATATTTGCAGCGGAAAATTTAGAGTTTCAGACTCGCTTTAATAGATTAAAATTCATCAGTAAATAGTATTTCATCATGAAAAGAAAAGTACAAATCGCAAGAGTTATGGTACAACGTTTTTTGACTATCGTTGTTCTTTTTGTCGGCACGTTGAGTATGATGTCGGCACAAAATTTTATTGACATCAATGCAGCAGGCGAAAGAGGTCTGCATTCAGAAGAGAGCAGCAATCCTGCTGTTAAAGAGATGTTTAAAGATGTTGATCGTTATCGCACGTTCAACTATAACAAGCAGTTGGCGAGCCTTCGACACGATAATGTCGGAGATATGCTGTTGCTTGATTTTTTTGATGATAAGCAGTATGTGGCTGAGATACAGCGCATTTCCGTAAACGGCGAAGGAGAAACGATTATCACCGCCAAGATTGTGGACGCCGAATTTGCCTATTGCTTTATTGTGGTTTCGGAGAGTGTCATCACCATCGCTGCCGAATTACCCTTTGAAGATGCGTATTTTTTCGCTTCGGTGAAGTACGGACAGGCTTTTTTAGGACAAAAAAGAAAATCGGAGATGGATAAAGATGTGATAGAAAGCACCGAACACTTGATTCCTCCGGTAGAACCAAAAGTGGAGGTAGGCGATGGCAGTGGAAGTGCAAGACAAGACTTTGAAGAAAGCGGAACAAGAGACATAAACGACCTTTATACCGTTGATTTACTGTTTGTTTACACACCGGCAGCCGAACAATGGGCTTTAAATAACAGCGGACAAACAGACATTAACCATTTGATTACTCTCGCAGTAGAAAAAGGTAATTTGGCAATGCTCAATTCAGGAACAGGCATTACTTTTAATGTAGTACATAAACATAAAACCAACTATGTTGAAACGAATACGGGTGTGGATTTTTCTCGTTTCACGGATCCTTCCGATGGCTATATGGACGAAGTGCATGATTTGCGTAACGCCTTTCATGCCGATGTCATGGTATTTGTGGCGGAGATAAGTTATACCGGAGGAGCAGGATGGCTTTTGACTAACTTGAACGGTTTTTCTAATGATACCTATGCAAGTTCTATCAACAGGGTACAGCAAGCAAGTTGGACATATACCGTTGTTCACGAAATCGGACATAACATGGGTGCGCATCACCACGCAGGACAAAACACGCAACCGGGACCAAACACAGATTTACCATCGCCTTTAAACAACTGTTCTGCCGGATGGAAAGGAACCGTATCGGGAACCAAAAGTTGTACTATAATGACTTATGAATCGGCAAGCGAATATGGAGAAACAGGCAACTATACTCGTATTCCTTACTTTTCTACCCCTCTTATAACTCAGGGCGGCGTAGTGATAGGCAATTCCTCCACGATGGACAATACGCGGGTACTCAAAGAAACCAAAACGGCGACAGCCGGTTATAGAACACCACCCACAACGCCTACATTAACGGTGAGCCATACCACATTAAGTTTTTCCGGTATGACGGCTCCTGCAACGAAAACGGTGGCTGTTTCAGGATTTAATTTGTCTTCCGGTAATGTTACCTACGCTTTAGGTGGCGTTAATGCGGCTACGTTTACAGTTACTCCGCATACTTCATGGGATCCGGCTAAAGGCGGAATACTCTACGTTACTTTTAATGGCTTGTCTGCGCAAAATTATAACGCTACTCTTACCATCAGCGGAGCCGGCGCAAGCAATAAGATAGTTGACCTTGTTCATTTCGCTTGTGCAACTACATTTCTGCCCATTCAGGAAGATTTTGAAATAACGGTTTTCCCTCCCGACTGCTGGCTCAGCGAATCGCCAACAAGTTCTCCGTGGACGAGAGTAACCTCAGGAACAGCGCCATCAACGGTTACACCGCCTTCAGGATCAGGAATGGTTCTATTTAACGCGTTTAGCACTACCTATCCTTTAAGGGGATTATTAATTACTCCTAAACTTGCTACCAATAATAAAAAAAGTACAGTTTCATTTTGGATATATAGAGATAATATGAATGTTGCTGCCGAAGACAGAGTTAACATATATTTTAGTGAAACGCCATCCATAACAGGTCTGTCTCCGCTTTTTACTGTTCACAGATACCATTGGGACTCTCCGAGAGAAAATACTAATAACACATGGTACCAATATACTGTAAACCTTCCTACAGATCTTATAAATGAAGGATATGTTATTTTTGAGGCAGAGAAGGGAAAAAACGCTACGGGATATTACATCTATGTGGATGACATTCAAATTATAGAAGACCCTTGCGAGGGAATTGTTGCACTTCCTGTGGTGGAAAGTTTTGATGAGTTACCTTTCCCCCCTGTTTGCTGGACAAGCGAATCGGCAACATATACGCCATGGAGACGAGTTACTTCAGGCACTCAACCCGCTTGCTCGCCTCATACCGGCTCGGGGATGGTTGAGTTCAACAACTATGGCTTTCCGTCTGGAGCGAAGGGACTATTGATTTCGCCTCAAATAGCAACCAATTATCAAAATAGCGATCTCTCGTTTTGGATGTTCAGAGACTACTATGGAACTGTTTATAATCATAAAGTTAATATTTACATAAACACAACGCCTTCTTTGTCGGGCGCGACTTTTGTTGCCACAATTAATGGAGCCAGACAACTTGCTCCTGAACCGGTTGGCATTTATCATGATTGGTGGAAATGCACCATGAAGTTGCCCACGGCTTTGATGGCTAATGCTTATGTTATTTTTGAAGGAGAAGAAGCAGGCTCTCATATTAACCTCTATCTCGACGATATAAAAATATTTATTCCTATTTTGACCGTTATTCCTTCAGCGTTGAATTTCGACAATGTAGTAGTAGGAACCACCGCAGAAGATAGACCCGTTGAGGTTTCGGGAACTGATTTAGCCGAAAATATTACCTACGCGAAAACAGGAACAGATGCAGCCGCGTTTACCATTGATGCTACATCATGGAATCCTATCACCGGCGGAGTGCTTGGCGTTTCCTTTACGCCTACCGAAGAGCGTACTTATACGGCTACCCTTACCATCAGCAGCGCGGGCGCGGAAAATAAAACGGTAACATTGACCGGCACGGGCATATCGTTATATACCACGACTTTTGTAACCGGTGTGGCAGGAGAATGTGCTGTAACCGAACTCACCGAAACAACCGGCGGCGGCGGCATCGAACTGCCCGATGTTACTCTTTCCGAAGAGTGCGACTTTGACGGATATATTTTTGCAGGCTGGGCAACCGAGCCGCTGAACAGCGAAACCACAACCCCGCCGACACTCTTTGCCGCCGGAACTACCTACTATCCAAGTTACAGTGGTACGCTGTATGCGGTGTATGGGAAAGCATCAGTTGCTGAACCATATCTATTTAAACAGGTAACAACACTTAGTGATTTTGATTATAATGCGAGATATGCCATTGTTGCACAACATTTTCCAAGTTTATTAACGTATGCCTTAGACGAAAGTGTGGCGGTTAATACCGGCTATTTGAGCGCCTATTCTATTACTGTTTCCGGCTCAAACAACAACTTTTCATTGACTTACAATGAGAACATTCCCGTTTGGAAATTTTCGGGCAGTTCATCGGGTTTTACCATCTCAAATGACGTTAAAACATTGTATGCCAATAGCACGTCTTCAATGAATGCTGTACTTAATGGAGGCAACAGTTCCATTTTTACTTTATCTAATGCCACCTCTTCAGACATTGCAGGCACCGATAATTCCAATCTTTCCAATCGTTTTGTATTCAATATTAACAACGGTATGGGGATGATATACTTGAATTATAATACAGGCAGTAATCCCGTTGCTCGTTTCAGAAATTATTCTTCTGCTCCCAGTGTAGCAATGGTTCGCTCTGTGTATATATTTAAAAAGGCAGAAAATTTTCTCTACCACTCTAACCCCGATTGCTCCCCCCTTCCCGTCGCTACCCCCGAATTTACCCCACCGGCGGACGTCTATTACACTGCTCAAAATGTAACCATCACCAGCACCACAGAAGACGCCGTTATCTATTACACCACCAATGGCACTACTCCAACCACCGCATCCACGCTCTATTCTGCGCCCGTTTCGGTTACGGAAAATACCGTCATCAAAGCCATTGCCGTAAAAACAGGCATGAGCGATAGCGAGGTGGCAACCGCCACTTATACCATACTTTCGGTTCCCAATGTAATTATCTCCGGCGTTTATGGCGGCGGCGGAAATGCCAACTCTACCTACAAAAACGACTATATTGAGTTGTTTAACAATACGGAAGAACCGATTGATTTGGCGGGATATACCTTATATTATGTAGCAGCAGCAAGTGCAAATTCCAGTGGTTATTTTACTTTCCCTGCGGGTGCTACCATTAATTCTAAATGCTTTGTCCTTGTTCAAGGAAACTCTACCAATCCCGTAGGCGATGATTTACCTACTCCCGATTTTCAATGCAACATTGATTTGGCTGCCGGTGCAGGAAAAGTACTGTTATTGAGTGCTTACCAAAATTTAGCAGCGACAAATAGTATTCCAAACACTTTAGCAGGTATTCAAACCATGGCAAACTATGTGGATTACGTGCCTTATGGGGGTACTGCTGTTCCTCCCTTTGGAACTCAAATAACCCCAAATTTATCAGCCACTATTGCTGCTAAACGCAAATACAACGACGCTACCGAAGTGATGCAATATACTTTCAATGTGGGTGCCGACTTTGACCGTGTTACCCCCGCCCCCCCCAACAGCATTCCATGCACCCCCATACAATCCCTCTGCGGCACCGGCACCGGCACCGCAACCGACCCCTACATCATCTGCACCGCAGAAGAGTTAGACAACGTGCGCAACAACCTCTCCGCACACTATAAATTGAATAATGACATTGATTTGACCGAATATTTGGAAGCAGACGGCGACGGTTACGCCAAATGGGGCGTAGCAGGATGGTTGCCCATCGGCACTTCCACCACCGGCAACCAATTCACCGGATCGTTTGATGGCGACGGAAAAGTGGTGAGCAACCTTACCATTAATAGAACCGGAACCGCAGGAAATTATAATGGCTTGTTTGGTTATACCAACGGTGCTACCATTAAAAATTTAGGTGTAGAAAACTGTAATATCACCGCAAACGCCCAAGTAGGCGGCTTGGTGGGATATGCTGTCGGTTCTACTATCACAAATTGCTATACAACCGGCACTAT
>Ga0123353_10015140_pt1 | contig 11180 bp, 8 predicted proteins | sample TergutLab28metaG_3_FD_92763 | JGI IMG/M metagenome (GOLD analysis project Ga0123353, IMG submission 92763) | Labiotermes labralis P3 segment gut microbial communities from Petit-Saut dam, French Guiana - Lab288 P3 | ecosystem: Host-associated > Arthropoda: Insects > Digestive system > Gut ... | reverse complement strand
TGAAATAGATCGCTCCAATGGAAAACAGCGTAATTTGCGAAACTTTTTGATAGTTGTTCATATAATTCTTGGAAAGTGCAGATAGTTTGCATAAATGATAAATCTTGCCATACATAATAATTGTGATAAAGTGACTTTATGTCGCAAAGTGGCATAAAAATAGCTACATAATTCCTATTATTTCATTTTTTAAAAAAATCCTTGTTCAAGAGCAAAAACGAGTTTTCAGATGCCCAAAGATGTCAGAAGAGCAAAAATGTTGCTCTTGACTGACGGTTTTTCGTCACATTCAAAAAGAATAATTTTCAGGAGAAAAAACCATGAAAAAAAACATCGTTATCCTTGCCGTGATCGCTGTGATCGGTCTTGCCGCACTTTTGATCGCTTCCCCCGCGTGGCGTACCAAAGCCGGTTCTGCCGTTGAGAATTTGACCAAATGGACACCCGAGGCCATTGAAAAGAACCCCATTGCGTACTCTCAGTATGTCGAATCCCAACTGAAGAAAGACCTGAAAAAATTTCAGGAAACCCGCAAGACATTGGCCCTTCGCATGGAAACTCTTGCCAAAAAGCTGATTGACAAGACCAATTTGCTTGAAGAGGGTGAAAAATTTGCCGACGAATTCGCCGAAGCGGTCACCAACGGAAAATTTCCCGTCAAACTTCATGGGAAGGATTATACCGAATCCCAGCTCCGTATTCAGATTGCCCTTACGATCGCGCAAGTGAACGGTTTGAAAGTGTCCGTTGCCGAGATCACCAAAGTCTCCGCGATTGCCGAAAAAGAGCTTCAGAAATTGGTGGTCGAAAGCGAAAAAACCGAATCGCAAATTGCATTGCTTGCCGCACGACGCGAAATTTTCCGATCTCAGGCAACAAGTGCCGAAGGACTGGAAATGATCGCTACTGTCAACTCAGTCCTTGAGGGCAACCAAATTCTGATCAAGGAAAATCCGGTTCGGACCATTGAGGAACTTCTCAAGGAAACGGAAACCGTCACGCAGGGAGTTGCCGCCAGCGAAGTGCAGGTCCATGACTTTTTGCAGCTTTACCTCGCGAAGAAATCGGCGAAGGGCGACCTCGTTCAAACCCAGGACATCCCTCCCGCCCCCGGCGATGAGGAATGATATGTTTGCTTTCATCAGAGCCGCGAGAGTTATCGAGCGGAATAACCGCTCCCTAACCGTCGCGGCTCTGAGTTTTAGATCAACTCATTTTTGTGCGACACCTTATCACATACGATTCGTTACCATTTTCTTTGAAAGGAAATCCATGAGTGAACTCACTTTTTATTTGCTGACACCCCTGTTGATGACGATACCGATGGTGTTTTCCATAAGCGGGGAAATGCCTGGTCAGGATAATACTCAGACTCAGAGCCAACAACAGGTCCAGCTAGCACAAGTGCAGCAGGCACAAACGCAACTCCAAAACCTGCAACAACACAATCCCATTGACGTACAGGTTGGCCGAAATTGGCAAATCGGAACAACCTGGAGTATTGAAACGGTCAGCCTTCAACGACAGGGAACCATGAAAACCCAATCTTCTCCGGTTGTTTGGGTGTTCACGGTCGTCGGTGAGACGAAAATCGGTTCCCGCGATTGTTTCGAGGTTGTAATTCGCTGCAAGGACGATTCCGACCGCCGACCTCACGTTTCCATCTGGGTTGACAAGGTTTCCGGTATGCTCATGCGGGTGACCACGCAAACGTTTGTCCAGGGGCAATGGCGCACGCTGACCGAAACCTATTCTCCCCTGGAAGGCAAATCGACGGCTGTGTTCGGTTCGATTCCGAGTCTGCCGCTTGATATGCCGTTGTTTACCGGAGAAACCGGGAGCAAAATCATCGATGGGATGACTTACGAGGTCGTTACGGGAAACGTGGAAACAAAGGCTTTGGGTGAAGTCGGCTTTGCGTATCAGGTCGATCAGTCGATCCAACCGGTTCCTGAAGAACAATCGCATGAACTCTCCCGTGCGAAATCACTTGTCGCATCGTTTAATCTGAAGGATGCAGTCGAGGTGGAACTCAAAAGCGGTGCCAAAACCCGGGTCAGGCAGATTTGGGTACCGGATCAACCATGGCCTGTTTACAGCACGAACGGCGTCAGTGAATCACGTCTGCTTGATGTCACGATACCACAACAACCAGAAGAATAAGGGTACAGCCATGCAACGTTATTACAACATATTCAGTTTGTCAGCCATCACGGCACTTTTTCTGTGTTTTACCGGAACCGTTTTTGCGGGGATGGAAGAAGGGCGGGTCGCAACGGACATTTGGTCCGGCTATTGGTGGCCGACTGCAAGAGGGGAGATACTCGAACCTCTCGGAAAATACGATACTTTGACCGGCCAAAAGGCAGCTGCCTGGGAACGGACCAACAATCCTCCGGGGCGGAATGTGCCGGGTTGGTTCGGCCTGTGTCACGGTTGGGCGGCTTCTTCGGTCATTGATAGCGAGCCGAAAAAAACGATCAGGGTCGGCAATCAGGTGTTGTCGGTCGGCGATCAAAAAGGATTGCTCTCCGTTTGTCACAGTGATGATGTCGCGAATATTTACGGAGATCGTTTCGGGGACGGCATCGGAAGCGAAGACACGAATGACATTGCCCCGGACGAGCTTTGGATGGTTCTCCGGCGATACATCAAGGAACAGAAGTTGCCTGTTGTTCTTGATTTGGAACCCGGACCGGAGGTATGGAATTACCCCGCCTTTGCGTATCGTGTTGAGTACGCTCCCATTCAAACGGGAAGTCCAATCCATCAGGGAACAATTTCCCTCTGGTTTGCCGACGATGCCGTTCCGAAAAATTTTGTCGGACTGAAACGCGTTTTTCAACGTTATCGTTTCCAAGTGGAAATGCGAGGTGATTCGGTCGTTATGGGAACAGGCAAGTGGATTGGAGAGAGTGCAAGAAATCACCCCGATTTTGCCTGGTTTCCTTACATCGTTCGCTCGTCGAATCCCGAGGTGAAATACGATCTGGTCTGCAATCTGCTCGGCCGCCAAATAACGCCTCCTCCGGCACCCGTGTCGGTTTCCCCGGTGCAACCCGAACAGCCTGTTCAACCCCAGGTCACGACACCGGAAGTTGAAACCGCGTCGGATTGCCTGACGCTTCCGCAGTTGATGCTGCTCCTCGAAGGGGAAAAATCGGATTTCATTTTCGACATCAGTGCGGAAAAATTCGACGGCAAATACAAGGAAAACGATCTCCTTGCCATAAATGGCATCACGCGGGAAACCGGGTATTTGTATCTGTTCGGGATTGATCCCAACGGGAAAATCGCCGTTCTTTATCCGCAGCCGGAGGACGACAATCGCGTGGAAGCCGACAAGCCGTTCACCGTACCGGGGGCGAATGCCTCGTATCAATGGCGACTGACGCCGCCTTACGGCGATTATCGCGTCAAGGGGATCGTCACAAGCAAGCCGCTTCGATTCACGGGCGAGTATGTCAAACCCCAAACTGTGGAGTCTGATTCCGAAAGACGGATTCTCGACTGGAATGCACTCCTCATGCGGGTGATGCCGATGGAAAACGAATTGTCAACCGAAGCCATCGGCCGAATGAAAGGCAACGACTTCGTGGAAATGCGACTCTTGTATGAAACACTCGGTCGTTTTTCACAGGATGAAGTCATGATCAATGTTGGTCCGGCCCAATAGAGCCGTTTTGAATATCCCGAACACAAGTTACGTTACCATTATTTAACCAACCTTTAGTTTATGGAACCATTATTATGAAAACGAAAAAATTACATCTGATTGCCTCCGTTGTTTTTTGCCTGACTTGTCCGGCAATGTTGATTGCACAACAAACGCTCAGGGATGCATCCAAGTTTGCCATATCGAGTGATAACGACACACGTGGCAGCACCGTCACGTCACGTGACATCACCATTGAAAAAATCGACAACGACTATGCCGATTTTTCCGTACTGGTTGAAGTTGACAAAGCAGACTATGCCGAAGAGGACACTCTCACTGCCAGGATCAAATCCAGTCGTGACGGGTACGTATACATGATCCACATTTCCAGCACGGGCAAGGAAACGATGCTCATTCCGAACAAATATCAGGCGGACAACGCGATCAAGGCATTGCAGGCCGTTGAATACCCGACCAAAGGTATCGCTGATTTTGTGTTCCGCATAGGGGGGCCGAATTTTGGGCGAGAAACGATCAAAGTCATCGTCGCGAATCGCAAACTTGACTCGATTGATCTGCAAAAATATACCCAGGGGACATCGAAGTCCATTGAGTCCAAGGACTCCGAATCCCTTCTGAGTGAGATTGCCAAAAGCAAAGATATTGTCGTTGAAGGAATCAACGAAATCGTCCAATCGTCTGAACCGATTACGACGTATGTGCCGGGAAACGAACTCCAGTTTGCGACCCACCAGGTGAGTTTTACGACTCATCCGAAAAGTCAAAGACAGACACAGGGACCGCCCAAGGCAAAACGTTTTGTCGTCTGTTTTGGCCCCAACAAATACCTTGATCCCAAAATCAACAATCTGAGGGTCTGTGCCAATGATGCGCGAAAATTTGCAGACCTCATGATCATGTCAGGCGGCGTCCGCGAAGAGGATTGCGTCATCCTGCTTGATGAAGAGGTCACGCGGGAGAACGTCAAGAAGCTCTTCTGTGAAGTTTTGCCCAAAATCGTTCCGGTCGGCAGCGAAATTATCGTCTACTGGTCAGGCCACGGAGGTCGCATGTCTTCGACCAGAAATGATACCACGACGAAGGGATTTGCCGCATATCTTGTACCTTATGACGGCAAGACGAGCGACCCGGAAAACACGATGATTATGGAAGGCCCGTTCGGCCATTGGGTGCAGAATCTCAACGGACGCAAGTTGCTTTTCATCCTTGACGCCTGTTATAGCGGAAACATGACGGAACGGGCGAAAAGCATCGACGCCAGCGATGGTTCCGAAACCAAGGGAGAAAAAAGCCTCTCAGACGTTGTTGGTGATATGATCAACGGATCAAAATCGGCTTCGGGATCGGGTTCAAAATCCACGGAAGACGATTCAGAGGGACATCTGAATTTCATGTTCGGTTTCAAGAGTTTCGACCAATCGAAGGCACTGGGGCAAAAAGGCCTTGCGGTTCTCGCATCTTCCGCAAACTCCCAGTTGTCCTGGGAACGCAACGAGGGAGACTTGAGCGTGATGACCTACTACCTGATCAACGCCGTTAACGAAGGCCCGCGTTCGATGACGCACAAGGATTTGCAACCGGCGATTCGGAAAGCGGTCGATGAATACGTTCAAAAGTACCACCCGAACACGCGCCAAACGGTCGTTCAGCAGGATGACCTGACACCGGGTATGAGGATGAAACCATAACCCGGCAACGCGGTTATGAAAAGGGAACCGGATGCTCCATGATCCGGTTCCCTGGTATTATTCTTGTCAACCGAAATTCACAGTAAGGATGAACCATGAAATCCGTTTCTCATTTTTTTACTTGTTTGACGCTGATTTTTGTCACAAAGTCATTTTCCCATACCCAACAGACCGTACGAACGACAAGGAAGAATGAAGCAATCCCTCAGAGCCGTAATCGTAAGATTGCGGTGAAATGGGGATGAGAACAATCATGCAATCTTACGATTGCAGCTCTGTTTAAAACAACCAACAAATCCATAGAAAGGCAAACAATGAAACAACCACCGATCCAGAGTTATACATGGGACGACTGCCCGGAGTGGGTGCGGGAGTATCCCGCCTGGTCGCCCTGGGAGAGCGGACGCGCGAAAGCTCTTGATGAAATTCGGGGCTGGTATGGCAAACATGTTCCTGCGCTTCGTGATGAAATCCCTCCGCAGCCGGGCGAAAATACCCGGTGGCAACCGGGCGAAAATGTCCCGTCACAACCGGGCGAAAACTCGCTGCCGCAACCGGATGAAAACGCTCCGCTCGTTGCCCGGATGTTGACCTGTCTCGTTTCGCATTGGGAACGAACAGGCAAGGAGCGGCCGCACACGGAAATCGTCGATGCCCTCGAACAGGGCAAAGGTCCCGACGGCGGCGATCTCAAAGGCAAACCGCTCTTCGATCTCGTGCTGGCCGACGCCCTCTGCGACCGCCAAAAGAAGGCCGGTGAGTATTTCGGCGGGAATGTTTTGCCGAAGATTCAAACCACTGCCCGCTATGCCTATAAGTTGTTCGGCGTGCAGTTCGATGACGATTGGCAGGGGGATTTCTACAGTTACCTCATCGAAATCGGCGTCAAAAACGACAAGCCGCTGGAACGCTATCTCGGCATTTCCGGCCTGCTGCCGTGGCTGCGGAAAATTCTGGTCGGTTTTCTCCGCGACCGTTTCCGCAAGGAAGGTCGCTATCAGGCCAAAATCGGTAGCGAAGCCGCCTTGAACCTCGAGCCGGATGCACCATCGCCGCTCGAAGGGTATTGCAACGACGCAGGGACTCCGCTTGATCTTGCGATGCTCAACGAATTAACCGGCTTGTTACGGGAATGCGTGAGAGAAGCTCTGGAAACACTTGCCCCGGACGAACGGTTACGGCTTGCGTTTTTTTACGCGGGTACCATGAAAAATCAGGAAATCGCCCGGCTTTTCAAGGAAAAAGATTACCAAACAACGCGTGAACGGCAAAGAGCGGAAAATCGTTTCCTGAAAGCATTTTCCACAGTTTTAGAGTCAAAAATGGCGTCTCACCCTGCAATTTCCGAAAGTCTGCCGCAACTTGGAATTGAAGTGGCGCGGATTCTCATTGAAATCCTTCAAGCCGAAACCCAAGGAGAAGAATCATGAATACGAACAATAAAAATCTGCTGAAATCATATATGAGAAACGAACTGAAAGCACAGTTGAAAGGTACTCCCGTCGATTTGCCGGACGAGGATTCCGCCGAATATCATCCGATGCGCGATGTCGCGTTTCTGGAGCGGCTCGACACCGACGCGATTACCGATCAGGAACGGGCGGAATTGATTGCCCATCTTGACAAATGCGGTTTTTGCCGCCAAGAATTGGAACGTTTGTGTCAAAGTGAGGCACTGTTCGCAACGGACACGACAATAGATTCCCCGATCGCGAAAACACAGTCCATTTGGGAAAATTCCGCCGTGATGAAAACCCTCAAGCAATGGGCTTGGGTGGGCGGTGCTTTGGTGCTGTTGATCGGTGGTTTTGCACTGTTCTACGCGATGCCCGGCGACAAGGCCCAAGTCGCCTTCAAAGCCTTGCAAAAAAAGCTTAACGAAGATGAACAAAATTTTTCGACACAATTGGCCGGCAACTACCGGTTGGATGGAACCTCGGCGATGAAGGGGGGGATTGATCTTCCCGTCATGGACGATCACAAACGGGACATTCGTTCAGGCTATGAAAAACTGATTGTCGATTACCCGGACAAGACAGACTTCCGCACGGAGTTTGGAAAATACCTGCTTTTCGTGTTGGACGAACCGGAGCTTGCACGAAACGAGTTGGAACAATCGCTCGAAAAATCACTGACACCGTCCGAATTAAAGCGGGTGCCGGAACTGCATCTCCTGCTGGGAATTGCGGCCTTCAAAGAAGGCAACGACACACTTGCCCAGGAGAATTATCAAAAAGCACTTGATTTGGACCCGAAGAATCTGGACGCAAAAGTCAATATGGCCATCAGCCTCTATCGCAGCGGCGACGAGGAACGTGCCATGGAAATTTACCGTTCCCTGCGTTCGGAAAAAATCCCGACGGAGCTGCGTAATATGATTGACGGTTTCCTGGACAGAGAATAAACTTTAACTTTCGTAACAATACATCAAACCATGTTTCCTCTCACAATAGAAAGAATTTTGATTCCATGTGTATGAGATTTCCCTTGTTATTAGGCATTTCCATTTGTTTATGGTTCCCTTGCGTACCGTGTTCCGGTCAAACATTGCAGCAGGTAAATCCTGAAGGATCGCCGGCTATTCCGCTTTCATTGGAAATATCCGGCGAACGATACGGAAGACCCGTCGCGGAAATGCTCAGTCTGCCTCTGGAAAGTGATCTGCCCGAAACTCCTTCCGGTTCTCCGCAGTCGCCGGGAGAATGCTTCGCTATTCTTTATGACGGTTCACAAATGCAATATCTTCCCCAGTTACTCATGTTTCACGACGATTTAAAGGTCTTGAAAGAAACCGTTCTGGCCGCCGGGGTTCCGGAGAAAAACATTTTCTTGTGTTCCGGAAAAGAAACCGGGACCAGGAAGGGGTTCGGCAACACCATCCTTGCCGTACTCGAAAAAGCCAAACGAAACGATTTTGTCCTGATCACCATGCAAGGGTATGCAACGCATCTTGACGGCGTTGATTATATTCTCCCTTACGATACGAATCCCAAAGACATAAGCGATTCGGTTCGGGCTCCTCAAGAACTCGTGGAGAATTATCGAAAAAATTTCATTCCCGTACAAGCCGTGTTGAAACTGTTGTCGCAAGAAGAGAAAACGAATGATCTTGACAAATGCAGGAAAATGCTCGTTCTGATCAATCCTTACTCCGTTGCTCCGGCGGATGTTGCAAAGTTGACCATACAAGAAACATTTCCCATCATTCCGTTTGGACACCAGAATTGGGTTCTTCCGATGGGAACCGTCGTTGTCACATCGCGCGCCCTTCGTTTGATGCCGGAACGTCATGCCTTGCTTGACGCATCATCAGGCGGGCAACCCAAAACAACGATATTCATGCGTATCGTCCTCGAAGGGTTGTCGGGACTGGCACGACAACGCGATTCCGATTCCAAAGACCCGATCAACACAGGGGAATTTCTCACGTTTATGGAACACCGGTCGGAAATCCAGGATTATATGAAACCCGTCACCCGGTTTCATACCGACTTCCAGTTCCGGATGCTTCCATACTTTGAAGTGCCGCCGATGGTCCAGCAAACACGCAATGATGTTGTTGCTCAAATTCAAGTCAACCACTACAGAACGGGGTTGTTTCTGCTTTTCAATCAGCAAGACCCACAATCTTCATGTATTGCGTTTGCCAACTGCGAGGGTATGGGAGATGATGCCGTTTTGACCCGGCTTGCAAGATTGATGCGTTTTTGTTCTTATCTAGCTTACGGAGACATTCCGCGTTTGTTGGATGAGAACGCGGACAAGCAGGCTTTTCCGGCGTACATCGTCAGCCAGACATCCGTTTTCGACGCTCCGGACGGTCAACCCATCACATTCACTGCTCCCGCACCACCTCCGCCGGCGCAAACCGCCAACAGCAGTCGTTATCGCACCGCTCCCCAGCCTGCGCCAAAACCCGCTCCGCCGAAAAAATTGGAACTGATGCCGGGCGACAGGATTGAAATCATCGAGGTCGTTCGGACAAAGGTTGACGATGACCCGGAAACCGATGTTGTCGTTGAGAACGAAACGGTCGATGAAAATCATATCTTTGATTCGAAGGAGTGGGAGTTGCATCATAGAACGGAAAACGCCTGGGTTCATATTCGCAAAGTGGAGCGTCATAAAATGAAAACGTATGCCAATTTCGATGAAAATGGTCGTCAAACAGGAGTTGCGGACGGAATTTTCGAGGAAGTGACTTCCGGCCAGGAAAGCATCCAAGGTTGGGTTCCGGCGGAAGCGTTTAACCTGGCCGTTTTCAAATATCGTCAGGATAAAACCCTGGCCGATTCATTGGAAAAGATCAGAGTCGAACTCGAAAAGCAAGGAATCAACAGAACCCGGACGGCATCTTCCGCCAATTCAACGGCACAAACAACGCCGCAACAGCCGCGCACATCGCAGTCCGTACCTCAACAACAAACTCCCCGAAGGTAAATTTTCAACCGTTTCGGCATTCCAGGCATTCCTTATTTTTAATCTCAAATCCACTCAAACAATAACATTCCATCATCAACAAGAAAAGAGTTTTACCATGAAATACAACCTCCCTTTGATTATCGCGGTTCTCTTGGGAATCAGTTGCGACATTTCCCATGCCCAATTGATTCGACCACGATCCGCACCACAACAATCAACAAATCAAGCACAAGTTACCCGCCAGACTCCGTCCGCTGCGCAACAACCAACAACATCAAGTCCCACGCCCGACGTAACAGGGCTTCCGGCGCCGCCTCCCCAGGGGGATTTTCGTGCGTTGCTTGTCGTCGTCCAAAAATACCCGTTGTCCATCGGAAAAGACCTTCCCAATGCCTGGGCGGAAATGTCACTCATGACCCGCGAGTTGAAAAAATTGGGCTATAAGGAAATTACCGTGATTTCCGATGAAAAAGACCCGGATTCCCCGTCGTTTGCGACAAGTGAAAATGTCTTGCGAGAACTGGGGAAATTGGTCGCCCGGACGAAAAAAGACGACACCTTGATGGTGGTGATTTCAACGCACGGTGTTTCCGAAAACGGGGTCAGCTATTTTCTTATGCCGGACCACACGCGGGTTTCAATCAAAGACGTTTACGACTCGCTTCGACGGTCGCCTTCGACAAATAAGCTGCTCATTGCCGAATCATGCCGCACTTCCGCCGGAAGCCGTGCGTTTATCAAGGGGATGAAAACGCTGAAAGAGAATTATCCCGTGGGATTGACCGTCTTTCATGCGTGCTCGGAAGACGAGCAGTCGTGGACGATGAAGGGGCTTGATCCCAAGTTTCCGCAGGAAGAGCATTCCGTGTTTCTCCATTATCTTGCCAAAGGACTTGATGAAGCGGATTACGTCGTCGGCGGCAACAACGGGGATTTGACGGTTTCCGAGTTGTATAATTACCTTGAAAACAAGGTCAAAACCGCCGTGTTGAATGACCGCAATGCAAATCAGCGTCCGGAAACGTTTTCTTATGATTCGAGTTTTATCGTCGGAAAACGTCCCATTGTCAATCCGTTCCTGAGAATGCGCGTGCCGATGGACTGTCATCTTGAAGTGAGTCTCGATCAACTTGCCGAATCGGGCAATCGCGCCGTGCGCGACGCACAAAACCGCCTCGGTTTGACGTTTCTCGAATCCTGGTCGTATATGAGGCGAACTTCGAAAATGCAAACGGCACGATTCCAGAACATTCATGCGTACGCGGATGCCGCCGTTGCCGATTATGCGCGAGGTCTGATTCAATCCTATTGGCTGCGGGAATTGACCCAGATCGGAGAACAATGCTTTGCCTTGAGCATTGAGTTACGAAACGATCCGAAATCCTATCTTT
>Ga0123353_10015138_pt1 | contig 11180 bp, 11 predicted proteins | sample TergutLab28metaG_3_FD_92763 | JGI IMG/M metagenome (GOLD analysis project Ga0123353, IMG submission 92763) | Labiotermes labralis P3 segment gut microbial communities from Petit-Saut dam, French Guiana - Lab288 P3 | ecosystem: Host-associated > Arthropoda: Insects > Digestive system > Gut ... | reverse complement strand
TGCGCAGGGGCTCTGCGGAATACCCGGACATGGAGCGGCTGTCCGGTGCGCTCGACGAACTCTATGGGGCCAGGGTGGAACCGACCGTCAGGAAAAAAGGCGAGCTGCATTGCATCGGATTCTATGCCGACTTCCCTGACGACCGCTACATCCCCGCAGGGGAGAGCGTCCTTGAGAGGACAGCCGCCCTGATGGGCGGGGTCATGCTTTCTCCGGTGATGAAAGACGGCCTTTTGCTGGCGGACTATGTCGAGAGCGAGAAAAACAACCTCATCGACGATATCAGGGCCGCAATAAATGACAAACGCGACTACTCGACGATACGGCTGATAGAGGAAATGTGCGCCGGGGAAGCTTTTGCCGTAAGGAAGCTCGGCGGCGAGGAAGAAGCGCGCGCAATCACGCCCGAGTCTTTGACCAGGCATTACTATAGCATAATGGCGGATTCAAGGGCGGAGGCGTTCTACTGCGGCTCGGCGGAGCCGGAGCGCGTCGCCTCGGCGCTGCGCGACGCCCTCATGTCGCAGCATACGGCCCTGGGACAGGGCGCGGCCCCGGGACAGGGCGTGCCCGCGCCAAAAACCCAGGTGCTCCTCTACCCAAAAACCGACGCCCCCCGCCGCTTCACCGAGTCCCTGGACGTCACACAGGGCAAGCTGGCCGTCGGCTTCCGGCTCGGGAAAGCAATGGAGCGCCCCAACTACCCTGCGCTAATGGTATTCAACTCCGTCTATGGAGGGAGCGTCACCTCGAAGCTGTTCCTGAACGTCCGCGAGAGGCTGTCGCTCTGCTATTACGCAAGCTCCGTGATCGAAAAACACAAGGGCCTCATGATCGTGGCGTCCGGAGTAGAGTTCTCGAATTTCGACACGGCGCTCGACGAGATATTCGCCCAGCTCGAACATGTAAAAAACGGTAAAATAAGCGAATGGGAGCTTACATCCGCAAAACGTTACGTCATAACGTCCATTAAAGCGGCGATGGACAGGCCCGGCAGCCTGGAGGATCTCTATTTCGACAGGACAATAGCCCCGGTCCCTTACGACCCTGCGGAGCTGTGCGACGCTATTGAGGCAGTGACCCTGGATCAAGTAGTGGAATCTGCCGCAGAAATAAACCCCGACACGATATATACGTTGAGGGATGAAGGATGTAGAAAAACTTGAAACTCAAGAATTACCCATCTATTGGCGAACAAATATGGTCGGACACGCTCCCTAACGGGCTGTCTGTCTATGTCGTGCCGAAGCGCGGCTTCCATAAGAGCTATGCCTTTTTCGCCACGGACTACGGAGGCGCCGACAGGCGGTTCAGGCTCTCCGGCGACTGGATCGACACGCCGGAGGGCGTCGCCCACTTCCTCGAACACAAAATGTTCGACACCGAAGACGGCAATGCCTTGACTGAATTGTCGGCAAACGGGGCCTCCCCGAACGCCTACACCTCGACAGACGTCACAGCGTACCATTTTGAATGCATCGATATGTTCCCCGAGAACCTCAGGATACTCCTGAATTTCGTCTCGGTCCCCTGGTTCACGCCCGAGAGCGTTGAGAAGGAGCAGGGAATAATCGCGCAGGAGATATGCATGGTCGAGGACGACCCCGAATACTGCCTCTACTATGGCCTGAAGAAATCGCTGTTCCGCCATCATCCGCTCCGCGATTCCGTCGCGGGGACAGTCGGCAGCATCGCCGAAATCACCGCCGATACCCTCTACGGATGCCACAAAGTCTTCTACAACCCGTCGAACATGGCGCTGTGCGTTGCGGGTGACGTCGACCCTTCCACGATCTTTGAGATCGCGCGGGAAGTATTGCCGAAGGAGGCAGGGACGCTCCCGCACCGTGACTACGGCCCCCAGGAGTCGCCGCAACCGGAAGCGCCCCGCTTCACAAAAGCCATGGAGGTCAGCCTGCCGATATTCCTGGCGGGGTGCAAGATCAAGCCCGCTGCCCGGGGTCGCGAGGGCCTGCGGCTCGAGCTGGTCAGTGCGCTCGCGCTAGAGCTGCTCGCGGGGCATTCCTCTCCGTTGTATTTCAGGCTATATGGCCAGGGCCATGTAAACAGCGATTTTTCGGCGTCTTTCGACTCCGCAGCCGGCGCCGCATACGTAATGTTCGGCGGGGAGGCCCGCGACCCGGAGCTTGTCTTTAGCGAAGTCATCGGCGAGGTGGCCAGACTGTCGGGCGGCGGCTTGGACCCGGAGCTGTTCCGGCGCCTGAAAAAGGCATTAGTCGGGAGCCATATCCGCTCGCTAAACTCATTCGAGGCGATCTGCGGGAACGTCGTGGCCGGGCATTTCCGAGGTTACGACGCCTTCGAGGCCCCCGGGCTGCTGGCGTCGATAACCGAAAGCGAAATAACGGCGTTTTTCAAAGATAACCTCATCCCGGAAAACATGGCGATCTCGATAATAACGCCCAAAGAATGAGAGGATGACTGTTCCGTGGGTATCCGCAAAACACAGGTTGGTTATAGTAAGAATAGGAGGTAACAAGACTTGAACACAGCAACGATTTCTTTCCCGATCTTTGGAGAGGGGTTCGCAATCACCCCACCCGCCTACTTCACGATTTTTGGCTTCGATTTTTACATATACGGGCTCTTTATCACCGCAGGGTTCGCCGCCGCCGCGTTCTACCTCCTCAAGCGCCGCGACGTCATCGGCCTTACGAAGGACAACGTCCTCGACCTGGTCATCATCGCCGTCCCATGCGGGCTCATCGGCGCGAGGCTATATTATATGCTGTTCAATTTCGACCAATACTTCGGCCCCGGAAAATGGCAAAACATTTTGCAGTTCCGGGAAGGCGGGCTGGCGGTCTACGGCGGCGTCATAGGCGGGGCGATTGCGTACCTTGTATACAGCCACATCAAAAAAATCCACGTGGGCAAGCTACTGGACGCGGCGGGTTTTGGCCTCTTCATCGGGCAAGCGCTGGGCCGGTGGGGCAATTTCTTCAACCGGGAGGCGTTCGGCGTAGAGACCGACGCGCCCTGGAGAATGGGGCTGACCTTTGATCGCGCCGAGTACATCCCGTCTTTGAACCAAGTGATCCCGCCCGGGGAGACGCACTATTTCCACCCGGCTTTCCTGTACGAGTCGCTATGGAACGTCGTCGGCCTTGCGATCATGCATATCTTTTCAAAAAAGAGTAAAACGAAATACCCCGGCCAGTATTTCTTGTTCTATGTTGCCTGGTACGGCCTTGGGCGCTTCATGATAGAGGGCATAAGGATCGACAGCCTGTATATCCCGGGGAGCGGCGTCAGGGTATCGCAAGCCCTGGCTGCAGCATCGTTCCTCGCTGCGGTCGCGATCCTAATCGTCAATCATGTACGCAAAACCACTTTCCCGGAAAGTCCGGCGGAAGTTGCAGATTCGGTTCTCGCAGTCAGCGAAGCAGAACCGGAAGGATACTCAGACGAGGAAGCAGAAACATTCGACATGCCTGAAGACCCGGCGGAAAAACAAGAAGAAACACCAACAATAAATGAAATGGAGGAAACAGAAAATGGCAAACTATGATGATTTCAGGAAAAAGGCGAAGGATGCGTTGGACACGCTTGCCGACGTATCTGTGGAGGCGTACAAGATCGCCGAGGAAAAAGCAAGGGTGCTCGCAAAGAGGGCCAAACTGACAGCAGCAATCGCGAACGAAAAGGCGTCCGTCAGGCGCCTTAAGGTAGAGATTGGCGGGATCTACCACAAGCTGTACAAAGATTCCCCGGCGGATGAGCTGAAGGAACTGTGCGATGAAATCACCTTCGCGCTGGAGAGCATCGCAGCCAAGCAGAGGGAACTGGAAGACCTGAGGAGCGGAAAAACCTGCTGCTGCGAGCCGGAAGGCTGCTGCGACACAGAAGCGGATGAAGAAGCGGAAGAAGAGGCAGAAGACGTAAAAGTAGACGACGATTAAATGCGGGGCGAAACTACTACATAGCTGAGAGGAACGAACGTCACATGAAATACATCGACAAGTCTTGTACTGAATTCACGGAAATCCTTTCCTCGAAAGCCGCCGTCCCGGGCGGCGGCGCCGCTTCGGCGCTCGTGGGAGGAATCGGCATGGCCCTCGGCTCGATGGTCGGCAACCTCACCGTCGGAAAGAAGAAGTACGCCGACGTGGAGGCGGACGTGATAGTGCTGATAGAGCAAGCCACGGCGCTCCAGAGGAAGCTACTAAAGCTGGTAGACGATGACGTCGCCGCTTTCGGGCCACTGTCCGAGGCATACGGCATACCGAAGGACGACCCCGGCAGGCCGCAGGTAATGGAAGAGGCGCTGAGGACGGCGACGGCTACCCCACTCGACATCATGCGGGCGTCCGCGAAAGCCATAGAGTTGCAAGAAGGCTTCGCGAACAAAGGCAGCGTAGTCGCAGTCAGCGACGCGGGCGTAGGCGTACTGTGCTGCAAAGCGGCCCTCCAGGGCGCAAGCCTCAATGTCTTCATTAACACGAAAGCAATGACTGACAGGGAGTATGCCAAGGGAGTCGAGGCCGAGGCGGACGCCCTGCTCAATAAATACTGCGCGATGGCGGACGAAATCTACGATTCAGTAGCAGCGCGCCTCAGGGGGTAAGAAACAATATGGCTCAACTGCTAAAGGGCGCCGACGTTGTCGGCGCCATGAACGAGAGAATGGCCGTCGAAGCCGGCGCCCTGAAAGCAAAGGGGATAACCCCGACCCTGGCAATAATACGCGTGGGTGACAGGCCAGACGACATCTCATATGAAAGGGGCGCCACAAAGCGTTGCGGGGCTGTCGGCGTTGAGGTCAGAAGCATCACACTCTCGGCCGACGTCGCGCAAGCCGAGCTCATGCAGTGCCTGACCGCGCTGAACGACGACGAAAGCGTCCATGGGATACTCATTTTCCGCCCCCTCCCCAAGCACCTCGACGAAGTTGCGATCTGCGCAGCCCTGAAACCTGAAAAGGACGTCGACGGCATCACCGAAGGCTCGCTCGCCGGGGTATTCACGGGCAGCGGAAAAGGCTTCGCACCATGCACGGCCCAGGCCTGCATCGAGATACTCGATCACTACGGCATCGACTGCAAAGGCAAGCGCGCCGTAGTGATAGGCAGGAGCCTCGTCGTCGGGAAGCCCGCCGCCATCATGCTCATGGGGAAGCACGCGACCGTCACCGTCTGCCACACCCGCACGATCGACATACCGCTCATATCGCGCGGCGCAGAGATACTGATCGTAGCGGCAGGGCGGATGGAAAGCCTGACAGGGGAATACTTCAGCCCCGGCCAGGTAGTGATAGACGTGGGCATAAACTGGAACGAAGAAAAAGGAAAGCTCTGCGGTGACGTGCTGTTCGAGGAGGCGGAGCCGATAGTAGCGGCAATTACCCCGGTCCCGGGCGGGGTAGGGACAGTGACGACCTCGGTGCTGGTTTCCCACGTAATAGAAGCCGCCGGAAAAACAGCGTCAAATCTTTAATGAAAACTGCTAATGTACCGCTACGGTAGGGCGGGGGCGGGACGCCCGGGTGTGCGTCCCCTACAAAATAAGGAAGAACAAAACCATGATAATTATCGCAGAAAAACTAAATGGATCGATCCCCTCGTGCGCCAGGGCCATCGCCGCCCGCGACGAGGGGTACATCAAGGACATGGCGAAGCGCCAGGCGGACGCAGGCGCCGACTACCTCGATCTCCATGCAGGGGTCAAGGAGGGCGAACTCGATACTCTCAAATGGATGATCGACGCGGTGCAGAGCGTCACCGACTGCCCCATTGCCGTCGATTCCCCCGACGTAAATGCCATAATCGGCGCCATGCCCTTCTGCAGCCGCCCGGGTATCTTCAACTCCGTTTCGCTGGAGGGCGGCAAGATAGATATCGCGTTCCCGCTCCTCGCACGGCCCGAAAACAGCAAATGGAACGTTCTGGCGCTGCTGAGCGGCGAGGCTGCCATCCCAAAGACCGCTGCCGGGCGCATGGACGTTTTCGGGAGAATCATGGCAAAAGCCAGGGAGCACGGCATCAGCGAGAGTCGAATATATATCGACCCGCTCGTGGAAATGCTCTGCACGACGGACGACGGCGAGGGCGCGTTGATGATCCTAGACGTCATACGCCAAATCAGGGCGGCAAACCCAAACGTACACATCTGCGGGGCGATTTCGAACGTCTCATACAACCTACCGGTCCGCAGGCTCGTCAACCAGGCGTTCGCGATGCTGGCGATAGGCGCCGGTATGGACTGCGCCATAATTGACCCGCTCAGCGGGGACCTGCGGGGGATGATATATGCAGCGGAGGCGATTATGGGCTTGGACGACTACTGCGCAGAATACACGTCAGCCTACCGCAATGGGATATTTGGATGTGTAGCGTCAAATAGTAAATAAAAACAGCAAGTATGCCATAACGGTGGGGCGGGGGCTTGCTCCCGCCGGATGACAGGAGGGATGCCCATGACAAAGATGCAGGAAATCGCCGCAGCCATCGAAAACGGCAAAGTTAAACTCATAGAGAATCTGGTCCAGGAAGCGCTGGACGTCGGCGAAGACCCCGGCGCTCTACTCGACCGGATGATAGCGGCCATGGGCGCCGTCGGCGCGAAGTTCCAGCTTAACGAAATATTCGTGCCGGAAATGCTCATCTCCGCAAAGACGATGAAAAAGGGCGTGGAAATCCTACGCCCTCACCTCACGAAGGGCAGCATAGGGAAGTACGGTAAGTATATCATCGGCACAGTCTCGGGCGACATGCACGACATCGGCAAGAACCTCGTCGCACTCATGATCGAATCGGCGGGGTTCGAGGTTATCGACCTTGGCGTCGACGTGCCGCCGCAGAAATTCGTCGACGCCGTCAAGGCCAACCCCGACTGCAGGATTATTGGCGCATCGGCGCTCCTGACGACGACAATGGATTCCCTGAGGAACACCGTGAAGGCGATCGAGGACAGCGGCTTCCGCTCGCAAATCAAGATAATGGTGGGCGGCGCCCCTGTAACACAGGAGTATGCCGACCGGATAGGCGCCGACGCATACACCCCTGACGCAGGCTCCGCCGCGCTCAAAGCTGTAGAGTTAGCGCAAAATTAAACTAATTCTAACGAAATATCTTGACAAATCTGTATTTATAGAGTCTAATATTAAAATGATTATAAATAGTAGAAATGTCGAGCTTTTTGCCATTACCGAATGTAATTGGAGAACCCTGTAATGAAAAACAGCCTCATTCGCAAGATGTTCATTATACTGTTCATAACCGTCCTGGCCGTCGCGGCGGGCGTTTTCGGGATTGTGTACTCCCTGTCATACAACACAACGATGAACGACATCAGACTGAGGGCCAACGGTGTGAGCAATGCCATAGCGGCGGAACTGACCGTCGAGGACATCGAGGCGATAGCCGACCACGGCGAGGCCGGGGCGCGGGCGCGGCGGCGCGTGAATATGATGCTCGACCAGTTGAGGGAAGTCGGCAACCTGAAGCACCTCTATATCGTCCAGGTGGACGAGCAAGGCACGCTTTTCTCAAGCATGAGCGGCACTGACGGTAGCAGCGAAGCATACCTCCCCACAGGGGAGCTAGCCGACGACCTGTACCGGAGCCTCAAGGAGCAGGTGCAGATCACCGGCAGGGGCATATACCGCACCGACCACGGGAGCGTTTTCACGATTTTTTGGCCTGTCACGGACAGCACATACGATATAATCGGCGTCGTTGGTATGGAGTTCGCGGTGGACGACGTGTATAGCTCGTACCAGAGGATGGCGATATACAGCCTTGCCCTGTCGGGGGCGCTTATCATCCTGTTTTCGATAATCGCTTTCCTCTCGATGAGCAGGGCGACGGAGCCTTTCTACAAGAAGCTCGCATATATGGACCTCCTGACCGGCTACGAAAACCGCATGGCATTCGAGCAGCGCCTGCGCGAGGCCGGAGCCCAGCGCGAGCGGGGCAAGAGCGTCACGATGGTCATATTCGACGTGAACAACCTGAAGACCGTGAACGACACATTGGGCCACAAGCAGGGGGACGCCTACCTTAAAAACACTGCGGACATCCTGTCGCAGCACATTGGCCCGTCCGGTTCCCTCTTCAGGATAGGCGGTGACGAGTTCGCGACGATTTTCGTCGATACGGGGGCGGCGGAGGTGGAAAGTATCCTGACGCGCATCCGCAGCGAAAAAAGGCAGGTCCTGAGGAACTGCCCGTTCAGTTGCGCGTGCGGGGCGGCGACCTATGACAAGGAAGTCGACAAGACCATGCGCGATCTTTTCGCGCGCGCCGATAAAGAGATGTACGACGACAAGAAAAGGCAAAAGAGCATGATGGACAATCCGGGGAGATAAGGATACTTCCATCAGAAAGTGAGGAACCATGGTTATGAAACAGTTGCGGAATTATACTGAAGACGCCGTCAGGCTGTACCTCGAAAGGTGGTTCAAGGACGCGGACATCTGCCAATGCGAGAATTGCCGACTCGACGTGATGGCGATAATGCTAAACAACCTGAAGCCAAAATACGTAGTGACGGATAAAGGCGCGCTGTGGGCGCAAATGGATGATTTCGACCCGCAGTATAGGACCGATTTCATGACGGTAATGACTCAAGCAGTAAAAATAGTAAAAGGCAGCCCTCGGCACTAGTGGTTTAGTATCCCCAGCGCCTCCCTGTAGCCTTCGAAGCCTTTTCCACAGACTGTCTCTATGCAGGCTTCCGATGCATAGGAAAAGTGCCTGTACCCTTCCCGCATGGTCGTGTCGGTCAGGTGTACCTCGACTGCCGGAATGCCCACCGCTCGCAGGGCGTCCGCTATCGCTATGCTGGTGTGCGCGTACGCCGCCGGGTTTATGACGATCCCATCGAACACCCCATACGCACCTTGAATGGCGTCAATTATGGCGCCTTCGCTATTCGACTGGAAAAATGCGGGCTCGACGCCCAGCTCCGCCGCCGCGCCGCCGATGAACCCCACCAAATCGTCATAGCTCCGCTCGCCGTATATATGGGGCTCGCGGATTCCCAGCATATTGATATTTGGCCCATTGATCACAAGGATCCTCAAACGCCCAGTACCTCCTTCACGGCTGCCGCAGTCCGACCGACGTCGCTGCGGGCAGTTATTTTATGCTCGGACCACTCCAGGTATAACGGCAAGCGCTCTCCATACAACCTGCCGGCGCCGTGCAGTTGAGACAGCGGCCTGCCGTCTGCAGGCAGTTCATCCGGCGCCCGGTCAATAAAGACCACTACGCTGTTTTGCCGCAAAAGCCTCCTGTTTGCCTCCCTTTTCACGATCCCGCCGCCGGTCGCTATCACGCAACCCGACATCTTCGCTGCATCCATGAGCGCAGCCTCTTCCATGCCGCGAAACGCATCCTCTCCGTCTTCGGCGATAATGCGCTCTACCCCCTTGCCCGCCTCCAAAGCGACAAGCTCGTCGGTGTCGAAAAACTCACGGCCTGTGATCTCCGCGAGCCGACGCCCCACGCTCGTCTTGCCGCAACCTGGCATTCCAATAAGCGCAATATTCTTCACCTTGCGCCTTGCAGTACCCACAACGCGCTCAATGAGAGCTATACTCTCGTTGGAAGCGCAAGGGTCGATATGCCCTGGTGCGCTGTCTGGAACGCCACCCTTGCGCGGCTCGGCCACGCCTCCGGCCCCCCGGCAGCCAATAAAAATCTCGCTCGCCCGCTTGGCCTGAGCGACCAGCATCCTCAGCCCGCCCTCGCATGGTATCCCCTCGTCCTCCGCCTGTAGTATCAGCTCGGTCTTTAAAGGGTTGTAGACAAGGTCCAGGACAGCTTCGCAAGAACGGAACCCCCCAAGATCGACAAGCGAGGCGCCGTTGCCGGGATACATCCCCACGGGCGTCGCATTAATGATCACGCCAGCATCGAAATGCCGATCGATATCCCCGTAATTATCTGCGCCTCGGCGTGTAATATTGACTATCTCCCCTGCCCCGCGATCAGAAAGGACCGCGCGGACAGCAGCAGCCGCCCCGCCGTCCCCAAGTATGAGCGCCTTTCTCCCTTTGACGCTCACGCCCAGCCTGCCCAGCATGTACGAAAACCCATAATAGTCCGTATTGTCACCATACAAGCCCCCGCCCGCAAGCCTGATGAGCGTGTTGACGGCGCCTATCCTGGCGGCCTCTGAGGAGATCGAAGTGCAATACGGCAGCACTGCCTCTTTATACGGTATAGTGACATTGAGCCCGTCAAAATCGCCCTCGAGGAGGAAGCCTTCAAGCTCTTCCGGGCCCTTTTCAAATATCCGGTACTCATAATCCGCGAGCAAGGCATGAATGAGCGGTGAATAACTGTGGCCAAGTCTGGCGCCCAGCACCCCGAACCTCGCCCCCACCTGCGGGGAGGCGTCGCAGAGCGGCGCGGCGGAAACGATGGTTTTTTGGTGTCGCGTATCGTGCATTGTGCGTTGCCAAGCCTTCTGAAATTCCCTGCTCTGCTCGAATATCCGCGAATACACCGCGCCCACGTACCCGCGCAGGTCCTCGTCCGCCTTGACCAGCACGTCCGCCTGCTTGCGCCCCTCCCTCTCAGGGTCATGCACAGGCAGCCCGTTTTCCGCCTTGTAGCTGGCGATATCGGCACAGACTCGCAAGCGAGCGCAGATCAGCTTAACGATCTCGTCGTCAAGCGCGTCGATCCTCCATCTAAGTTCGTCCAAACCCATAATCGGCCCTTGTACCTCTCCTATTGGCGGCGCGCTTGTTAATACTCTCTATGTATCTACGATTCCATAGCCACCTTCCCGCCAAGGGACTCGAAATCTGTGAAGAAGCCTGGGTACGACTTAGTCACCGCTTCCGCGACGTTGATCGTTATCGGCTTCTTGCATACCGCCGACGCTGCGGCGGCCATCATCACTATTCTATGGTCGCTGAACGACGTGACAGTCCCGCCCCGCAAAGCCTTGACGCCCTTGATAATAAGGCCGTCATCATTCTCCCTGATATTTGCGCCAAGGGCAAGCAAAGTCTCGGACACGGAACGCAAACGGTCGCTCTCCTTCAGGCGCAACCGCCCGGCGTTTACGATGAGCGTCTCCCCCTCGGCGACCGACGCGACCACCGCTAGCACCGGGACAAGGTCCGGCGTGTTCGTGGCGTCTATTTGAATGCCACGCAGCTTCGCCGGCGCGACCGTCACGCTGCCGCCCTCGTAAGCCAC
>Ga0123353_10015135_pt1 | contig 11181 bp, 6 predicted proteins | sample TergutLab28metaG_3_FD_92763 | JGI IMG/M metagenome (GOLD analysis project Ga0123353, IMG submission 92763) | Labiotermes labralis P3 segment gut microbial communities from Petit-Saut dam, French Guiana - Lab288 P3 | ecosystem: Host-associated > Arthropoda: Insects > Digestive system > Gut ... | reverse complement strand
TGACGGCACGCCCATTACCGCCTCGGATTATGCCTTTTCGTTGCTGCTAACCCATTCCCCGCTGCTGCGTCAGCTGGGCGCAAACGAGCCCGGCATGGGATTCATACGGGGCATGCACGAATATCAATCCGGTACAACACACTCCATTCAAGGCGTACGGCTCTTGCCCGGCAATACGCTCATCATTCATGTGTCGCCGGAGTACACCGAAAGCTTTTATCACATAGCGCTTCTGGATATTGTGCCGTACCCCATTTCCGTCATTGCGCCGGGATGTACGGTGTGTGATAACGGAAGCGGTATCTTTGTATGCGCGCTGCCGGACGCTTCGGAAAATGCCGAGGCCGGCATGGGATACACCCCCGGTGAGTTTACCGCGCAAATGCTGGCCTATACATTGCTGGACCCTCAAAACGGCTATGTCTTTCACCCCAAGGTCACCTCCGGCCCCTATACGCTGGACGTGCATGACGTTGAAACCGGCAGGGTGCGCCTTGTTAAGAATAAATATTATCTGGGAAATGATGAGGGAATGATACCGGAAATAGAAAGCATCCAAATATTCTTTGTGCCGCAAGCCGATAGGGTTCATGTCATGCGGTACAAGCTGGCGGACTTGTTGGTCCGCGTAACGGATCCCGCCGCTTCCTATGACGCGCAGCGATGGGGGTATCAGTCCATCAGTTACCGGCGTCCGGGCATGACCATGCTGTCCTTTGCCTGCGAGTCCGGTGTGGCGTCCCGGGTGGCCTTGCGCCGCGCCATCGCCCATAGTGTGGATAAACCCGCCTTAATGGCCGAAACCTTCGGGCGGGATGGCATCGCCTTTCCGGTGCATGCTTATTACGGATACGGACCCTGGATGGACAAACTGGTTTTTCCGGCCGACGCGGGCAATGGCGTTCCGGAACTGAATATCCCCCAAGAACTGAATAAACTGGCCGTCGCCCACAACATCACCATGGCGGAAATGGCACTCATTTACGACGGGTGGATTATGAACGCGGACGGCGGACTCTATCTGGATGAAGACAGCGTCAGGCACCGCCTTACGGAAAACGGTTATGAGCCCCTCATCCTGCGCTGCGCGGCGCCGGAAAACAGCTTGGCCGCCGATGTCATGATAGATATGCTGCAGCGGGTTACAAAAGAAATCGGTATCGGCCTCAAGGTGACAAGGATGCCCTTTAACACATTACTGGAGGAATATACCCGCGTGCCCGACAGGGCGTATGATATGTTTTTTCTGGCGACCGACTTCATGCGCCTGTTCGGCCCTTCCGTCGACTTCAGCCTAGAGGAGCGCCATTCGGGAACGGTAAACGTTTCCGGCTTAAAAGATGAGAAGCTGATGCGTTTGGGCGCCGATATCACGCGCGCGCCCGCCGGAGATTGGCGTGAATATATGGAACGTTGGCTGCGCTTTCAAACCTATTGGGTGGAAGTAATGCCCATGGTGCCTTTATATTCCTCTCCGTTTTTTGACCTGTACCAAAATCACGTCTCCGGATACCATGTCAATGAGCGTCTGGGCTGGCCGCAGGCCATTTTAAGGGCACGCGTGCAATAGCCCCGGGGCGGGCTCCCCATGCGGGCATACTTGACAGAAAACCTCTTTTTGTGTCATAACATAAGTCCATAATGCGTTGAATACGCCGGCCTTATCCCGTTTCGGTGATAAAAACCAAACGAAAGGCCGGCAAGTGTATCCAACGTCTGATGATGATTATTGTTTTACGCCGGAGGTGTCAGGATGCCCCGAGTCAGTCATAAGGCGGATGATCCCTGCTCATTTGATAACGATATACCCTACAGGCCCCGCTTGCGGGACATGCTGAAGTCCGCCGTCGAAAAACCGCTCACGCTGGTGATGGCGGACGTGGGGTTTGGAAAAACGCAGGCCGTTTCTTCCTTGTTTGACGATCCGCACTATCGCGTCATATGGGTACAGTTAACGAAACTCGACAACCTCGTATCTCGGTTGTGGGAGCAATTCAGCCGTGCCGTGGAAAACTACAGTAAGCCGCTCAGTTCGGATTTCAGGTCCTTAAACTTTCCCGAAAGCCTGGCGGATTACGATAGAATGATGAATCTGGCCCGTGCGGCTATTGATAAAGCCGGAAATGAGAAGCGTTACATTTTAGTCTTTGACGACCTGCACATGATAAAAGACCCGCACGCGCTGGAGTTTATAGAGTTCGTGTCCAATACGGATTTCGACCGCGTATCGGTCGTGTTAATTTCAAACGAGCAACTCACTTTAGATTATGCCGCGCACCGCACCGCGGACGCGTATACCGTCATTACCCATGAAGACCTTCGCCTGACCGCCGATGAAATTAAACAATACTACCTTGTCAATAACATCACCCTCACGGACGAGGCCGCCGAGGAACTGTATGAGTGGACCTCCGGCTGGGCGTTCGCGGTATATTTAATGGGCCGCTCATTGCGGCAAGGCGAAACATTCGGCAAAGAAATTTATTCCAAAGGCATATTGGATATCTACGCCATGATTGAAACCTGCGTCTATTTGCCCCTGTCCGCGCAAGCCCGGCGGTTCCTTTTAAAACTGGCCGTTTTAGACAGCATTCCGCAAGCGCTTATAAAGCCGTTGGCTAACAACAGAATCGACATCATCGAGGAAGTGGAACACCGTCACGGGATGCTACTGCATTTTGACAGGGGTTCGGGCCGTTACCGCTTGATGAACCTGTTCCGCTTGTTCCTTTTAGAAAAGCATGATGAACTTAGCCAAAAAGAAAAAAAGGCCATCAATCTGGAAGCGGCCGTATGGAACCGTCAGCACGGCGAGTGGATTGACAGCATTTCCTTTTATGTCGCGGGCGGCGATTACGCAAGCGCCTTTGACATCATCATTACCTATACGCAGCGCCTGCCGAGGGAGATTGCCGCGTTCTTCATCGATACCATCGACCATGCGCCCGCCGAAGCCCTGCAGGCCTTTCCGGTCATTTTGGCGGCCCGCGTTCGCTTCCTCATCAATAACAGGCAAACGGATACAGCCAATCAATCCTTATTGGAATTGCGTCATACCTACGAACACATGGATCCCTCGCCTTTAAGAAACGAAATGTTGGGTGAAATATACGCCCTTTACGGCGTCTTGGGCCTGGTCAGCAAAACGATGGATTTTGTGGAGTTTTTTATCCGCGCGGATACGCTTTTACCCAATGGCAGCCGCATTCTTAACAAAAATCTCGCGCTCGTGGGCGGCGCGAGCCTCATCAACACCCGGCACTTAAGACGCGGCAGCGTCAAGGAATATGTGGAAGCGCTGTTTCATGGCATGCCGTATGCTTTTAACGTCATGCGCGGCTGCGGCGCGGGCCTGGAGTATCTGGTGGCGGCGGAAGCGGATTACATAACGGGCGATGTTAAAGAAGCGGAAAAAAACCTGTTTGCCGCGCTGTATCGCGCGCAAACCCATGAACAGTATGATATCGAATATATGGCCTATGCGCTGCTGCTTAGAATCGCCGTTTTTCAAGGCGATTACCACCGCGCCTCCGTGGCGATGGAAACGGTCCGCCAATGCTTTAAACGCAATCAAACACCCGATTGCAACGCGCTGTGCGATGTGACCATCAGCGGGTTTTTCGCCGCGATAGGCAAGGCGGATAAAATTGCGCGTTGGATACTGGATGACGCGGGCAAGGCGGGGGCGCGGTCCGTCGCGCCCATTTCCCTGCATATAGGGCAAAAGGTGCGCGCGCGGTATCTCTTGCATCTGGGCAGGTATAATGAACTGCTGGCTTATGTCGATCAGCTGGATGACTTGTACACCATCACACGGACGCTGCCGGGGTTGATTGACGACGCCATCCTGCGGGCCATCGCCTCTTATTATATGGATAACAAGCAGCAGGCGTTTGAGGCGTTGAAAAACGCGTATTTGCTGTCCTATGAAAACGACATCATCACGCCGTTTGTCGAATACGGTAAATGGATGCGTACGCTCACACGCGCCGCCAAAACCAATAAAAACAACGATATACCGCTAAAATGGCTGGACGTTATCTTAACCAAATCCTCTACCTACGCCAAACGCCTATCCGTCATCGCCAACGCGTATGAACTCGACTCGGGCGATAAAAAATCCGCGGTCTCTCTGTCAAAAAGGGAGAAGGACGTGCTGACAGGCATGTGCCAGGGCCTTACAAGGGAAGAAATCGCCCAAGCGTATCAAATATCCGCCAATACCGTCAAGGCGATGCTGCCCATCGTTTACGATAAGCTGGGTGCTGTCAACAGCCTGGATGCCGTACGAATCGCCACCTCGCTCAGCATCATATAGCCCGTATTGAATAGCTTAAAGGTTCCCTCTTGAAAAACAATTGAAGGTATGCCATAATGCAACTCATAAGTTGCATACTTTAGAGTTTCAAGGTGATGGCATGTTTGTTGGGCGCAAAACAGAATGTGATAAGCTGAATAAGTTATACACTGCCGGATGCTTTGAGTGCGCGGTTATCTACGGCCGCAGGCGCGTTGGTAAAACCACGCTGATAAAAGAGTTTATAAAAGGCAAAAAGGCCATTTTCTTTACGGCAAGCGAAAGCACCGCGCAAGCCAACTTGCTGTCATTAAGTGAATGCATTGGCGGCAGGTCGTCCGCGCCCGTGTTTCGCGATTATGAAAGCGCGCTGGAATCCGTATTTGACATGGCTCACGATGAGCGAATGGTTTTTGTAATCGATGAGTTCCCTTATCTGGCTCAGTCTTATCGCGGAATATCCTCTCTTTTGCAAATCCTCATTGATACGCACAAAGAGACGTCCAAGCTGATGCTTATCCTGTGTGGTTCCGGCATGAGTTTCATGGAAAACCAGGTGCTGGGATACCAAAGTCCTTTATACGGCAGACGCACAGCGCAGTTTAAAATACTGCCGTTTACATTTTTTGAAGCCTTGCCGTTTTTGGTTCATTTTTGTGCCGCAGATCAAGCGCTGCTTTACGGCGCTGCCGGCGGTGTACCCGAATACCTTAGCAAAGTGGATCCCCAAGGCACGGTGCGCTCTAACCTCATTAACCTGTTTCTTACCACCTCCGGGCACTTTTTTGAGGAACCGGCTAATCTTTTAAAACAAGAACTGCGTGAGCCGGCCACCTATAATGTCATCATAGAATCCATCGCCTGCGGCGCGTCGCGCTTAAACGAAATTGCCGCCAAATGCGGCCTTGAAAGCAATAAATGCGCAAAATACCTCAGCGCGCTCATTGCCTTAGGCTTGATAAAAAAAGAATACCCTTACGGCGAGACGGGCGGCAAACGAAGCATTTATAAAATAGAAGATAATATGTTCCGGTTTTGGTATCGCTTCGTATTCCCCAATATATCCGCAATAACGGCGGGGCATGGCGAGCTTGTCTATAAAAACGATATAGAAAATCAATTAAATGCTTACATGGGTTTCATTTTTGAGGATATTTGCAAGCAATGGCTTTTCGCGTTAGCCGGAAAACAGGAGGCCAACGACTTTGAATCAAAAGATTCATTGCCATTTTTCATAGGCCATATCGGGCGTTGGTGGGGAACAAATTGGCAAACGCGCAAACAGGAAGACATAGACATCATGTCAACGCGCAACGACAGCGCCCTGTTTGCCGAATGCAAGTGGAAAAACGCGGATGTCGGCATCGATGTGTTTTACGACTTAAAACGCCGAAGCGAATTGTTTGGCTATAAAAACGTTCACTTGTATCTGTTTGTAAAAGAAAGCGTTACCGGCAGGCTGTACGAGCAAGCTGCTCAGGGTTTTGTCAAGTTATATACATTGGCCGACATGATACGGCTGGTTCTTTAATACCGTCAACCGAGCATCCGTTACGGAACAAAATGGTCTTCTGCTGCGTCTATATAAGGTAGAAACGGTTGCGCGGTGACAAAAAACCTTGCGCGAACTGTTTCACCATTGTACAATAAGAGGCGCGGACGGAAACGCGCAGCCGTTACCGTGCCGGAAAGGATTTGCCATGACAATTAAAAGAGCGGCCATACTGCTGTTGGTAGCCGCGATATTCACATTAACCGGCTGCTATTTAGAGTCGGACGACCCTACCACCGGAGGTAACACGGGCCAGGGCAATCAAGGGCTGCCCTTCGATACGGTGGCGCCCACCGCCTCGCCCACGCCCACCGCCCCGCCCACGGCCGAGCCTGTGGTCGTCGGCGGCAGCAATATTTCCAATATCAACTGGGACGATGATCTGGATAACCAGCAAACCGGTGTGCTTCCCACGGGCGTGGTCACCATGCCGCCCTCCGGAGGAAGCACGCTGCCCGGCGGAAGCAACGTCACCGCCTCGCCCGCGGCCACGCGCACCGCGTCCACTTCCGGCAGTGCCGACAGCGCTTCTTCCTCTTTAAAGGCGGGCGCGAAGGGAACGGAAGTATCGCAAGTGCAGCAGCGGCTCAAGGACCTCAAATACTATTCGGGTTCCGTGGACGGCGCGTTCGGCGCGGGCACCACCGCCGCGGTCAAACTCTTTCAGGCAAATAACGGGTTAACCGCCGACGGCGTGGTGGGCGAAAAAACAAAGGAACGTCTCTTTTCCTATTATGCCGTACCCTATTCCGGAACCGCGTCTTCCGCGACGGCCAAGCCCTCCGTTACCGCCACGCCCAGGCCCACCGCCACGCCCAGGCCCACCGCCACGCCTAATTTATCCAAGGCGCGGTATTTAAAGCTGGGCATGTCCGGGTCGGATGTGCGCCTTGTGCAAAACCGCCTCATCGATTTGGGCTACCTCACCGGCAAGGCGGACAGTACCTATGGTTCGGCTACCGAGGCCGCGGTCAAGGCCTTTCAAAAGCGTAACGGCCTGTGGAACGACGGTATCGCGGGCCCCGATACGCAAAGAAAGCTCTATTCCAATTCCGCCGTAAAGGCGTCCTCCGCCGCGGCTCATGTGGGCGAAACGCTGGAATTGGGCGCGCAAGGCGCGTCGGTGCGCGCATTGCAAACCCGTTTGATTCAACTAAAATACTTATCCGGCTCGGCGGACGGCAGCTTTGGTGAAAAAACCCGCACCGCGGTCATAGCTTTTCAACAAAATAACGGGCTGACGGCGGATGGCAAAGCGGGCGCCGCCACGCTTGCCAAATTGTTCTCCGAAGACGCGGTCAATGCCAATGGCGTATCGCCTACCGGCACGGCAACCTCCGGGTCCTCAAGCAGCTCTTCCACGGGCTACACCGTGCTGCAATCGGGCGACAAAAACGACGATGTTAAAAAGCTTCAGCAAAAACTAAAAGACTTAGGTTACTATCAAGGCACGGTAGACGGTTCCTTCGGCAGCGGAACGGAAACAGCCGTCAAGGCGTTTCAGCGCGATATGGCCCTGGTTGCCGATGGCAAAGCCGGGCCCGCCACGCAGCGCGCCCTGTATGGCACAAACGCCTCGCAGGAAAACACCTCCGTCACCTTAGAATTGGGCTCGGAGGGCAAGGCCGTTACAAACCTGCAGTATGCCCTGTATGAACTGGGCTACTATCAAGATAAAATAACGGGCGTGTACTCCCAAAACACGCATAACGCCGTGCGTGAGTTTCAAATGAACAACGGCCTGACCGCCGATGGCAGGGCAGGCAAGGCCACGCAGGATATGCTCTATTCCCCCTATGCGCGGCCCGTTACGGTAGAAAAACCAAAGTATGTTACCGTCAAGCTCGGCGACAAGGGTGAGGACGTGGTGCAGGTGCAGTCCGTTCTAAATACCCTGGGGTACTCCTCCCGTAAAGCCACCGGTGAGTTCGATCAGGATACGCACACGGCGCTGGTAGCCTTTCAAACAAAGAACGGCCTCACCGCCGACGGCGTGGCGGGTCCCGACACGCAGGCGGTTCTCTTCTCTTCAGGCGCAAAAAAAGCCGACTGATACACCGCGTCGGCTCCCGAAAGGATGATCTGGGTTGGACCTTTTTACCAATGAGATTGAACTGAGAGCGAAGCGCAAAAAAGAATCGGGCGACAAGGTCATCATTAAACTCTTAGGTCAGCTTGAAATCGACTATCAAGGCAACCAGATCAACTACGTACTAAAAAAGGCGCGCAAGACGCGCCGGCTCATAGCCTACCTCATACTCAGCAAGGGATCGCCCATATCGGTACATCAGCTTTACGAGCAGCTTTGGGATGAAGAAAGCATCGACAATCCCGAAAGCTCTTTAAAAACGCTGGTCAGCCGTACGCGCGCCATGTTTGCCCAAGCCGACCCCGCCTTAAGGGACCTCATTGTCGCCCATACGGGCGCCTATGCCTGGAATATGGCGCTCACGGAGGAAATAGACGTCTTCCGCGTGGAAGATTTGGCGGCGGAAATCCTGTCCTATACCCAGGATTGTGACGCCTTCCGCAAACGGCTGGGCGAAATGGTATGCCTGTATTCCGGCAGGCTCCTGCCGGAAATGTCCACGGATGAAAACGTGCTCGTTTATGAAATGCGTGTGGAGGAACAATATAAAAAGGCCATCGACCATACCGTCGCCCTGTTTGAGGCCGCCAAAGCGGATGATATGATTATCCGCACCTGCCGCATGGCGTTGGTGGTCATGCCGTATGAGGACAGTTTTCATATCAGCCTCATCCGCGCGTTAATCCGCTTAAACCGCCGGGGAGAGGCATTGGCCCAATACCGGTACGTGACGGAAGCCACCATGCGCTATTTCGGCATGCGGCCTTCCAAGCAAATACAAGATGTTTTAGCCGAAATCATCCGTGCCGATGAAATGTTAGAAAAGGCCATTAATACCATTGCCGCCGAGCTTACCGAGGAATCGGACTTCGGAGGGGCCTATGTTTGCGATTATGGTATTTTTAAGGATATTTACCGCCTTCAAATCCGTTCTTTAGACAGGACGGACATCACCTGCTACCTGGTTATCGTCAAGGTAACCACGCAAAGCGTGAAGAACGTCAGCCCCTTGGAATTAGATAATGTTATGAAACGTTTACAAGATATATTGCAAATGAGCCTGCGTGTCTGCGACATCATCACCCGTTACACGGCCACGCAGTTTGCCCTGCTGTTGCGCGGCGCGCCCTCGCAAAGCCTGCAAAGTATCATTACACGCGTCCGTATGAGTTTTTATTCGGAAAGTGTCTATGAACAAATCGGTATCGATTATATTGCCCGCAGCTTAGACGGCAAAAGTATTGCAGATGAGTAAAAATGTGTTAAAATGTATGAACCGCGGAAACGCGTCAAGGAAATAAAAAAAAGTTTTTTCATGTAACCGAATATGTAACTTCGTTCTGGTAGAATTGTCACATTACGAGTCCTGTTGGGCCTTTTAGGCTCATGGACACTGCCTGACAAGGATCATTTTTCAATGGGAAGGGGTTTCTACAATGAAGAAGCACACACTCACGGCCACTTTTAAAAAGGTATGCGCGTTGCTGCTGGCGGTTTTACTCGTGTTAGCCATCGCATCGGTGTCTGCCGAGGAACTGCCCGTTCTGTCCGGGCCGCTGCCCACCGCAGCGCCGCAGGCTCAGCCCGAAAACAACGCGGCCGACAGCGCCGGTATCAACAGCCCTTTGCCTGCCAAGGTAAATAAACCGGAAGAGCGGGATGAGGGCGATACGGCAGGTTCATCGCTGGGCTATCCGGATAGCGATGTAACCGAAAAAGTAACCCCTCCCCCTAAGACGGAAGAAAAGCATCATGCGGAGCAGCCCGAAAAAGAAAATGAAAAAGATATTTTCTTTACCATCCGCTTCTTTAATGACGCGAACGTACAGCTCCGCGCCGTGCAAGTTAAAAAAGGCCGCGCGCTGGTAGAAGCGCCGGAGTTCGATTTGGTCAAAACAGACTGCTATCTGGCGGGCTGGCTGCTGCGTACCCCGGCGGAGGAAGAGGTTTACACCTTCACCCCCTACTCCTTCGGTGCGCCCGTCAACGCCGATTTGGAACTGGTCCCCAACTGGAAGGCCATCGGCGATGAAGACGCGGATGAAGCGGACGTAACCGACCCGCCGCAAAACAATAACGAAGCGCCGGAACCGGGCGATCCCGCCGGTGAAAACGAGAAGAATCTCAATACGCCGGGCGACGCCGCGGATAATAATAAAGAAGCTTCCCCGCAGGAAGACCCCAAAATGGTCATCATAGCCACCACGGCCTTTGGCGAAGTTTTCCCCGGGGACATCATCACCCTTTATTCCATCGTCAAAGGGTACGATGAAATTCCCTACACCCTGGCCTGGCAGTATGACTCGGGCGACGGGTGGAAGACGGCGCAAACAGGCGGGGCCACCTTCAACTTTGTGCTCACGGAAGATAATTACGCCTGGGAATGGCGCTTGGAGTTAATCGCTTCCATAGCGGAAGTCAACGGCTGATTCATCATCTTTTAGGTCCACCGGCCTTAAGAGTTTTTAGGAGGATGTTACCATGAGAAGCACATTCATACCAAAGGTTCTCTGCCTGGCGCTGGCGCTGTGCCTGTGCGCGGGCTTCCCGGTACTGGCCCAGGAATCCGTTTATTCAGCCGTGTTAAGCATTGAGGATGTTGCCACCCTGGCCAAGGTGCACGCCGGAGTGGATGATGATGTAGACATTCCCGAGGGCGCCGTGCTCGTAGCGGCGTTGTTCCAGCCGCAGGATGCCGCCGCGCCGGACAGCCTCACCGTTATCGCCGTGGGGGCCGGTATGCCCGAAAAGGTGTACCTCACCAAAGAAAACGGATACCGCGTTTTAGCGGAGTTTACGCCCTCCATAGTGCCCTTGCGCTACATGCTGGCGGAACTCAAAACATATACCGTGCAAGTCAGCTCGGACAAGGTCGTCTTCTATGTGGACCTGTCGGGCATGGCCGATGAAATCACGCCGGATCAGCCCCGTTTCTACGATATTCACATTTCACCCAACTATGCCCCCGGTGAAATGCTTTACTACGGTCAGGTCATTCAATATACAGCGCAGCTTTCGGGCTTTGAAGATACGGTGTACACCCTGCAATGGCAGCAGGATACCGGCTCGGGCTGGGGTAATATTCCGGGCGAAACGCAAGAATCTTACAGCTTTATTTTAGACAGCGATAACTATAACTGGTGGTTCCGCCTGGTGGCCGTCATCACCGAATGAGTTTAATCAGGAAACATCGGCGCTTTCAAGCGCCCAGCCCCGTTTATACGGGTTTTGAAGGAGGAGTAC
>Ga0123353_10015134_pt1 | contig 11181 bp, 6 predicted proteins | sample TergutLab28metaG_3_FD_92763 | JGI IMG/M metagenome (GOLD analysis project Ga0123353, IMG submission 92763) | Labiotermes labralis P3 segment gut microbial communities from Petit-Saut dam, French Guiana - Lab288 P3 | ecosystem: Host-associated > Arthropoda: Insects > Digestive system > Gut ... | reverse complement strand
TTTATATTCTCAATTCCGATCTTTATGCAAGGAGTCCGGATGAAATTTCCGGTCAGATGGCGGCATTTATTGAGAAAACCGGCGGTGAGGTTTTGTTGAGCCGCCTTTGGGATGAGCGTCGTCTTGCCTATCCGATCCAAGGGCACAAACGCGGTACGTATTGGCTCACGTATTTCAAGATTGACCCGCTCAAGGTGAAGGAATTGACCCGCCAGTTCCAAATTACCGACAGTATTTTGCGTTTTCTGTTTCTGAAACTGGACCCGCGTATCGTTGACACGGTGGTCGAACACGCCAAAGACGGACCGATCAAACCGCAAATCGCGGAAGTGGAGATCAGTCAGGAAATCGTCGTTGATGTTGAGGAAGAAGACAGCGATACCAACAGTGATAGTGATAGTGATAGTGATAGTGATGTCATTCCCAAAGTGTTGTAAAACCTTCGTTCGATAACCTGCACGTTGATTGACAAGCCCTTTTCTTTTGCGAGGTTTTCATGGCCAGTTTTAATCGAGTGATCTTGATGGGAAATTTGACGCGCGATCCCGAATTGAAATACATCCAATCGGGAATGGCCGTGTCGGAAATCGGACTCGCCGTCAATGATCGTCGTAAAGGTCAAAACGGCGAGTGGATTGAAGAAACGACGTTTGTGGACATCACGCTTTGGGGGCGTCAGGCGGAAATCGTTTGCGAGTATTGCAGTAAAGGCAGACCTCTGTTCGTCGAAGGCCGTCTCAAGTATGACACTTGGGAAACGGACGGACAGAAACGAAGCAAGCTCAGGGTGGTCGGAGAACGGGTCCAGTTGTTGAGTTCGAGAGAAGGCGGCGGCGGCGGAGGAGGAGGAGGAAATTACGAGGGCGGTTCCTACAACAGACCATCCGCACCTCGACAGCAGCAACAACAACCTTCTGGTGGTTATGATTCCTACGACCAGCAGGGACCGCCGGACGACGATGTGCCGTTTTAATTAAACAAGAAGTATAAGGTAGGATGGTCACGCTGTGACCGTCGTTGTGTTGGTTTGGATAGTTATTTTTCTGGCGAAAAGACTTAGTTTTAGATATTTTGTTGGCAGGAAAAATCATGGTAGCCATTAAAAGTAAACGAGCAAGAAACGTTGCAAGTGCCTCAAAGCGTCTTCCGAAAGGACCGGGCGGCGGTGTTCAGTTGTTGTTGATTCAAACGGTTGATCCGCTCGGTAAGCAGGGGGATGTGGTCGAAGTCAAACGCGGTTATGCGGTGAATTACCTTATTCCGCAGGGTTTGGCCACCGTCGCGACCGAGCATCATCGTCGTATGGTCGAAAAACACAAGGCCAAACTGGCGGAAATCCGCAAGCAACGGCTCGTCGGTTTGCAGGCACTTGCCAAGGAATTGCGCGACAAGAGCATTTCCATCGAAGCAAACGCCAACGACGAAGGCCACTTGTACGGATCGGTCGGACCGGATGAAATCGCCCGTGCATTGCGAGTGGACAATATCGTCCTGGAACCAAACCAGATCAAGCTCACCGGTCCACTCAAGGAACTTGGACTTTACACGGTGCGCATTTACCTCGGTCACGACATCGAAAGCGAAATCAAAGTCTGGGTCGTTCCGGTTGTTTCATCCGATAAAAAATAGACGCATTTCAACAATAATACGATCATCAAAAAGGAGGCTTTTCGCCTCCTTTTTTTAGGAAATGATACTTTTTCCGTTTCATGTTCTCATTACTTCTCACGAGTGGAAAAGATGAGTATGATTGATTTGCAGACAAAATGGAATGAGAATGCCGAATTTTACAAAACCGTTGAAATCGGCGGTGGTGTTCACGATTTTGTCAACGATATTTTATCATACCCGAAACTCTTTGCATTAAAATTAACACCGAAAAAGACCTCTGCCAAACTGTCTTACGTTCATGACACCGAATCCGATGTGCAAGGCAGGCCGGATTTCGTACTCTATATTGACACGGACATCACAATTCCTTGCGAAGTGAAGTGTTACACTCGAATCGAAGAGGGTGTCAGGCAATTACAACGCTATCGGTCGGACTATACGAAAGAATACGGTATTCTCACCGATGGTTTTACCTGGAGGTTTTACCGTTCCAATTCTTATGAAATTCTGGAACTCGACCAAATGTTGGAAAACCCTGAGCGTTTCAGAACGTTTTGGGAACATTACCTGACACCGGAGAGTTACTATTTGGAACTGTTTTTGCCGAGTGGGCAAGGTGTTTTTTTCGATGATTCACTCAATCTCAACGACCAGGAAAACAGAAGTCTCTTTTTCAAAGAAACGTCAAAACTGATCGCCAATTTTCGCACAAGGATCAGGATCAAAGACGACAAGACGGCTCTCGAAACGGCCTATTCTTATTTGATTCAATTCATCCTCTACAAGGTTCTCGTCGATAATCGATTCAAACGGTTTGAAGATGAGTACCAACGCTTCCAACGACAAATTGTCGAAGCCATTCAAAATCAGGATTTGTATAACCTGATCGTTTTACAGATCAAAAATATTTCGGAATACATTTCACAAAATATTTATCGGCCGTTTGTGGCAGAACAACAGTCCGTCCATGAAAAGTTATTATCGGATTTGAAACGGGAATTGACGATACAGGATATTGCTCCCTGGCTCGACATCATCGTTTTCTTGAACAAGTTTGATTTTTCGAATCTGAAAAACGAAATCTTCGGCTTCGTTTATGAAAATTACCTGAAAGACTTGTATGGTGAAAAAAACAAAGGACAATTTTTCACCGATCCGGCGGTGGTGAATTTCATGCTGGATGAAATGGGTTACACCGCCGATGAATTAGTGAAAGATCAAACGGAAATTTCGATCATCGATCCGTCCTGTGGAGCGGGTACGTTTCTGTATAGTGCCGTTGATCGGATCATTGAGGCGTTCGGACGAAAAGAAACTCAGGCGGAGTCCGCCACAATCAAGGAATTGGTGGACCAAAACGTTTTCGGTTTGGACATTGCGGAGTTTCCTTTGTACTTGGCCGAAATGTGTATCTTGCTTCGCCTGTTGCCGTTGACCGTCACCGAACTCTATGACAGTCCCGTTGAAAAGAAACTGAAATTATTCACAACGAAAGACAGCATTTCCGAATTCCTCGACACGGGTATCACAGCTCAGGACAAGCCGATTGATTTACTTTCTCACCTGGACGAAGCGGCTTTGGATGATTTCTCGTTTATGCGTGACGATGAGAACTTGATGGAAATGTTGTCATCCATGCAAGGAAACGGACATGACCGTTTGAGGTTTGATTTCGTCATTGGAAATCCGCCGTACATTTCGTATAAAGACTGTTCCAAACAAAATGTGGATTTCATGAGGAAGATCAAAGAACGTCGTTTGAGGATGAATCATGTTTTCGGCGTCAATTTGCATAGTATTCCGGGCAATATCAAAAAATACGCCCCGACCCCGAACTTGTTTGCGTTCTTTATTGCATTATCATTCGGTTTGCTTAAAGAAAACGGGAAGGTGTGTTTGATCGTCCCGCAAACCATTCTTATTGCGGAAGCACTGGATGTCATACGTTACCATCTGGCGAACAAAGTCACCATCGAAAAGTTGATTACATTTGAAGGAAAATTATTTACCGGACGCGGAATCAAGTCGAACAAAGCCGTCCCGACTTCTTCACTGATTTTTGTGGCGTCCAACAGACCTCCGCGAGACGGTCACAAGGTTCGTGTCGTCAATTATGGCCGATGTTCGGAAAAACAAGCATATCACTTTGAACGTTATCTGAAAAGCCGTAATAAGACATCAAAAAGTATTTCGCAACAAGAACTTCTGGCAAAAGTCGGTAATTGGAATTTCATTAAGCACACGGACACGGACAGGCGTTTTTGCGAACAATATGCCGCAAATTCCGAAGATATTTCATGTTATTACACGCATTCCGAATCGAAAAAAAGATATGGAACCATTTTTTATTTCGACAGGGGATTGAAATATCCGAAAGATAAAGTCAAAGAAAACGCCGCAAAAAAAAATGATGTACTTTTGATCCCAACAAAGGAAAAGAACTGTTTTGTATTAGGTATAACGGAAAAGAGCATTGATAAGAAGTTGTTGGACTTCCCGCATGGCAGCCAGGGATTGGACGTGTATTTACAAAAGTATAAAATCGTTTGGTCGTATATGAATCGAGATATGTTTCGATTCTCACAAGACCCGATCATGATCGACTACAATAATGTCCTTATTTCCTCCGACAATCAGGAAGAAATACGGTATTTGTTCGCCTTGCTCAATGCGAGAGTTACCTGTAAAATTTTCGATCTGTTCCTGTTTCTCGAAAACGAACAGGATTTGACAATCGGAATAAAGTCCGTCAAACAATATATCCGCGTCCCAAAGATCACACCCAAGAACAAAAAATCAAAGGCCAAAATCATTACTCTAGCCGACGCAATGCTTGCTCTTGAGGCTGTAACACTAAGAGATATTGTTGACTTTTCCAACTTGAGTGTGCAAAAATTCGATGACATTCGGGTTGAGAAAAATGAGCTGATTTTGTCCAACGACAAAGATTTCCGGTTGAAAATTGCAGGCAATCACGAGGAATTGGTAAAAACAATCACAGACGAACAATACAGAAACGGCAGATTGTTGACAGGGCAAACCGTCTCGCTCACTGAGTTAAAATCGTTACCGGCCATTGACTTGAAAAAACGGGACGCGATGAAAAAAGAAATCGACGATCTTGTTTATGCGTTATATTTTGCTGTTTCGGTCAAAGATATTGCAACACATGAATTTTACGATTACGTCAATTTGCAACGAAATGTCCGTTGAATGTCAAACCACTCGCCTCCTTTTTTTACGTAACGTTTTCCTTTCACCCACCAACCCAAGCATTAAAAATCATGGCCAACAAGACGCCGCGCACGATGTTTCAAAAAATCTGGGACGATCATGTCGTCAAAGTTGACCCCGCCGGGGATACGCTGCTTTATATCGACTTGCAACTTTGTCACGAGGTGACCAGCCCGCAGGCCTTTGAGGGTTTACGGTTGGCCGGCAGAAAACTGCGTCACCCGAACCGGGTGGTCGGCGTGCAGGATCACGACGTTCCGACCACCGACCGTTCGAAACCGATTGAAGACCCGATCGCGCGGCAGCAAATCGAAACTTTGCGACAGAACGCAAAAGATTTCGGCTTCCGACTGTATGACATTGATGATCCCGATCAGGGCGTGATTCATGTTGTCGGGCCGGAGCAGGGTTACACGCAACCGGGCATGACCATTGTGTGCGGCGACAGTCACACGGCCACGCACGGTGCGTTCGGTGCCCTGGCTTTCGGAATCGGAACGAGCGAGGTCGAACATGTTTTCGCAACGCAAACGCTCCGCCAGAAGCCGCCCAAGACCTTTCGCATCACGGTTAACGGCCATTTGCAGCCGGGTGTTTCGGCGAAAGACCTCATTCTGCACATCATCGGCGCGATCACCACGCAGGGCGGCGCGGGCTATTGCATCGAATACGCCGGGCCGGTCATTCGCTCGCTGACGATGGAAGAACGCATGACCGTGTGCAACATGACGATTGAAGCCGGGGCGCGTTCCGGAATGATCGCGCCCGACGAAACGACCTTCGCTTATCTGAAAGGCCGGGTGCATGCGCCGCAAGGGGACGAGTGGGAGGCGGCCGTTGCACGTTGGAAGCGACTGGCCACCGACGAGGGCGCGACCTTTGACCGCGAGATGGCCTTCGACGCAAGCGCAATCGAACCGCAAGTGACCTGGGGCACAACGCCCGGCCAGGTGACGGACATCAGCGGTCAGGTTCCGAACCCGGCGGACATCGCCGATCCGATTGAACGCAAGATGGTCGAGTCGGCGCTTGAGTACATGGGACTGAGGCCGGGTATGCCGATGGCTGCAATTGCGCTCGACCATGTTTTTATCGGTTCTTGCACGAACGGACGCATCGAAGATTTACGAAAGGCGGCGGAAGTCGTGCGCAGTGCGCTGGCGAAAGGTAGAAAGGTTGCGAAAACGGTCACGGCGATCGTCGTACCGGGTAGCGGGCCGGTCAAGCGTCAGGCCGAAGCGGAGGGACTCGACAAGTTGTTCCTCGAGGCCGGTTTCGAGTGGCGAGAGCCGGGTTGCAGCATGTGCCTGGCGATGAACCCCGACCGGCTCAACCCCGGCGAACGCTGTGCCGGAACGAGTAACCGCAATTTCGAGGGACGCATGGGCAAAGGGGCACGCACGCACCTCGTTTCGCCCGCCATGGCCGCCGCTGCCGCCATCGCCGGGCATTTCGTCGATGTCCGCCGGGAATCAGAGCACAACGTGTAAGCAAGTGTCCTCAGAGATAGAGGAGTTGGAAGTGAGAAGGCCTAAAAGAATAAGACGTTCAAAAATAAGAGCCGCGACGGTCACGGAGCAGTCATTCCGCTCGTTGACACTCGCGTCTTTGATGAATGGGACCATTGGTATTTTTTTACGGTTCCTTAGAAGAAAAAATTCTAACTTCCAACTGCCCCTCTGTGTCCGTCACTTGCTTTTCTCACCGGCGTTTTCTATAATGGCAACTTGCTTACCTCATCATCTTCCCGCTATATTGACACAAAGGATCAAACTATGAAACGCCCCCGCAGTGCAACCGATGTTCCTTCGTAGGACTACTGGATAAACAACTGTAAAACGTGAAAATAAAATGACTTATGTCGATATTACAATAATATCGTGAACACGATACATGATTTTAAATGTTAGTAACCCAAGGCACAAAGATGACTGCACTCTGCACTCTGTACCCTACGCTCTGCGCTTGACTTCCTGGTTTTTCAACCTGTGCTACGCAGTGGCTTTGACCGTTCTTAGTCCGTGGATTCTTTATCGCTTTTTTGTACTCAAAAAGTATCGCGGCGGTTGGTCGGCCAAGATGCTGGGGTACGTACCGGAGTTGCCCGAACGTCCTGCGGACGACAACAACGCGAAACGCATCTGGTTGCACGCGGTCAGCGTCGGCGAGGTCAATCTGCTCAGGCCGTTGGTACGCGAAATTACGGAAAAGCATCCCGGCTGGCAGTGCGTCATTTCGAGCACGTCGGCAACCGGTCTTACGGTTGCACAAAAGCTGTTCGGAGACCGGCACGAGGTGTTTTACGCTCCGATGGACTTGAGTTGGGCGGTCCGCACCGCCTTGAAGCGGCTCAAGCCGGATATGCTCGTTCTCGCCGAGCAGGAACTCTGGCCGAACCTGATTATGCTATGTAAGGCCGCAGATGTCAAAATCGCCGTAGTCAACGGACGTTACAGTGAAGGCGGTTACAGGCGGTTTTTTATGATTCGATCGCTTTGGCGACACATCATGCGGCAGCTTGATCTTGTGTGCGTGCAAAGCGACACTTACGCCGACTGGTCGCGGCAACTCGGCGCGAAAGCGGAGGCTGTGTATGTGACCGGATCGTTGAAATTCGACAACGCCCGGACGGATCGCAACAATCCGGCCACGCAATCGCTTCGGCAACTGGCAGGCATTGCGTCGGACGAGACCGTGTTTCTGGCAGGCAGCACGCAGGAGCCGGAAGAGGAACTGGCCGTCGAAACCTGGCTGGCACTGCGGAAATCATACCCGAATTTGCGGCTGATTCTTGTCCCGCGGCATCCCGAACGCTTTGGTATCGTTGCAGAAATGCTCACTCGGCGCGTCGGTTATGCGCCGCAAGATTGGGTACGTCGTTCGGAATTGCAACCCTGTCAAATGACCGACGTTACACAACCCGGTGATTTTTGCAAGCCGATATTGGTTGATACCGTTGGCGAACTGGGTGCCTGGTGGGGTACGGCGGACATTGCGTTTGTCGGTGGTAGCATGGGCTCGCGCGGCGGTCAGAACATGCTCGAACCGGCGGCTTACGGTGCGGCGGTGTGTTTCGGTCCCAAAACGCGCAACTTCCGCGACATCGTATCGCTCATGCTGGCGGACGACGCGGTGGTCGTTGTGTGTGACGGTAACGAATTGACGACATTCGTGAGACGTTGTCTCGACGAACCGGTATTCGCCGAAACACTGGGGCAACATGCGCAACAGCTTGTGCATAATCACACAGGAGCGACGGCAAAAACCGCCGCTTTGTTGGAAAAGCTGTTGGAATGGGAATAAGAGTCACTCGTCCGTCGGCAGTTTACTGTTCGATTTTCTATTGTTTCATTCTCTGAACAGGCTTTATTTTACGGAATTTCGTCATATAATAGATTGATGCAGAATATTTTTTAAAACCGGAGTCAGCACCATGCCCGCAGAACCCAGACCGATTACGATTTTCGACACCACTTTGCGCGACGGCGAGCAATCGCCCGGAGCCAGCATGAACCTTGCGGAAAAGCTGGAAGTGGCCGAGGCACTTGCCGAGCTGGGGGTCGATGTCATCGAGGCGGGCTTCCCGTTTTCTTCCCCCGGCGATTTCGAGGCCGTGCGGGAAGTGGCGAAACTTGTGCGCGGCGTCGAAGTTTGCGGCCTGTCGCGCAGTCGAAGGGAAGACATCGACGTGACCTGGGAGTCGCTCAAGGTGGCCGAACAGCCGCGTATCCATATTTTTCTGGCAACCAGTTCGATTCACCTCGAACACAAGTTGCGGAAAACGGAAGACGAAATCATCGCCATGGCCGTCGAATCGGTGCGATATGCCCGCACTTTGGCACCCAAGGTCGAGTTTTCTCCGGAAGACGCGTCGCGAACGGATATTGATTTCCTGTGCCGCGTCGTCGAAGCGGTGATTGATGTGGGGGCTACGTCGGTCAATATTCCCGATACGGTCGGTTATACCACCCCGCCGGAAATGTACGAACGCATCAAGGCACTCATCAACCGCGTGCCGAACATCGACAAAGCGGTCATCAGCGTACATTGCCACAACGATCTCGGCATGGCAACGGCGAACAGCCTGGCGGCGGTCATGGCCGGAGCGGGGCAAATTGAATGCACGATCAATGCACTCGGCGAACGTGCCGGTAATTGTGCTCTTGAGGAAGTTGTCATGGCGATGAAAACCCGCTCCGACATTTACAATACGCGGACGAATATCGTCACCAACCGCCTCGTACCGGTGAGTCGGCTGGTCTCGACGATTACCGGTCTGCGCGTTCCCCGTAACAAGGCGATTGTCGGGCAGAACGCCTTCGCCCACGAGTCGGGCATTCATCAGGATGGCGTACTCAAAAACCCGTCCACGTATGAAATCATGACTCCGGAAGACGTCGGCTTTCAAAAAAGCGACCTCGTACTGGGCAAGCACAGCGGTCGCGCGGCCTTGATCGATCGTGCCCGAACGCTGGGGCACGAATTGACACCGGAACAGATTGATATTGTTTTCGCCGAATTCAAGCGGTTGGCAGACCGCAAAAAAGACGTTTATGATGCCGACATCATTGCGATCATCGAACAACGCGTGCAACACAAGACGACCGTCACCTGGGAATTTGATTCTTACCAACTCGAATGCGGAACCGGTAAAACTCCGAACGTGACGGTGCTGCTCAAACGGGCGGGCGAGACATTTCGTAAAACGGTTTCCGAAGGCGACGGTCCGGTGGACGCGATGTTCGTCGCCGTGTGCGAGTTGACGGAAACGAATATGCAGTGCCTCGAATATTCCATTCGTAGCGTGACCGACGGTCAGGACGCGCAGGGTGAAGTCTCCGTTTATGTCGCCGGAAGTGGTCGCCGCGAACGCGGACTGGGTATTTCCACCGATATTTTCGAGGCCAGTGCCATCGCCTTTGTCAATGCCGTCAATCGCATTCTTGAAGGCGGTGATGGTCACGCAACAACGCAATGAATCTCAAGATCGCAACGCCACTGGCGCAACAAGTGTTGCCGGTCGGAATACCGACGGTGACCGCTCTTCCATTTGGAAAATTTCTCTGTGTTCGTTGCACCTCTGCGAGAAATAAAAACACGACGTGGTTGTTTTCTTTTGGTCAATGAGGTATAAATAGAGTGAAAAGATTAAAGCCCAAAGATTATAATACGTAATTCAAAGTGTTTATTTTTCATCTTCCCCGCTTTGATCTTTGATAATCTTAGAACGCTTCACGGCGGCCAGAGCCTGACCGCCCTACCTGAAAACTTTGAACTCGCACCTAAGTTTACACTCCTCACCAACCACTATCAATACGCGAGGTTACTTATGAACAACAGCTTATCCGTCTCACGGCGTCGGTTTTTGAAGACATTGCAGGTCGCAATGCTCCCCCCGTCGATGCTCATCGGGGGCGTTGCGGCTCCCTGTTTGATCCCCGGTTCGGCACTGGGGTTGGACCGTTTCGTTTCACCGAGTAATCGCATCACGCTCGGTTTTGCCGGGGTCGGCTGCATGAATCGCGGCCACCTGGCCGGCACACTTCAATATGAAGACGCTCAGGTGGTTGCCGTCAGCGATCCCGACCAATGGCGACGCGACACCGGCAAGGCCACGGTCGAAGCCCGGTACGCCGCACGCAAGGAAAGCGGCACGTTCCACGGTTGCGACGCTTATCGCGGGTTTCACGAAATGCTCGACCGCCCGGACATCGACGGAATCGTCATGGCACTGGGCGAGCAGTGGCATGGTCCCGCCGTCATTATGGCCGCCAAAGCCGGCAAGGACATTTACGTCGAGAAGCCGAATTCCTACACCGTCCATGAGGCACTCGCCCAGGTGGAAGCCGTTCGGCGGCACGGAGTCATTTGCCAGGTCGGGTATCAGCAACGCAGTTGGGCGAACTTTGAATTCGCCTGCCGGTTGGTCCGCGAAGGCGCGCTCGGCAAGATCAGCCGCGTCTATACCGTCCACCACGATCCTTCCGTCGAAATCGAACTTCCGGCGGAACCGACGCCCCCGACGCTCGACTGGGACCTTTGGCTCGGCCCGGCTCCCTGGCGTCCCTTCAATCACCGGCTGCACTATTTGGGCAATCCGCTCAACGTCGTGCCGTGGGCGTTTTGCAAAGACCTCGGACTCGGTGGCATCGCCAGTGGCGGTTCGCACGCCTTCGACATCGTCCACTGGGGACTCGGTCTCGACAAGTCCGGCCCACTCGAAATCATTCCGCCGAACGATCAATGCCCCTTCATTACGTTCAAATACGCTGGCGACGTGACCTTGCAGATCGTGCATGGGCGGCTGAATCCGCAGTATCATGACATCCCCGAAGG
>Ga0123353_10015130_pt1 | contig 11183 bp, 7 predicted proteins | sample TergutLab28metaG_3_FD_92763 | JGI IMG/M metagenome (GOLD analysis project Ga0123353, IMG submission 92763) | Labiotermes labralis P3 segment gut microbial communities from Petit-Saut dam, French Guiana - Lab288 P3 | ecosystem: Host-associated > Arthropoda: Insects > Digestive system > Gut ... | reverse complement strand
ACGGCTGAATACTGCTCCGACAAGAATCCGTGAACGGGAAGCATCGGAGTTAAATAGCAAAAGTCTTTCACCCTGCAGTACTTTTCTTCTGAAACCTTATATTTGTCTAACGATTGGGCTTCCTCACCGTCAATATACACGCAAAAACGGTCTCCGTAATCAACAGCGCCGGAATTTTCGGGAAACAAATAGTATTCATCGTTAAGAATGAACTTCCTGAGCATATCAATTATCTGCTAAACTTCTTATAAAGTCAGCGCACAGCTTGCAATTCAATTTATCGAAGTTCTCGGCCAGCTGCGCTTTGTTATCGATAATCTTAAGCTCAAGCTTTCTGAGAACTTTGGAGAACATTATGTTCTCGATTGCTTTTTGCAGCACCTCTTTGCGCTTATCTGGAGCGCTTGTGTCATAACAAGCCATATAAACCTTAACGAAATCCTCAATTTGCTTGAGGATGCGGTTTCCGAAAGAAATTTTATAAGGGGCGAGAATCTTCTCAACCGCAATAACAAGAGGGTCGGTTTCCGCGTTAAATTCAGTCTTCCTCGCTTCCTCAAAAAGCGCGTTAAGTTTTTGATACTCAATGAAACGGGGATGTACTGCAACTCTTTTGGATGTGACTTTAGGTGCGCGCCTGTCAAAGTTAATGGTTTGCGCGCGGTCATAAACCTTATCGCTTATTTCAAAGGTTGACTCGTCGCGGTTTGCCGTTCCCACAAACCAAACATTGGGAGGAATTTTTATTGTGTTACCGCCCGTCAAACCCGAATAAGTCAGCGCTTCCGCACTCTCCTCATCGGGGTGCGGCTGCGGCGGATAAATCTGAGCGTCAACAAGCTTGACAGCGCGTGATTCCTCGCTTGACTCCATAACCGAAAGGAAGTCGGAGAAATAATACTCTATTCTCGATAAATTCATTTCGTCAAGCACGATAAAGGTGGGAACCTCTTTGACGAGAGAGGCCTTATAAAGCGCCTGCGTAAATTTCTTCGGAGTGTATCTGCCGTTGAATTCATTGAAATAACCCAAAAGCTCGTTTTTGTCCCTCCACGAGGACTCAACCTCAATAAGCTCGCAGTTTCCGTTTATCGCCTGCATAAACACTCTCGGAAGACTTGTCTTACCCGTTCCCGACATACCCTGTAAAATGCTGAGCCGCGAAGCGCCCAGGCCCGCTATAAAAGTTGCTATATGATCCTTGCTGTAGGATAACCGTTCGGGCGTGTTCTTTGCAAACTCAACGACAAATTCCGCCAAAGCTTTCAGCGACAGGTCGTTGAAAACGGCAGTTCTGCGGTTAAAAAAGTCTTGCCTGTATTGCGGTATTTTGCCGTCTATTTCGCTGAAAGCAGGGCAGGGGTCAACCCCGTCGGAAGCTCCGCGGTCCTCAAGCTTGACTGTCGAAGGCATTCCTCCTCCCGCTTTTCCCGATAACTCATCGGCCTCATATCTCTTCCTCGGCGCACCGCCCTGAACCGCCCTCTTGCGGCGGAAGCAAAGCACCTGCATCGCGACTAAAAGAACAAATCCCATGGCAAACGGCACATAAGCTAACGTCTTTGTCTTAACAAATTCCAAAAGAGAGAGACTCGCGCCGCTTCCGAGCAGAGACTGGGCCAAGCCGTCAAACGCCATATTCAGAAGGCTGTCCATTGAAGGCACCATAAGAACATAGAACAATCCCATAGTCAGATAAAAGAACTGGAAGGAAAGGTTTGCGTATGCATGCTGCAGAGCCGCTTGCTTATAATTCTCGGAGTCGGTGATATAATTAAGGAAAGTGAAAACTAAAAACATAACCGACGTTATGAAAGAAAGCATCATTGCAAACGCGATAACATTCTGAAATCCGCCGTTTGTGTGAGTCAGTATGTCTATGCCGTTGGCAGATTCATGGTGAGTCGCGCCCGTCGGAAGATTTATATCTAACGTAAACAAATTGATAAAGAGCATGCTGAAAGTTGCCGCGGTCATCAGAAGAATAAAAATAAGTTCCCAAGGTTTATTGACGCGCGGATTCTTCTTAATCCCGACGCCCAACAGCCTGGCCCTCGCCTCTTCCTCGGCGCGGCCTGAGAAAATTATCATTACCGTGTAAAGAATATAAGCTATGATAACACCGATGTAGGTGATAAAATATGTATCTAAATCATTAAATTTAGCGATGAACATTTTCACCATTGAAAACGCCATCACAAATATGGTCAGAAAAATATTATATCTGGCAAAGATCTTAGCAAGCCTTAAAAACTTGAGCGTGTTAGTGAAAAATTTCAGCGCGACGCTGATCAGGAAAATAAAATTCCCGACAAGCATAACGACGAACATTATGCAGAAAACCTTCTCTAATGTGTCGTACCCCGCAAAAAAAGAGAATATTTGAGAAATGGTGGGCATGTCATAAAACTCTGTGTCGAGATAAAGCGGAGTCGAAAGCAGCACACATGAGTTTATGAAAAGCGCAACAAGCATAACGCACACGATGATTATGGAAACAAGCGTCTGCCCCGAACGGGTGATGTCCTGCCTTATATTCTCCGCCGAAACGGGGGTCTGCACCCTTTCGCCCGCGTCCTGCTCAACCGCAAAAACACGGATAAAAATATATAACCCTATTGCTAACATCATCAGGAACAAAGCGCCTAAGCCGCCGGAATCGCTGACGAAAGTGTTGACTGACACCGAAGCAACGCACATCACGATGACAGAGATCAGGTTTATCAGCGCGCCTACTTTCAGCCGTGTGAATTTGTTCTTTTTGAATACGAAAAAATTAACATATGCGTACGCCGTGAAAGTGAGGCAAACCAGAAAAGCCAGCAGAAACACCAAGCCGATAAAAAACTCTCCCGAACCCCTGAAATCGGCAAGATACACCGCCGGCGAATAATCGCCCATCCGGCAGAAAAACAGCACCATCGACGTCAGGAAAAACAGAACTCCCAACGCGCTTAACGCCAATATCGCTTTTAATTTATCACTCATTTTGCCCATATTATTATTCCCTCTATGAAAGCCGAAATTTTCAGACTTCTTTTAGTATATCACATTTCAGAACGTTTGAGAAGCCCTCATTTTTACACTTTTTTAATTTTTTTAAAAAAACGGCAGACTCTCACGAGCCTGCCACTTAATGTCCGGCTAATTTAATGAATATTGTGTAAGATTATACACAAGCAAAGGGAAATCAACGAGCATCGGCAGATTTGACATACTTAAGCTGAACGCTAAAACAATTATTTTCCGTCCCTCAACCTCTCCCGCAAGCAGAACGGGGTCTTCGCCGCAGTAAAGAACCGCTTCCAATTCCGACAAACCGATTATTCGCATATACTCCGAAACTTGAATTCTGAGATTACTGTTGCCGTTGCCGTTAACCCCGTATTTCATAATCAATTCATACGCGGGTCCCGTGCTTTCTGCGGAAATAAGTTCCGTCAGTCCGTCAAGCGTGACCGTCTCAAATCCCAAACCGTGAAGAGAGAAAGGAGCGTTAATGAGCCAAACCGCACCGCTTTCCGGAAGAGCCGGAGGCGCAATCCCGTCAAACACATAAATATCGTAGCCTTCGGGAATATCATTAACTCCGCCGGAGGGTGAAAGATCAACAGCACAACCCGCACCTAACAAAACAGATCTGATCAAAACAGGGCTGTCGCTAACTAAAAAGACACAGGGCTGGGCAGGTGCAGACATAATTGTCATAGTGTTATCGAGCGGGTTTGAATCCTCGTCACAATTTATAATTGAAACCGTCGCCGAATAAAACTCGGCTACTTTCGCAGTCGTTGCTTTTGTTTCCCAAATAACCTGAACGGGAATTCCGTCGTTACCTCTTGTCGGAGCGGTCTTTGCCGCCAACGTGTAACCCGATCCGTCCTTTTCAGTTATGTATTCCAACCGAACAACTAAGTCCTTATCACTTTCAGCCTCGTCATCAACGTTATTGACTACGGTCACGATAAATGTATAATATCCTCCGTCAAGAACCGCTGCGAAATCAAGTACAGCCGCATTCCATTCACGGCAAGGCTCCGATATAATATCCTGCGTTGGTTCTTCAATTCCGCCGGTTTCATCACCCTCGTCTATTATTCCAGGGTCGCCATGATACGGAAATGAATCATCGCACGCCTGAAAAACAAAAGCACAAAAGGCTGCGAGCATTATCAACGATATTAATTTTGCGAGATTTTTCATAAATACCTCCTTGAAATAACCACGCCGGATTTTGTGTATTATTTTCTTTATATATAAAACGATTAAGACGTCTCTTTTTTGCATTTTTTCAAAAAATAATTAAATCTTTTTTAAAGACCCCTCTATTGACATAACGTCAGCCGTAAAGTATACTATATAGTGTACAGGTATCAAAAAATGAAGAAACTAATAAGACTTTTTGTTATAGCTTTGATTCTGACCGCGTCCGTGGTTTCATTTTCGGCATGCGGCAAAATACAGGCTCCTTCCATATACGGTAATCTGAAATCGAATTCTGACAAATTTACCGTGTTTTTTTTAGTTGAAGCAAATCCCGGCATCGTTCCCGCCGTTTCGGTTGAACCGGACAGCGTGATAACGCTGCCCGATGCGGAAGTAAAAGACAATAAGCTTATTGGCTGGAGCGAAATCGGACCGTTCGACGCTTATCCTATGGCGGCCGGTTCGGAATATACGGTCAGGTCAACCGTCGCCCTGTTTGCGGTGCTGGAAACGAATAATTTAAAAACGGTTGTATTTAACGTCAAGGGGGATGTCGGCCTTGTGCGCAACAGATTTGCAGCCAAAGGTACGATAACGGTCCTTCCCGATTGCGAAGTAACCTCGCATACCTTTAAGGGCTGGAGCACAACCGGCCCCGACGATGAAAAGCCCTTGCCCCAAATGACGCCTTATCTCGTCAACGACGACGTAACATTTTACGCGGTGCTTGTGAAAGACTCCGGACCTTACGATTCGGCAACAGTACAATTCAGCGTTGACGGAGTTTTGCGCGAAGAATTAGAGTGCACTGTTGAGGCGGGTTCAGCTATAGACCTTCCTAATCCTTCGGAGCTTATGCCGGACAGCACCTTTTTAGGCTGGCTTTCTGACGAAAACGATATAACCTCGTTAAGACATCCCGGTTCAAAATTCGTGGCAAACAAAAGCACGGTGCTATACGCAAAATTCGTTTCTAAAGTGACCGTAATTTTCGATGTCGCCGGGTACAGAGACATAATTCCGCCGGTCACGGTCGATCCCGAAACCATCATAGCCCTGCCTGGCACGGATTTGACAGGCTACGCGTTTATCGGCTGGAGTGAGACCGGGCCGTTCGACCCTAACCCTTTGCCTCCCGAAAGCTGGTACCGGGTGACTCAAAATACGCTTTTATTTGCGGTCTTCAGCCAGCCGACGGTGGTTTACGACGTGCACCACAACGGCATCGATTATAATGAGGGCGGTTACAACGTCCCGCCGGTTCAGGTGGACGCGGGTTCTTCTATTCAGCTGCCTGTCCTCAATTGGAATGTTCCGGGTTATAAGCTTTTAGGCTGGAGCGGAACAGGGCCTGAGGACTCCAACCCCATGAAGCCGGGCTCAGCCTATGTTGTCAATGCCGATGCTCTGCTTTATGCCGTTCTCGGCGAAAACACAACCGTTTATTTTGAAGTGTACGGCAGAACGGATATAATCGGTCCGCTTGCAACAGCGATAGGAGAGGACATCACTCTTCCGAACGCCTCAAATATGATGTCGGGCGATTATTATATCAGCGGCTGGAGCCTCACCCCGCCTGCCGCCGGTGCACAGGTCAGGCTGACCTCGCCTTATAAAGTAACGGGAGAGGTAACGCTATATCCGGTTTGGGCTTTAACTCAGGTTACAATCAGATTTGTTGTGGGCGGAGACGATTCGCTGATAGCTCCCGTTGTCTGCGATATTAACTCCGACATCATTCTGCCTGACGTGATAATACAGGATTGCGATTTCCAGGGCTGGAGCCTTAACTCCAATCTGACGGGAACGCTTTACGGTGCAGGTTCGATGTTTAAGGCGGTCGGCAACACAACCTTCTATGCGAGACTGATGACGGCGCAGATACGCACACAGTTCTCGGTAAACGGGGCTATAGTTCCGTCGCTCACTCAAACCGTTTCTAAAGACTCGCAGATTACGCTGCCCGATCCCGACATTCAGGGCTATGTCCTTCGCGGCTGGTCCTTACAAAACGGCAGCGCTGTTCGCGCACCTTCAAGCAGTCACACCGCGTCGCAAGACGCAATATTCTATGCGGTGCTTGACGCGGCGACGGAGGATTACACATACGGAATGTACAGCGGCGGCGAGTGTTATGTTGTGGCTTACAGCGGCAACGCAAACAAGCTGACAATCCCGTCCTCTTATAACGGCTATACTGTCGTCGGCATCGGGCCTTATGCTTTCTACGGCAACAGTACCGTTGTTTCGGTAACGCTTCCGCAAAACGTCCGCACAATATCCGACGGAGCGTTCTATTATGCGCAGAGTCTGGAAAACATAAATTTAGATAATATTGTTTATATAGGCTCTTTCGCTTTTTGTTATGCGGGCAAGCTCAAGCTTTCCTCCCTTAACTCAATCAACGCTCTGCAATATATCGGCGCTTCTGCATTCGCCTATGCGTCGGTGCAGGCGGCAGACCGCGAGACCCCGCTTGTCCTCACTCCTATGATACAAACTATTCAGAGCAATGCTTTTGACGGATGGACATCGTCAATGTCCATAGTTATAACCGCGGTTAATAAAAGATTCGAAAACCACGGCTACTGGTCGGGCGGCGGCGCAACAATAACTGACGCTAACGGGCAGGGATTCGCGTTTGATTATAACACATGGACCGGAGAATGCACATTGATAGGCTATCACGGCAGCGGCGCTGTAATCGTCATACCGGAACAGGTTTATTTTTCGGGAAGATTCTATAAGGTGACGGCAATCGCGGACAACGCGTTCGCTAATTATCAAATACCTTTCACAAAAGTTATAATGGGCGCGGAAATTATTAGCATAGGCGACAGCGCTTTTAAAGACAATCTGTATCTCGGCACAGTTGTTTTTAACGGGCTTTTCATATTTATAGGTGACGACGCTTTCTCCGGAACGCTGTGGTATTTCAAACAGTTGTAATTTAATAAGTAAAAAACGGTAAGGGCATACACACGCTCTTACCGTTTTTTTATAAGAATAGAAAATTTAAAATCAGACGTAAATTATAATCAGGTTTTCTATGTCGAGAAACACAGAGCCGAGGTGGGATTCCATTATCACAGGAAGCGTTACTGTTTCAAGGCCTGTACAGCCGTAGAACATCGCAAACCCGATGTGCTTTAACTTGCTGCCGTTCTCAAAGACCACGCTTTTTAACTTAGCGCTTTCGCGGAACGCATACGGGTCAATAACCGTTACCGATTCAGGAATTGTTATGTTTTCAAGTCCCGTGTAACCGAACGCCCGCTCGCCGATATAATTCAGCGCGCTGCCGTCCTCAAATATAACGCTTGTGAGGCCGGTGCAGGCAACAAACGCGGCAAGCCCGATAACTTTAACGCTTGCAGGAATAATGATGCTTTCAACTCCTGAATTGGAAAACGCGTTGCTGTCTATATGCTCAAGCCCGCTGCCGCTTTCAAATATTACGCTTTTTAATTTAGCACAGGTGTGAAACGCGGAATTGCCTATATTTTTGACGCTTGCCGGAATCCAAACACTTGTTATGGTGAGTGCGTTATACGAATCAAAGAACGCCCTGTCGGCGATTTCCGTCACAGGCAAGCCCTCTCGGAGCGCGGGAATAATAACCGCTCCGCTTCTCACCGTACCCCTTGAAACACTGTACTCGGTGCCGTCTTCGTTAAGTATATATTCAAGCCCGTCCGTAACATTAGCATATAAAACGCGTGTTCCGTCCGTATGCGAATTATCGTTTCTGCAAATTTTTGTTTCTATGCCGTTCTCTGTTTCCGTCGCGGGTTTTGTTACAACCCATTCCCAATCATGACCGAGAGCGTCTACGGAGCGCAGTTCTATATGCGACGGGTCTTCCGAGCAAACCCTTTTTTCAAGGCCCGGTTCCGTGCAGGCGGGAGCAATAGTTACCGTCCAATCACCGAAATTATGTTCATGAACTGTTCCGCCGCCGTTTTCGACAGTGTGCGTTATGAATGCCCAATCGGAATCGGCGTATTTCACTCCGTCACCGTTAGCTTTAACCATAAGGATATAAGTGCCGTCGGCAAGCTCCGGCAAATAATAAAACGGAGACTTCCCATTGGACGCGGGACGGTATTCGATAAGCGTACTGCCGTCTTTAACAATTCTCACGGAATACCCTGTTTCATGAGAACCGGGATGCCACCTGAACCTCTCGCCCGAAGTTTCAACATATAGTCCCGAAGGTGCGGGAAGTTTGTTTAGCTGAATGCCGTTAACGCTGTCGTTCTCTAATCCGGTATCGGTTTCGGAGGCGCTGCGGTCTCCCCTGTCAAAGCTTATTGATGGGTCAAAGTCGCAAGCGGTGAAACAAAATAACAGAACTGCCGCTAAAACTAAAATAATAAGGCTGCTTAATTTTTTCATAACAACACACTTTCCTGAAGGTTTATATATTATATAACGTTTTAGACACCGCGTTTTTTGCACATTCAATTAAAAGATGTTTCAACTGAATTTTACCTGAACGAACGAAAGTGTAAACTCGTTTGTGCCGTCGCCGAGCTGTCCTTTAAAATTAGATCCCCAAGCCCATACATTCCCTTCTTTGTCTATCGCAAGAGTATGATTTCCGGTCACAACGGCAATAAATTCAATATCGGGTCTTATTTGAACCGGAGAATCTCTGTCAGTTAATGTTCCGTCGCCGAGCTGTCCGCAATCATTTCTGCCCCAGCCCCATAAAAAGCCTTGCGCGTCTATTGCTATACGGCTATGATTACTGGTTCCCGCTGAAATTTGAGTAAATTTTACATCTGATTTTATTTGCACAGTCCCGAACGATGCGGATCCCCAAGCCCACAAACTGCCGTCCTTGTCTATTGCAAAACTATTAGAATTTCCCGCCTCAACCGCAACGAATTTAGTATCCTTTTTTATTTGCACGGGCAAAATTTCATCTGCCTTTGTTCCGTTTCCCAACTGTTCCGAATAATTCTTTCCCCAAGCCCATAATTTGCCGTTCTTGTCTATTGCAAGGTTATGATCATGACTTGCCGATATTGCACTGAATTTAGTTCCCGCTTTTATCTGCACAGGCAACGCTCTGTCATCCGTAGTCCCGTCGCCAAGCTGACCGTTGTTCTTTCCCCAGCTCCATAAATTACCGGCCTTATCTATTGCGAGGATATGAAAACCTGCCGCTGAAACCGCAATAAATTTAGTTCCCGCTTTTACTTGCACGGGAGAATGCCTGTCAACCGTTGTTCCGTCGCCGAGCTGACCATAATGATTATCGCCCCAGCCCCATAAATTGCCGCTCTTATCGATTGCAAAGCTATGAAAATCTGCCGCCGAAACCGCAATAAATTTAGTTCCCGCTTTTATTTGCACGGGAGAATGCCTGTCAACCGTTGTTCCGTCGCCGAGCTGTCCGCCGGAATTCAATCCAAAAGCCCATAAATTGCCGTTCTTGTCTATAACAAGACTATGACTAAACCCCACTGAAACAGCAGATTTGTTGGAATCAGCGTGATTACAAGCTGCAAAAGGAATTAATATCAGCACACAAAAGCTGATTAGTATAAGTTGTTTTCTCATATGAAATATATTACTTTTTCGGGATTTATTTGTCAAGCTGTTACAATCAATAAAGGCACGCCTGTGCAGCCGGGCGTGCCTTTATTTATAATTTTTTATTTCCTGTTATTATAAGCCGCGTAAGCCGAGCCGAGAAAAGCGATGATATGCATTATGAATCCCGCCCAGAACGCGAATGTATATTTGACTAAATCAGAAAAATCTTTACCTGCTATCGTGTGTTTGTCTTTAATGTGTATTATCGTCACGATATAAGCGATAATACTGACAAGCGCGAGGACCGCGCATAGGCTGTATATCGCGCTTCCCTTAACCTTGATAATTTTCAAGGCGGCGAGAACGGCGGCTGCAGCGCCGATAATCGCGAAGAAGAAAGGTAACGCAAATAAGAAATAACCCTTATCGTTATCCTTGCCGAATGCTATCCTGAACCCGCCGATATCAATTGTTCCGAGAAGCTTGTATTGATACTGCGTCATCATGAATAATATCGCCGCGAGAACGAAAACTCCCGCTATTATCAGCCCCGTTAAAAATTGCACGTTGTCTTTTTTGTTTTTTGCCATTTTGAACCTCCGAAAAATTACTCCTATCATTATATCACGTTCAAAGAGTTTTGGAACCGATTAAAAAAGATTTTAACGCCTTTTCTATTTAAAGTGTGATTTCTCATGAATACCGCAATTATTAAAAATCTGTTGACACCCTCAAACCCTAATCTATCATCACCCTGACATCGACTGCATTCTTGATATTCACTCTCATATTCCAAAGCACAGTGCCGCCGCTGATATAAAGAGTTAACTCTATATCGCCTTTTTCACAATAATATTCGTCTTCGTAAAACGGACGCAAGGTCACAACGTAACCGATATTTTCTAATTCTTTGATTTTTTCACGAACTTCCTCTGTTTCCATTCCCACCTTGAAACCCAAAAAAGACAGTTTATCGGAAGAAACTTCTATTTCCGTAATTATCCTTAAACTTGTGTCGGTCATTAATCCGCTAATCTTATAAGATATACCGTTTTCAGAATCCCTTAAATAATATCCCGCATCTAAAGATAATCCGCCATAATCAACTTTCGTAAAATTTCCGATATTTTCTATATCTTTTTCTTTTGTTCCCAGCTTTATTAAAAGCTCCGAATTATCATTAAACTCTTTTATATCATTTTTAACGCCGCATGAAGAAAACTGCGTTAAAGCCGTTACAGCTAATATTAACGATAAAACTCTTAACAGTTTAAATGCCGTATATTTTTTCAATTCAGCGACCCTCCTTGCTTAGGCGGAATGTGCCGTTGCCCTAAACTTTGGGAATTGTTTCCGCTCTGTCTATCCAATCAAAGTCAAATGCTTTTATTTTTTCTATAATGTCCAGCACATTTTGTCTGCCCGGATTT
>Ga0123353_10015129_pt1 | contig 11183 bp, 5 predicted proteins | sample TergutLab28metaG_3_FD_92763 | JGI IMG/M metagenome (GOLD analysis project Ga0123353, IMG submission 92763) | Labiotermes labralis P3 segment gut microbial communities from Petit-Saut dam, French Guiana - Lab288 P3 | ecosystem: Host-associated > Arthropoda: Insects > Digestive system > Gut ... | reverse complement strand
GTTTGAGGATTACGGGAGCCGTGCGGTGACAGACCCCAAGGGCGCAGTGTCAGGCGATAAGTTTGTCCGGCTCGGAGGTAGCTGGTGGGAACCGCCCCCCCCCTGCCGATCAGCAGTCCGTCATTACTCCGGCCCAAACTTCACGGGTGAGACGGAAGGGTTCCGCATCGTCGTCCTGCCCGGCACAGGGCAAGTGAAGCCTGGTCAGCCGACCGCAACCCCGACGGCAACAGTAGCACTCGGCGAGGCGGAAGATGCGCTGGCGGAGACGTGCACGGAGTTCAAGGCGATATGGGATGTGTACAAGGCGAACGCGGAGAAAATCACCGCCGATTTCCAGCCGAGGCTCGATGTATTGCAGCAGCAGTATCAGAAAGGGCTGGAGACCTTGAAAGGCACCGTCCAACGCCGTGGCGATTTAGAGAAGACGCAAGCCGTCGTCGCCGAGATTGAGCGGTTCGAGGAAACCAAGAGCGTCCCGCCCACACCCGAGGAAGACACCATCGCCGAAATCAAGACCCTCCAAGCCAACTACACCCGGCCTTTTGCGGTACTGGAGAAAGACCGGCTCGCACGCATGGCCACCCTGACGCGGCGTTACGGCCAAGCCCTCGAACAACTCCAGACCGATTTGGTCAAGACCGGCAAACTCGCCGAAGCCGCCGCCGTCAAAGAAGCCCGCGAACGCGCGAAACGAAGCGAGTGAGCAGTTCTAAAGTTCGGGAGTTCTAAAGTTCTAAAGCGGAAATGCGCTTCGGGGCAATGCTGGGCTTTTTTGACAGGATTTACAGGATTTACAGGATTTTCTTTTGGGGGGATATGTGGCAATGACCTGAGGGGGTTCACACAGAGCCACAGAGGCACGGAGATTCACAGAGGCGACTGTAGGGGCGACCCTTGCGGTCGCCCGAAAGCCCTGAAAGGGCGGCCTTTCACTACCCACTAACCACTACCCACTACCCACTAACCGCTAACCACTACCCACTACCCACTAACCGCTAACCACTACCCACTAACCACTAACCGCTAACCACTACCCACTACCCACTAACCATTAATCTCTCATTTTTTCATTGCTTTTATCCGCCCGACGCTTGACAATGTCCGCATGAACATTGAAGCCTATTTGGCTGAACGCAAAACGCTGGTGGAGGCGCGGCTGTTCGCGTGCCTGCCGGCCGGGGGGATACTGGCGGAGGCGATGCGCCATGCGGTGATGTCGGGCGGCAAACGCCTCCGCCCCATCCTGTGCCTTGCCGCCGCCGAGGCGGCCGGGGGGACCGCGGAAGAGGCGTTGCCGGCCGCATGTGCGGTCGAACTCCTCCACACCTACACGCTTGTGCATGACGACCTGCCGTGCATGGACAACGACAGCCTGCGCCGCGGCCAGCCGACGGTGCACGTCAAATACGGCGAGGCCCTCGCGGTGCTCGCCGGGGACGCGCTCCAGACGCTCGCCTTCGAGGTGTTGGCGCGGACGCACGAGACGGCGCCGGGCATGACCGCGCGGCTGGTTACGGAACTTGCGGTTGCGACGGGCGCGGCGGGCGTGATTGGCGGCCAGGTGGCGGATATCACCGCGGCCCACGCGCCGACACGCGAGGCCATTGACTATGTGTTCCAGCACAAGACCGCCGACCTCTTCCGTGCCGCCGTCCGCCTCGGGGCAATCACGGCGCAAGCCTCTGACACCGCACTCGATAAACTCTCCGCATTCGCAAACAGCCTCGGGTTCGCCTTTCAGGTGGTGGACGACATCCTCGACGCGGCCGAGGCGAAATCCGGCAACACGCCCGAGCTCTCCTGCCTCGACATCATGACCGAGGCCGAGGCCCGCGCATGGGCCAAGCAACTCACCGCAACCGCCCGTGATGCGCTCCGCGGCCTCCCCGGCGACACCACGCCCCTCTCCGCGATGGCCTCTGCGCTCCTGTCGCGGGTTGTCTAGGGCAAGCGGCCAACAACCGAGCCCTGTTACCTCAGGATCATGAGGGTACCGCGCGTCTGGGAGATGTAGAGGTGCCCGTTCGTGCGGTAGGTGAGCCGCGCGTCTTTGGTGCCTTGCACAGGCTGCGGGCCCACGAGGCCGAAACCGCTGGCCTGCGAGAAGTCGCCGATCTGCACGAGGTTGGGTATCCGCAGCAACTGCGTGGGGACGGTTACGGTCAGCGTGGGACCGGCAACCTTCGCCCCGCCGATGACGGCCAGCACCGCGTCGGTGTCAATCCACAGGCTGCTGAACGCGAGTGTGCCGCCCATCAGCATCTCGACCGTGCCGTAGCCGGCGTTCTCGACCGCGACGGTCGAGGCCGTGAGCGTGTAGGGCGGAAGGGCCGGGATGGCCGGGAAGGCCAGCGTGTCCGCTAAGGTGGAGACGAGCATCTCGTTGGGCAGCGGGATCAGGTCGGCATCGCCGGGGCGCTGGATGAGCGCATCCATCCAGTGGCCGCTGCCGCCTTGGCTGAAGAGGATGTTGATGTCGTGCAGGCCTTGGCCCAGGTGGATGATCCCGCTCCGCAGGGTCGGGGCCTGGCCATAGTTGCTATAGACCACGGCGCGGCCGTCAATGAACAACATGCTGTTGTCGTCGCTCTTGGTGGCGAACGCGTAGAAGCCCGGCTCGGTGATCCGGATTTTGCCTTCCCACAGAATCGAGAAGTTCTCGTAGTTCGGGACGTAGTGGCCGGGGTGGAGGTTGTCGTTGCAGAAGAGCGCCGTGCCGTAGTACCCGGAGGAGACCGTCATGGTCAAGGTGTGGTTGGTGTCGTGATAGGCCTGGGCGGTCTCGACGCTCTCGAGCGCGTCCCTGACGTCGTTGTAGAGCGTTTCGCTCCATGTGAGGTCGTAGTACCGTCCGAACAGCCCAGAGGCGCAAGGCATGACCTGCTGGGTCGTGCCGGCCATGACGGTGAGCCTGTCGAGGCTCCACGCGTGCTTGTTGCTGTCCGTAACGCCCAGCACCAGCAGGCCGTTGGAGCTGATGAGCGAGCGCGGCATCTCGGCGGGGTCGAAGCAGTAGAGCGTGGCGCCGTCGAGCAGCATCACGCTGTCAACGCCCGCCAGGCGGATCGCGTCGAGCGAGCCGCCGGCCAGCGCGACGGTCTGGCCGGGCGAGGTCTCGATGGCGCCGGAGAACGCCGTCAGGTCGCCGAGGGTTGCCGTGCCGTTGCCGGAGAAGCGGAGCGTGCCGCTGCCCTGGATGTTGCCGAGCACGGCGGCGGTGCCGTCGAACGACAGCACCGCACCGCTGTCCACGAAGATTTCGGAGCCGGGCGCGCCGAGCACCGCGCCATCGGCGATGTGGACCTCACCTTCGAGGATGCACCAGGTGCCGTAGAACGCGGAGCTGTCGCCGGCGAGCGTGAGCGTGGCCGGGCCGGTCTTGAACAGCAGGGTCGAGGCCGCGCCGGCCAGGCCGCCGCCGAACGTGCAGTCGTCGGTGATGTTGAGGTCGGCGGCGGTGTTCTCGCCCACGAGCGCGAACGTGCCGCTGCCGGCCAGCGTGCCGCTGGCGGTCAGCCCCGCGCCGAGCCATGAGCTGCCCGAGAGGTCCAGCGGCAAGGGGAAGAGCATGCTGTTGGGGATGTTCTGCTTCGTGAGGCCGCCGCCTTCGATGGCGACGCGCAGGCCGTAGCCGCCGCCGCCCTGGTAGTAGGCGATAGCGATGTCGTGCCATCCGGCGGTCAGCTGGACGGTCCCGGACCTTTCCGTCATGCCTTGCATGGCGTTGTTGCGCACGATGGCCTCCCCGTTAATGAAGAGCATCGAGCCGTCGTCGCTCGTGGTGTAGAAGGTGTACTCGTCATCCGCCGCGAGCAGGATGCGGCCTTTCCACAGCACCTGGAAGCCCTCCGCGTTGTTGTACGGCGGCGGGAAGTTGTTGCCGTTGTCGCCGAAGTTCAGCACGTTGCCGGCCAGCAGGGAGGACGCGAACAGGGCGGGCGTGCGGGAGGCGAGGTAGTCCTCGAAGGTGTCGAGCTCGTTGAAGGCCGTGTGCGGCTCCGGCGGCCAGACGTTGTAATACTTGCCCACGAGGCCGTTGCTTGTGAACGGGATGCCGTCGCCGAATTTCGCTGCGGTGCTGAGGGTTGTCCCCTCGCCGATGTCGAGGCTGCCGACGCGGCCCAGCGTGTCGAAGGCCAGCGTGCCTTCCGTGGTGATGATGCGGCCCTGCATATTCACCGTGTCCAGCGCGAAGGCCTGTGTGCCGGCCCCGCTCTTGATGAGCGCCGTGCCGGGCATCCCCGTGAGGCTGCCGCCCGTGAGCGCGGCGTCCGCGGCCGCATGGATTTCCGCGACGCCGCAGTTGACGAGGCTGATGTTCCCGCCCGCCGAGTCGAGGCCCGGCCATTGCGAGGAGATCCCCCCTGTCGTGAGGAGCGCCTGCGGGAGCGCGGGCTGGGTGTAGGTGTAAGGGTCCCAGTCGAACGGCTCGCCCGGCGCGGCCATATAGACCGACAGGCCCTGCCCGCCGCCGCCTTGGTACATGAAGACGGTTATCGCGTGTTGGCCGGCTTCGAGCGTGATGGTCCCGCCGCGGAGCGAGGGTGGATCGGCGGCCCACCCCTGCATATAGTTGTTGCTCACGACGAGCTCGCCGTTGATGAACAGCATCGAGCCGTCGTCGCTGCGCGTGGCGAAGGTGTATTCGCCGGCCGTCTCGGCGAGGAAGAGCCCGGTGAGATACACCACGAAGTTGTCGCGCCGCCAATGCCAGTCCCCGGCGAAGCGGCAGGTCTGGTCGCCGCCGTTGAGGGCGGTGTTGTCCGTGTAGTCGAAGTCCAGCGTGGGGCCGGCGGACGTGCTGTCCGTGGCGAGGTTGGGGGTCCGGGTACGGAGGAAGTCGTTGATTTGCGCCAGCGTGTCGAACATCTCCGGCTCCGGCGAGAACGGCAGGTTGTAGTAGTAGGCCGCGAGGCACCCCTGAAGGCCGTAGGGCACGCCGCCGCCTGCGGCGGCAAGGGTCGCGCCGCTGGCGAGCGTGATGTCGCCGGTGGGGGCGAAGGGGTTGGGCGTCGTGAGCGTGCCTTGCTGGATGTCCACGTTGTGCACGTTGAGCGTGCTGAGGGTCTGGTTGCCGCTGCCGACTTTCGTCAGCGTGATGTCCGGCGCGACGCTGCCGTAGAACGTGGCCGAGGCGTTGTTCGCGCCGACGTTGATGCGCTGTGCGCCGCCGGGCGCGTCAAGGATGGTGCCGTTGCCGTAAATCGCGCCGATGGCAATCGCGTAGCCGTTGAGGTCGAGCGTGCCGCTGATCTGCGTGTTCGCGCCGCTGGGGATCGCGCCGGGCGAGCCGATGATGAGCGTGCCGGCCTCGATGATCGTGTCCCACGTGTACATCGGGTCCACGTCCACCAGCAGCGACCCTTCGCCGCGCTTGCGGAAGCCCATGTTCGCGCCGTCCGCGCCGAGCGGCTTGGCGAAGATGTCCGACCAGGTGCGCGTGCCGGTCGAGAGGTCGCCGAAGAGGGCGAACCAACCGCCGTTGCCGATGATGGGGTTGTCGCGCATCCAGCTCAGGTCGCTCTCGCGCCCGAGCTGGACGTACGCATTGCCGCGGATGTCGAGCGAGCCGGTCCACGTGTTGCCCGTGCCGCCGAAGACGAGGCTCCCGCCGTCGGTGGTGGAGATGGGGCCCGTGCCGCTGAGGTTGCCCTTGATGGTCAGCTGGTTGCCGCCCCACGGGTGGAACTCCGCGCCCCCGGGGCCGATGTTCCAGCCGCGGTTCTCGTGCGTCTCGAACCACCGCTCGCCGTTGCGGACCACGCCGTTGTCAATCGAGACGTTCGACGGGTCGGGGGCCGGCGGGACGGCCCCGAGCCCGGAGTCCTCCAAGAGGAACAGGACCCCGCGGTTGGTAATGGTCGTGCCGCCGGAGTAGGCGTTGCCGGCGGCCAGCCTGACCATCCCGGCCCCTTGTATGACCACGTCGCGCGGCGTCGGGCCGTTGTCTTGCAGGTTCGAGAGGACCAGCCCCTGGTTGGGGGTTGCCCAGTAGCCCACGCCGCCGCCGCCCGTTCGGTAGGTGCTGCCGGCCGGGGTGATGGTGCTGCCGTAGTTCAGGGTGCCCTGGTCCGTCCCCACATGTACCCCCGGCTTGCCCGTCAGGTCAACCGGGAAGTTGGCGTAGGCCCCGCCGAGGATGAGGAAGCCCTCCGAGCCCCCCGTGATGCGGCCGGTCAGGGCCGGGGGGATGCCCCCCGCGTTGAGCCTCAGCGCCGAGCCGTTCAGGAGCGTGATGGCCCCGGCGCCGTTGCCGAGGGCCGTGTCGCTCGACATCATGAGCCAGCCGTTGCTGATGGTGGTCGCGCCGGAATAGGTGTTGGCCCCGGTCAGCTCCACGCCCCCGTTGCGTATGCCGTCCACGATCACGCTCGAGGTCCCGGCGATGGCGTCCGGGAACAGCAGCCGCCCGTCCTGCGGCGCGAACCGATAGACCCCGCCGTAGGGGATGTACGTGCCCCGGAACTCGAAGTTGCCCGACGTGCTGAGCGTCAGGTGAGGGAACAGCGACAGGTCAATCGTCTCCTCCGCGTTCGATTCGAAGAGGACCAGCTCGCCCGTGGCGGTCTGGGGGTCGAGGTTCGTCAGCAGCCACTCCGCGCCGCCTGTCCTGTCCCAGCCGACGGAGCCGCCGTTCAGCCTGATGGGGTCGGTATAGGTGTCCGGCAGCGCGTTTGCCCCGTAGAGCCACAGCTGGCCCTCCTGGACGTCAATGGGGCCCTCGAACGCGTTCTCGCCGGCGAGCACCAGCACCCCTGGGCCCGTCTTCACGAGGCCCCCGTCCGGGGTCCCCCCGAGCGCGGGGTCGGTGAGGAGCGGCGTGCGCACCCAGGCCCGCGAGTCCGCCTTGATTTCAAAGGTTACGCCGCCCGCTTGGAGGAAAACGTCCAGGTCCGTCATGAACCAGTCGTGCCACCACTGGTTCGCGATGGTGCCGCCGTTCAGGTACAGCAGGCGCGGGGCGTTGCCGCTCCCCTGCCCGCAGATGCGGCTCGCCTCGACGCGGCCCCCCGCTTCCAGCCACAGGCAGGCGAATGCGTCATCCGAGTTCCCCGGCGTGAAGATGACCTCGCCCCGCGTCTTCACCGTGCCCCCGTCGGCGACGGTGAGCTCGCCGTAGCCCCGGTTGTTGCCGAGCATGATGTTCATCCCGCCCGCCGGGTTTGAGCAGCCGATCTCGCCGCCGTTCGCAACGGTTACGATGCCCGTCCCGCCGTAGTTCACCCCGACGTAAATCCAGCCGTTCGACGAATAGACCCCGCCGTATGCGCCGATATCCATCGTCGCGTACCCGCCGAGGCCCACCTGGATGTCGCGCGCCGCGGAGATGACGGCCGGCCCGGCCCCGTCCCCGACCCTGACCGCGGCCGAGCCGCCGTCCACGCCGAAGAACAGCCAGCCGTCGTTATCCGAGCTCTTCGCGCTCGGGAGCAGGAAGTGCCCTTCCGACAAATCGAAATCGAAATGGTGCCCCAGCCCGTACCCCACACTCACCCGGCTGTCGAAAGCCAGCGACAGCCTCGCCGCGCCGCTCATCAGCAGCTGCCCGCTGTACGGGTTGAACTGGTCGAGCACCCCCACGTCCGTGGTCAGCTCCACCGTGCCGCCGTTCAGGATCGAGACCACCGCCCCGGCTGTCGGCGGGACCTGCGCGGGCAGCCAGTTCCCGGCCGTCCCCCACGGGCCAAGCACCGCCGTCCAGTAATAATCGGGGTCGCTCGACACCCCATACACGCTGCGCTCGCTCAGGTAGTTGAGCACCACGTCGGTGGACGACAGCGTGCCGGAGTGGATGCGCACCTGCCCGAGGTATCCCAGGAACCCTCCCCAGAAACTCGTCTTGCTGTTGTTCCACGTCGCGCCGAGGGTGATCTCGCCGCCGGGCGCGATGTCCACGGACGTGCGGATGGCCGACAGGGTGAGCTTGCCGTCCACGAAAACCTGCTCCATCCCCGACACCCCGTCGCGCGTGATGGCGACATGATGCCACTGCTCGATGGGCGGCACGCTCGGCCCCCACCCCAGGTTGCCGCCTCCGTAATGCTCAATCGCGATGCTTGTGTTATTGTAATACCGCGCCTCGAGCATCCTGTCGTGGGGCGGCTGCACGCCCTCCCTCAGCGTCCACGCCAGATAAAGCTCCTCCGGCCCGCGGAACGGGAGTTTGTAAATCCACGTCTCGATGGACCACGAGTTCCCGCCCGTCAGCTCCGGCGGCGTCGCCACGCCGGCCAGCACCGCGCCCCCTGACGCGTCGAAGTACAGCGCCGGGGCCCCCTCGACCACCTGGTACTGCGGCCCCGCGCCCAGCGGCGCGGAGAAAAACCCGCCCAGCGTCCCGCTGTTCTGGATGGACTGCACATTCCCGCCGAGGCCGAACCCGCTCGCCCAACTTGCCGACACATTCACCAGCAGGTCGCCTGCCGTCTTAATCTGCGCCCAGCCCGCGGACGCCAGCACCGTAACAACCGAAAACATGACCAACCGCTTCATAACCGACTTCCTCTCTTATTAAAAGTCATACCCCATTAAACAAGATAGGGCAATGATATTCCTGCCGCAGAGGGGAAGTCAAGCGGAAAAAAGGCGCGATTGTTGCACACGGGGGTGCCCGCCCTTACGAGCGGATGCGGTCGGCGTACTCGCCCGTGCGGGTGTCAATGCGGATGAGGTCGCCCTCGTTGACGAACAGCGGCACCGGCAGCTCGTAGCCGCCCTCCACGGTGCAGGGCTTGGTAACCTTCCCGGCGGCCGTGTTGCCCTTGGCCCCGGCGTCGCAGGTGATCACCTTGCGCTCGACAAGGTTGGGCAGCGCGACCTCGATGACCTCGCTGTTGAAGACGAGCGCGTCAATCTCCATGTCGTCCATCAGGAAATACTTGTTCTGCCCCAGCACGCTCTCCTTGATGGTAACCTCCTCGAAGTCCTCGTTCTGGAAGTAGTACACGCCGCCGTTCTCATACGAGAAGCGGAGCGGCTTCTGGATCAGCTCGGGCTTGTCGAAGCGGTCGTTCGAGCGGAAGCTGCGGCTCATCGTCGAGCCCGTCAGCATATTCTTGAGCTTGCAGTTGTAGATGGCCTGGCCCTTGCCCGGCTTGCTGAAATCGAAATCCGTAATCAGGTACGGCTGCCCGTCATCAAGCTGGATCTTGAGCCCCTTACGAAGGTCTGATGCTTCAAACATGGTTTTCCTCTCTTGTCAATAAACACAAGTTAATAACATAAAACGGGCGCGAGGTCAAGCACCGTGTCCTCATGTCGCCCGCTTCCTCATTCCGGCTTCGCGTCGCGTCCCATGAGGGCCTGGACGGCGGTCATGGCGGAAAGCCCCCCGTAGCAGAGGCCATGGACGGTCTCGGTGATGGGCATCGAGATGTTGTGCTGCCGGGCGAGGGTGTGGATGACCTTGGCGTTCCACACGCCCTCGGCCACCATCTTCATGTTTGCCAAGATGTCGCCGAGGGCGTCGCCTTTCCCGAGGCGCATCCCCACGGCATGGTTGCGGCTGTGCGCGCTGGTGCAGGTAACGATCAAATCGCCCACGCCGCTCAGCCCCGCGAGCGTCTCCGCACGCGCCCCGAGCGCCATGCCGAAGCGCGTAACCTCCGCCAGCCCACGCGTGATGAGCGCGGCACGGGTGTTGTCGCCGAACCCGAGGCCGTCCGATGTCCCGACCGCAACCGCAATCACGTTCTTGACCGCGCCGCCGACCTCCACGCCGAGCGTGTCGGTGGAGGTGTAAACACGGAAGAACGGCCCGCTGAAAACCTGCTGGATGTGCCGCGCAAGGCCCTCATCCGCCGAGGCCGCAACCACGGCCGTCGGCATCTTGCGGGCGACCTCCTCCGCATGGCTAGGCCCCGAGAGGACAGCGATACGGTTCACCCTGAGAATGTCCTGCGCTAGCTCACTCATGCGGCAATGCGTGGCTTCGCAAAGCCCCTTGGTGAGGCTCACCACGGGCGTATCGGGCGGAATGTGCGTGACGAATTTTCGGCACACGTCCGCAAAGAATTTCGATGGCATGGCCAGCACCACGAGTTCCGCACCAGCGGCGACCTCCGCAGGGTCGGAAGTCCAGCGCAAGGTGTCGGGAAGCGCGATGTTCGGCAGGTAGCGCGTGTTCTCGCGTGTGGCGCGGATTTCGTCCAGATAGTCAGGGAACGGCCCCCACAGCGTAACGGTGTGACCATACGAGTTGAGCAACAGCCCAATGGCCGTGCCCCATCCGCCGTCGCCGATGATGGTGATGTTCATTTCGCCCTCCTGAAATTGAAGCGCGATTCCGTCCCGGCACGAAGCCGCGCGATGTTCGTGCGGTGCTTCCAGATCGCGACCAACGCAAGGAGCGTCAGCACCGCAGGAAACCACACGCCTTGCGTGTTCAGGTGCAGCGGCCACACGGCGATGCCCATCGCAACGGCCGCAATGATGGATGCGACCGACACATAGCGCGTGGACACGAATGCGACAATCCACACCAACAATGCGATGCCGACCCCAGCAGGTGAAAGCCCCAGCAACATCCCCGCGCTCGTCGCAATACCCTTGCCACCCTTGAACCCGAGGAAGCACGTCCAGTTATGCCCCGCAACCGTCATCGCGCCGCAGAACACGGGCAGCGCCATCCCGTCAATCGCCGAGCCTGTCAAACACGCCAACGCCAGCGGCATGAGTTGCACACCGCAGAACCCTTTGAGCGTATCGAGCGCGAACGTGAGGACGCCCAACGGCTTGCTGACCGAACGGAACACGTTCGTCGCGCCGATGTTGCCGCTCCCGACCGTGCGGATGTCCACGCCTTTCAACTTCGCGATGAGGAAACCGAACGGCACTGCGCCCAACAGGTAGGCGCAGACGCCGCAGAATAGCCAGTGTAGTGTTAGTGTCATAGGATTGGATATTCGTTAGCCGAGGGCTAACGACAGTGCCGCGCCGACGATTTGCGCGTTCTCGCCGAGTTGTGAGGGTTTGACCGTAACCCCGTTCACGCCATGTGCCTGTAACGCCTCTTCAAACGCAGGGACAAACAAATCCCACGCATTGGCGATGTTACCGCCGATGACGAAACGGTCCACGCCGAACTTCGCAAACCACGGCGCGACAAACTCCGCCAACTCCGCACCGAACGTGCTGAACACCGCAACCGCGCGTGAATCGCCGTCCCGTGCGAGTTGCGC
>Ga0123353_10015128_pt1 | contig 11183 bp, 6 predicted proteins | sample TergutLab28metaG_3_FD_92763 | JGI IMG/M metagenome (GOLD analysis project Ga0123353, IMG submission 92763) | Labiotermes labralis P3 segment gut microbial communities from Petit-Saut dam, French Guiana - Lab288 P3 | ecosystem: Host-associated > Arthropoda: Insects > Digestive system > Gut ... | reverse complement strand
GGGGTCCCCTTTTTTCCTAACATCCTTTTTTATATTTTTACCCTTTTTTTTGAGTAAAAATTTTCAAAAAATTCCCCCCCCCCCCCAGACTTTTGCTGATCACCTTTTGTGAACGTTTGGTACAGAATACAGCTCATGAAACTCTGAATCATTTTATGTTCCCCATTCTCTGGTTACTTACAATTCTTGAGTTCGTGGTAGACTTGGATAGAGGATGTACCTTTTTTTGACTGTCCATCGGGTTAGCAGCTGTTCTCAGGTTTGCGTAGTTTTCCACAGTGTCTCCAAATGAGTAATATCATGCTATGGTGCTTTCACCATTCCCACTCATCTTACCACCTCATTCGTAGCATTATGCTCGAAATAAATAGCACGTGAATATGATTGGTGCCAGTTATCTGTACTGTTACCCTGGTCAAGTAGCCCACTCACACTGCAGCCTGTACCATATCGACTACGTTCATACGACAAGCGTCGCTTCTTCTTTTCTTTCTACATCCCTTTGTTATGCCCTAGTGTTTTCCGCATCGCATCTCCCAGCCTGGTTCCCGCCCTCCGGCAAACCCTCAACAAAATATGGAACGACAAATGAGCATCGGACGTGCATGGGACCACCTGCCGGTAAGGAACGGAACTAACGGACCACAAACCAGCCCCTGGAGCCCTCTTGAAAAGAGTAATGAGGCAGAAACGTTACATACTCAGCGATTTTGAATCCCCCTCCGTTCTGATATCTGCAGTACTCATCACTTCCAACCCCGACCCCCGCCAACTTCTATCCAACGTAACTTCGCCATAAAACAACGTTAATCTTTTCAGTGGCGGATCCGGATCTTCGGTGCTCCGACAGATTACGATCATGCAGTGCCACTAATCAGGATAAAAGATTTCTTTTGAGAGCGGCGAAGGGAGGGTACAGAAGTAATCCACGGAAAACGCCTTCCTGCAGTAGCCGATAATCCTTTATCTCACCTACAAATATCCTGCAATCACAGATCGCGTACGAGCCCATCACCAGCCTCATAACCAATGAATATCAGGTTCTCTTTCTGTAGAAGTAAAGCGGCCGGAGCGTGAAGCGGACCAATCTATGTATTTAATGTCGAAATCTGAAATACGTCAGTCTTTAACTCTGCGTCTTCATTCGCATTTACGACTTCATGATTACGCATAGTTGCATTATGGACAGGCCTGTCTTGGATCATATTACTAGGAGACACCCCACTTTTGTGCTTTATATTCTCGGGTTAACAGTAATACGAACATGGCGATCGTGCGAACGTGAGAGGTAGCGACTTGTAGTTGGTCAACGGACTTTCGGCTGAGCTTGCTACATCGGCCTCATAAAAGACTTAAATATCTTTATCAGTACCGCTGTGACAATTTCAAATATCGCGAAGTTGTAAGACCTTCTTGACAGGTAATCTCGATCACACGTGCATTTATTCGTGAGATATGTAACGGGAATGGGGGACCGCGGTAGCACAGTGGTTAAGGTGCTGTGCTACAAATTGGAAGGTGGCTGGTTCGATCCCAGCTGGTGTCATTGACATAAAATCCTTCCGATCGCACTATGGCCCTGGGGTCGACTCAACCTCTAACAGAAATGAGTACCAGGAGCATTTCATGGGGATAAAGGCAGCCGGTGCGTAAGGATGTCAACCTTACCACCATCCTGTGCCATTGTCACGTAATCTGGGAACCTTAACTTCCTGGAACCCTCTGGACCACTCCAGGCCTGTAACGGGACTGCTTTACCTTTTTATGTAAATGGAATATGTCTATGTAAGAGTACGTAAGTGTGTTAAGCGGAAATCTGTAGGAAACAAGAGAATGTTTAATTTGAGCTTCCATGATAAGCTGGTTTCACTGTACAGCGTTCATTGGCTGGGGCTATTAATAGTCTGCGTGTACGGCTGCATCTCAGCTGATCAGTGCGTGTTTTGCTATTCTGTAGCATAGCCCTTCATTGTGTTTCATTCGGAGCTTGTTCTCCGTATTTTGCTAATCTAAAGCAAATTACTTGTTTTGCCTCAACCCAGGCTGTTTAGTTAAGAGGCTTACATCAACATTTTTTTTTCTTTGCCCTCATTTTATCGCCTGTCATCTGCTTGGAAACGAAATCCTTTAATCTCGTCTCCCGGCAGAGCAAACTTTTAATATCTTTCTTTCCATTTTCTACTACGTAAGCTTTCTTTTATTTTCATCGCCGGCCTAAACGCATGCGCTTAGATGAACCCGACACGCGTGACTCGAATTGACACAAAATGGAGTTGGGTTTGACAATTGAGACATGTTCTGAACTGAAACAAAACACGGCCTGATGCATATCGCAAATCTGGTTCAGCCATTCACTTTGTTCCTTCAACGTTTTGCGTTGTTTACTATTTTCTTAACCTACGTTCTTCAATTTTAAGAAGAGGTAGAACCTTTGTGTCGGTCATTCTGTCTGCAGCTCCCCTCCAAGGTCTTCTGAAACTTCGAACAGCCCTACGTCTGACTCAGCATGACGTGATTGCTCCTTTCTCCAGCAAATGAAACATGTCCGACACGCAGACTTGTGAGATGGAAATATCTGTCGTCAGGTAGGACCTGGGAGTGATGAACTAAACAAATTTGGGTTAATCGTAAATTACTGAACGCTTTGAAGCATAAAATTAATCTAAATAATAGGACCAGCACTTAAAAAGACAGTTCTTACCTCACAGAGAACACAACACAAAGAGCACCAGCTAAATGTTTAGGGAAATAAACCACGCTTGTTCTGAGAACAATACAAATTACATTAATGCACTATGTTGACAAAATGCAGAGTTTTTATGTCAAAAAAAGTGGTCCACGCAATTGCCACTGTGTTTGAAACAGCTAATATAGCTGCACAGTATACAACAAACTGCTTGCTTTGGAATTCACAAAGTATTTGGAATTTTTCTGTGTTATGAAATGAAACATCATACACTGCGTTTCGGGGACAGGTTCGGTCCACGTCTTCAGGCTTCCCCCATGGCGCAACAGCCCATAGTGGGCCAGGGCCTCCTCGTTATCGAGACTTCACGATCACACTCAAGACACACCACACTGGGTAGGACTCCTCTGGACGCGTGATCAGCCCCACGCAAAGATCTCTACCTGACAAAACACAACACTCACAAGAGACGGACATCGAACCCCACAATCCCAGCAAGCGAACGGCTGCAGATCCACTCCTTAGAACGGGCGGTCCACTGAGATCGTCCGTCTTCAGTCTTACTTCTTCCCAAACAAATGTCATTGTATAATGATTATTTGTACTGTTATTTAACCCGGATTAACGCCAAATTAGTAAATACAACAATTCTAAAAACAGTTTAGAACATATGTTTTAGCAAATTTTCGGTACACACCAAATGCAAACAATGCATAGCTGGTCACCATAACTGCTGTGTCTCACTACACAGCAGCACCGTGTAGGCAATGCCTGTGGTTACTGTAGTAATCATTCTGACTACCAGGACTGCATATACAGTGATACCCTTCACCATACTTGACGTCCCTTGACATCTACGCTAGGGGACACAAGGAGGTGAAGGCATATCAGGCAAAATCGCAGACTCCAGATGAACTCCTCTTACGGTCCAACACGGTCTGTCCTGCTGTAATGCAGAATCATCATGAAAGCGTAAGGAAAGCAGCACGTCCTGTTTTAAGCGAACTCGCCTGTGCATTCGATTGTAGCCAGTCATTTCGAACAGCAGGTACACTAGATACCTACTAACGTCGCAACTTACGTTAAATATGACGACTTAAGTATGCGTCATTTGAGATTAGGATCTGTGTTAAATAACTTTTTTTTTGTTCCCCAGAGTAAGGCAACAACCACCTAAATTTTGGTAGACTTCTCGCAGAATACACTGTATATCTGCGTGTCTGTGATATTAATCATGTTTTTGTTGAGTAATTTAGGTAACAGTCTGTAGTTGTATATAAACCATTACCATATGCCAGGGTGTTGATTGGTGTGTCACAATAGTTAAGTAGCGATTGTTATTGGAGGTGGTTTACAACTTGAGCGAATCAGATGGCAGCATTAATACATGGCAATTCATTCTGAACACAACCCTCCTTCCTGCCCCTACTAAATGCCTCTCACCAACCCCAATGCGATTCGTCCTTTCCTCTGGGAACGGGTGAAGGCTCGAAATTTAGAGATAAGAAGCCAGAGGTGTATCTCGGAGCGCGATCTTTATTGTATGGCATGTTGTCAAGTTTCCTTACAGTACTCTCCATTTTTCAAGTGCCATATGCGAGGTCGAGTGATTTGATATTCTGGCAACAGTTTGAAGACGTCTCAAATATCGCGAGGGGGTGACTAAATGCTTTTAAGTAGTGGGATTTACTGTAGCTCATCATTTACAGTGTTACATGAGTCCCTAAGGGGACAGGGGATTGTGGAATAAGTAGGGCTTTTGATTACTTGGGGGTTCGAAGCCTATGTGTGTTGCCCTGTTCAGCCAGTTATACCTACGATATGAAGTTTATATACACTCTTGAGTGTTAATATACATTGTACAGCACGAACAAATAAATTTGTTTGTGCCGACGAGATGTTCATGAATTGGAGCAATGACAGGCCATTGCGGCTTTTTCTTTGAAATTGTTACCGATGGTGAGCCGAGTTTGATCAGAATCTGAGGACTGAGAAGTTTAACGAAAGCTCGGTGGAAGATTAGTTTTCGTGTAAATGAACGTTACTGTACCGATTAGAACGAACATGGACATCACGTTCATGTGGGGCACCTACGTTTACACGTCGTGGTGTTCAGGCACAGGGAGGCGTGAATGTATTCATATTTGTAGGACTGATTAGGAAAATAGTATTCGCGAATCCAGAAGATGCACGCAAATTTGGCGAAGTGGACTCGCATCGCTCCACCCACGGACGGGTGGGATTCATTCGATCAGTTCACGCCACATGTGGGCGAGACTGGCGTGTGAAGCCGATTGTGACGTGATGCACTCGTGATGTCAGAAGCAAAGTAAGGTTGTGAATTTTAAAACGACAGCCCTCTCCGGGGGGTAAAAATAAAATAAATAAATAAAACCAGCTCTTCGTCTTTACGTAAAATACGTCATTGGTTTCCAACCTGTGAGTAGCTAGCTGTGTGCCGTTGGTCCAAGATCCAACCGTCAGCCTGTGTTACTCCATCATCATCATCATCATCATCATCATCATCGTCGTCGTCGTCGTTTCTTCATTAGCATAATCGCTGTCAAAACAACCACCACAACCACCACCACCACCGTTGTCCTCTTCCTCCCCCCCTTCCGTCTCCTCTTTCTCTTCCGTTCCTTGTCTTCCTTTTCCTACTCCTCCTACCCATCTTCTTTTCTGTTTTTATATCTGACTGTCACACTTGTCTACCTTTCTTCCACTTTTCGTAAATAGTGGCGAATAGCTCCCTGAAAATTATATTCTTTAAGAATACGCATACAAATCCAATTCGTACCTCACACAGAACACAGCCCGTAACCATTGTCAAGACATGTCTGTTAATGCTGTATAGCAATGTTTCCCAAATGTTTTTGCTTGCGGACCCCTTTTGGTTTCTAAAAACAACCAAGAATCCTCACATCCTGCTGACGTAAATATAGGATGTCCGGACGATAGGTATCCAAAATTAAAACTTTATATCTGAGAACTAATTTTAGATAGCTACGAACAGAGACCAGTAGCATACGGTACGTTACAGTGCATGGCATGATTTGACCGTAATTAAACTGACTGTCGCCCGCTTCGTGGGTACAGGGGTTCCTTAATTAGGTAATCTAATGGTAATATAAAAAAAAACACTCCGCTAATTAAAGGACTTCCGCTATTAGTTTTACAATACATCATTCCTTTAATCTAAAAAATTAGTACATTTCAAACTAACCATTACGTAAATGTATCCACGGATCCCCTGGGAACTGGTGGCGGAACACACTTTGAGAATCGCTGCTGCATGGGGAAATAATCGGTATTCATTCCGAGAATGAAATGAACCACATAAGCAAACCGTGCAGCAAAATGCATGTATCCTGTAGCGTATATTGACGTTTAGCCACGCGGTACGGTACATGTCCGTATATACACCACCGTACTGTACCTTAAGCGGTTCAACGACCAAACTGGCTGTGAGGTCGGTAAGGCGGAAGCCAGGGGCTGTGAGCGGGAAGGGATAACAAGGAGGGGCAAAAATAAGACGGTTCGGCTGCGAAGCGTAAACACTCTGAAAGCATCGGAAGGGATAGCGAAAGTGGAGAGACATTAAAGTTGTCCCTGTGTTTAAGTAAGCACCACTTCACGCAAGCAAATGGCGGAATGGAGGTATAACTCCATGTATTTGTAACTTCGGTACTAGGTGGAAATGAGTGGCCAGTTTCACGCCCCAGCCGTTTTAAACTGGGGAAGAGGCCCCTTCGCCCACCGAATAGGAGGTTGGGTGGGTTCGTGAACTGTTCAAGACGCTTCAGAGAAAACAGAGCTGTCTCGTCCCGCCGAGAATAGAGCTCAGATTTCTTGGCCATCCAGCCCTTAGCCAAGTCACTGTATCCACTGAGCTAGACCAATTCTTGGTTGACAGTAATATTTGAATTTTTTCCCCGCGTACACAGATTTGGCATGTTGCATGCGTGAATGTCCTGGACATTCGGAGGAGTAAGACTGTCTTGTGTCAATATCGTTATTGTGTAATAATACAGGAGAAGCAGACAGGCAGCCATGGGTTTCGAAGTCGTGACGCTACTATCTTAACTGTTAGAGCGGTGGTGTTCGTCATCATCGCTATAACCATCATTATTATAGCCGAGTCATCATCATCATCATATCGGTGTTGATTGTAGTGAATCGATTTACAATACAGTTTGCAAGGAGTACAGCGAACGCAGCCATCCGTACAGTTGGATTCGACTAATGAATATTTGATTTTACAGCGAAAGCTTCAACAGACTTAAAGTGACTGTTTGGCCAGTCAGCACTGGCAGTTCACTCAGTGTCAATACTTTTTGAATTCATATTAGGCGCAACTTGAGGGTTTAATTATTAAGCTTACGATGTTTTGTCCTTGAGAACCTTAATAAAAGATACTCCCGTGTAAATATTCTAGTTCGAAAAATCCACAAATTCATGGAAATACGGCAACAAAAACGCAATAATGCTGTAATTTGTGTAATTTCATGTCATCAAATCAAGAAAAATTTCAGTCAAGTGTTGTTGTTGTTGTTCATGTTGGTGCTGTTGCTGCTTTGTTGGTGTTGTTCATGTTGTTGTGATTGTTCATGTTGTTGTTGGTGGTGGTGGTGGTGCTGTTGTTCATGTTGGTACTGTTGTTGTTGGTGGTGGTGGTGGTGGTGGTGGTGGTGGTGGTGGTGCTGCTGTTGCTGCTGCTCTTGTTTTTCTTCTCCCCCTTCCCCATTCTTGATACTATTGTTGCTGCCAACAGATTTTTGAAAACGAGCAGAACCTGTGGGCCCCTTTCTTCACTCTGTGTGCCACTGGAGTCTGGTCATTACTGTGCCGGTTCCTAATTACCGAATGATTCTGTAGAACTGCCTCCTTCATACACGAGCGTAGACTTAACGAAGCCGTCATTATATTATCAATAGTTCCTTATTGTGCAATAATGAGGATGTTTCCCGTTATTAAACTGAGCATTCGTCGGGTACAAGACTGATCGTGGAAAATTAAACATCGTCTGTTTCTCTCGTATTCACGCCACATAGAACATAGTTAGATTTGTAGCATGGGACATTCCTACTGCCAATACACACAGTAAAAATTGGCTGATGAAGGAAACAGGGATAGTCCCAGAATCATCGGAGATTCCTTCGATATTGACGCGGAATGAGAAGTCTTCAGTACGCGAAGGTGCAGGGTTTGACTTTTGGATGTCAAACCACAGTTTTGTTATTTTTATTCTGTTTCTGTAGTCTTACATCTCGCCACTGTATGCTGAGTCTTTGGAGGCATTATCTGAAATCGGAAAGGCAAACTAAGTCACTCACCTATAGAACAGAGCTCTTCATGAGAAGCTTGCGGACTGTCAGTACACGTAAAATCTTAGTAATTAACCAACTTAATGCACAAATTCTTGTTTTATAATAAGTTTATTGTATGCCTCTACATGTTTCGAGTACAATGTGCTATCATCAGGAGGTCAAAATTGTATTATACAATATCTGGTATCATCACACACTGTAGGTGGCCGTCCGGTGCACTGGTTGAGAGAGGACTCTCTCAACCAGTGCACCGGATGTGATGATACCAGATGCTGAACAATATAATTTTGATCTCCTGATAATGAGCACATAGTGCTCGAAACATGTAGAGGCATATAATAAACATATTATAAAACAAGAATTTGTGCATTAAGTTGGTTAATTACTGAGATTATACTGAGATGCACAGTCAGCAAAACATCAAAAGTACACGTGAAGTCACTCCACAGAAGACAGCTCTTTATGGGAAACTTGTAGACTGCCATTCAGTACACGTGAACTCACTCCATAGAACAAATCTCTTCAGGAGAAACTTGTAGACTGACATTCTGTACAAGTGAACTGCCCACTCCATAGAACAGAGCTTTTCAGAAGAAACTGGTAGACCCTCACTACAGGTGAACTCAATCTATGGAAGAGAGCTCTTCATGAGAAACTTGTAGAGTCTTCAGTACAGATGAACCCACTACACAGAACGGGAGCATTCGTGAGAACTTACTTGCTTAGGCTCTAAGCCAGTCGAGATATTTCTTTCCGTTAGGAGCCCGAAAGGTTAATCACAGTTTTCATGGGAGCCTACAGCTGAACCCTATTCTGAACCCAATACACGTCCAGAAAATAAACGGCCTTAGCGTACATATGTATTCGAGTACGGATAGCAGGCCAGTAAATCACAAGTGAACGCTTATAAACCGATATTTCTCTGACAGAGAGGTAGGTATATATTATATTTCACTTTAGGCGTCTTGATATTTCAAACATCACTTAGCGCTGACACTGTATAATAAAGATGATGCCGATCTCTGTCAGTGTTAATTATTGTGACTGCGTGATAAATGTGGAAGGCCTTTCAACTACTGTAGATTAACGGTTGTGTAATCATTGTTGGGAGTTGTCCAGTATGTAATAAATCTTCACCCACGTGACACTTTGGGAGTTTATTATGTACAAACACTCCCCGGCCTACGCAATTTCCGATTTACGCAGTTTTTAAAGAAGTAAACAACGAAATATTAACACTTTTTGCGGGCCGAAACTTTGCTTGCCGGACTGAAAGCGCGATGAGAATAAGGTGGCGGAAGAATACTGCTGGGCGATGGCATAGGCGACGGCGAGTCACGCTCCCACAGATCAGGTTCCATCCAGTGTGCTCGAGTCTGGATTTCAACAGGGCTCCTGTGTCTACGCTTGTATAGCTGGCCTTACATGTACTCAGTTTTGATTTGCGCCGAAACGATAATTATTGTGTAAGGCGTGGAGTGTCCATACTCTACAGGCGGTGTTGATTTATCTTTACCATGACATACAAATATCCGAAATGACCTTGAATCAACAGAGTGTAATGAGATTGCGGACTGAAGGCGATGAATATGGTAGTTCTGATGCAATGGAATATGTCTTGATATGATGACTGACCTCTTCTCAGAGAACTGTAACGCGGGTTGTTATCCAGCTAGTTGGTCAGTCAGTTACATCAGCTTGATAAATTATGCAACATCGAATGTGATATGGTTATATATGGTGAGTTAGGGAGGACATGTTAAGCAGTCCCATTACAGGCCTGGAGTGGCCCTGAGGGTTCCAGGAAGTTAAGGTTCTCAGATTTCATGACGGCACAGGATGGTGGTAAGTTTGTCAGCCTTACGCACCGGCCGCCTTTACTCCCAGGAAATGCTCCTGGTAGTCATTTCTGTTAGAGGCTGAGTCGACCCCAGGGTCATAGTGCGATCGGAAGGATTTTATGTCAATGAAAAATTCCAATGACACCAGCTGGGATCGAACCAGCGAAGGGAGGATATGGTACGAGAAGTATTTGAGGGCAGTCTTAGGCCGTTCGCAGGTGAAATTGAGTCAGTGATTGAAACCGTGTGTAACGAATACTAACCGTTACATGAGCACGTTAATTTAGTTACACGTTGTAAATGGCACCCATTATGTATAAAAGTGACGCTATTTCAGTTGCCTCGCGCCTGCCAACACAACGCCCCTTTGAAATTGCCACAGTTTGTGTACACAGTAGAACTGTTCGGTTTGATTGCTGCTTACCCTTCACAATTTAATGTTATTAATACATCTGTAGTAGCAATGTATGGAGCCACTGAATTTTGGCGCTGTAAACATCCCGGTCCCTGTGGGTTCAATGGCACTTCAGTGCTACACTGCGCGTTGTAGATATGCACGCCATGAGTAGTAACTGTAGCAAATTCAGTACAAATTCAAAAGGAAAAACTTGAACAGTAAAGAATGCTATGGATTTTATCCCTCCACATATTCTCAGAACTGATCCCAGTTCCCATACATATATTTTGCGTGAAGACTCTGTGTTGACATCCGTCCCCAGTAGCAGCCAAATAGAAGTTCGGATATCAACTGTATATACCGAAACGAACAATGAATTCAGGTAGTTTGCATGATAACTTTTATTTGATACTCTATTTCCGCCTGATGACGGCTCTTTGTATTTAGCCGAAACATGTTGCATTAAAGTCATATCATAACATAAAACTTAGTTGTGATTGAACGACCTTCGTCCTTTACTTTGTATGTCTTCATCACAAAGGCCACGGTACGGAAAGAGCAGGTTCCATCAACAGCTGCTTCTTTGATCGTGTAAAGCGCCCCACACACGCTCAGTTAAACTGAGCGATTTTACTGTGTGACGTCATACCTTACGGAAAACTGAGTAAACTGGGCAGTTTTTACAGGCAACAGCGCAGGCCTCACAGCTGTCCTTTCAGTCGTCTTTCACACAGAGAACTGAGCAGTTCACTCAGGGAATCCCACAGTTTCCTCAGTTTACATGCCAACACCACGATGGCATAATCTCAAGGCACATCCGTATCTAGCAATTCATTCAGCAGATGAACATCGCATGATATATTCCTTTTCAAATACCACTTCTTACTCCACGTTTTACGCTTTCTTTTCTTCTTTTAGGACAACATTGT
>Ga0123353_10015127_pt1 | contig 11184 bp, 7 predicted proteins | sample TergutLab28metaG_3_FD_92763 | JGI IMG/M metagenome (GOLD analysis project Ga0123353, IMG submission 92763) | Labiotermes labralis P3 segment gut microbial communities from Petit-Saut dam, French Guiana - Lab288 P3 | ecosystem: Host-associated > Arthropoda: Insects > Digestive system > Gut ... | reverse complement strand
CAAGAAAAAATCATCGGACAGAACGAAAAAATCATGATCGTTCCAAAGAAAAGCGCATTAAAAAACGCTAAAAGCGCGCGAAATTCGCAAAAAAACAAGCCCGCAAAATCGTCAAATCCGGCTTCAGGAGTCAGGAGTCAGGAGTCAGGAGTCGGGAGGTTTTCCACTCCAGACTATAGACTCCAGACTCCGGCCTTTGGAGCCGACACTCTCAAAGACAACCGGGATGCAACGCCCGCGCGTTGCCACCAGGCAATCATTTGACTTTCAACTCATGGGTTCCGCTTCCGTAGTCGCGCTGTTCACCATTGGGGAGCCGGACGATTGCCGTCGTGTTTGCCGGAATCGTAAAACTGTAAAAAAAGGTGCCGTTTTCGATTTTCCATGAACTTTCAACCCGGCCATAGACGGAATCGTAATGTCCTTTTGCCCAAGTTAAAGCATCAGCGTCACGGGTTAAAGCATCACCGGAATCGCCGACTGGTGTCGGATTGAGAACAAATTGAGGCACTTTTACTTTGGACGTGGAAGAAAACGCTTCCTCCAAAATCCGAGAGTCCGCGAGGTTGATCCCGACGATGGTTCCGGTGAACCATTCCTGAATGTGTCCGAACATGCAGTGGTTCATGGAACTGCCCGGGCCGTCCCATGTTTCGGAAAGCGTTTTCATGCCGCATTTTTTGAGCATGTATCCGTATCCCGGCTTGTCGGTTCGGTGAATCATCTTCCAGAGGATGTCGTTTCGCCCTCCGGCGACCAAGGCACGGATCAATTTCGGGAACGACACCTCGCCGACGGTTGGTTTGTACCGGTCCGCTTCGATTTTTTTGACGAGTTGATCAAGAATCGCGTCGTCTTTTCCCAAAACGTAAAGCGTTTCCGCGAGAGCCGATTGCGAACCGGTCGCAACCGTTCCCGTTTCCGAATTCAGATAGGCGGCTTTGTAGTTTTTGAGTGCTTCATCGTACAGCTTTTGATAATGGTCCCAATTGATGGTCGAAGACAGCCGCCGATCAAAATTCAGTCCGTTTGTGTCGGAAAGACGATGCAATATCCGCAGGTTGTCGAGAAAAACGGCCGTCGAGGTCAGTTCGCCCGGCGTATGTTGGGAATACCCCGCGTGTCCTTTTTCTTCGGACCAGTCGTACCAGTCTCCCAGTCCCGCTTTGACGAGTCCCTGTTGGTTTTCCTTTCGGGTGGAATCAAGATAATCCATGTACCCTCTCTGCATTTCAATGACCCGATTATCGGTCTTGTCAGTCTGGGCGTTCCGGTGCGACAAAAATATGTCCGTGTCTCCGTAATATCTGAAGAGCAACCATGGAATCTGGATGCAGGCGCTTCCCCATTCGGGCGACGCAAAGAATCCGGCTTCGAACCGCGTGTATTCCGGGGAAATATCGGGCACGAGACCTTTTTGAGGTCCGTCTTCGATTTGCGATTCCAGCATGTCGAGGCAAATTTTCCGATACAGATTGTGGACGTCGTACCGGCTCATGATGGACGGTCCCATCAAATGCGGCACTTCGAGCCAGCCGAGTTTTTCCCGATGCGGACAATCGGTCAGGACACTTGCCAGGTTGCTCCGGACCGAACGGTCGATCATCGCGTCGATTTCGTTCAGGAGTTCGTCGCTGCACTCAAACGCCCCGACTTTCTCGACGCTGCTGGTCGTGAAATCCGCTTCCATGGAAACAAGCATCGGTTTGTCGGCATCGGCTTCCGTTCGGTCTTTTTCGAGGACCGCTCCTTCGATGTACAGGAATTGGAAACCGAAATAGGTGAATTTCGGGAGTAGCAATTCCTCCCCTTCGCCGTTCAAGGTGATCGTATAGGAATGTCCGTCCCAGATACGGTTGATGATTTCCGCCGTCTTCACGGTTGCGGTTTGCCCCGCTTTGCCTTTCAAGACGACCCGGGGACGACCGGAGAAATTGTACCCAAAATCGGCAACATATCGTCCGTCGGGAAGCCGTTTCAAGGACTCCGGCTTTTTCGTTTCCGCAACCGTAATCGGCGGGGCTTCCTGGGATCGAAGCCTTGTTCCGACGGGAGTCTCTCTTGTCCGTTCGATGGAACCGATGTCTATCGCTTGTTGATCGGGACCAAAAGAAAGAACAAAATCCACGCTCTCACTTTCGAAAGCGATGTCTTCAGCCCAACCCAGAATTTTTGCACTTGACCAATGGGTGTCATCAAATCCCGGTTTGTCCCAACCGTTTTCGAGACGGCGATTGTCAACATCTTCACCACCGTAAACACAGGAAAACACGATCGGACCAAGCGACGCCTTCCATGACTCATCGGAGCAAACGAGTTGTTCACTGCCGTCGGTGTATTTGACGTGAAGTTGACAAACCATCTTCGGCGGACCAAACGACCCGGTGTATTTCACGTAACGACCGCCGGGAACATTGTACATTCCGTTACCGAGCAGCACGCCGAACACGTTTTCGCCCGACTTGAGCGAATCGGTGAGATCAAAGGAAACATACAAACAGGTTTTGCGGTAATTCGTCCAACCGGGATCAATAAAGTGGTCGCCGACCTTTTCGCCGTTGAGATTCAACTCGAAATGTCCGAGTCCGCAAATGTGGACGACCGCCGTTTCGATTTTTTTCGCCGGATCAATGTCAAACGGCTTCCGAAAAATCGGAAGCGGGTCCTTGTCGGTTCGGTCCATCGAAATCCATGTCGCTTTCCAATCGTAAGCACTCCGATTCGAGGAAAATTCCCGATCCGAGGAAGGTTCTTCAGGATTGGAGGCGAAACGAACAGTGGTGTTCCGGTGTTCCTGACTTTGAATCCCCATGATGAACGACGCCGGTTTTTCCAGTTGCGAAATTTCGCCGCGATTGTTTTTCACCTGGACGGTCCAATAGTATTTCGTCGAGGATTTCAGTTCCGGTCCAAGGTACGGAATTCCAAGACAACGGGCGGATTCCACCCAACCGGTTGTCCAATACGGCGAGTTGCTTTTGATGTCGTTGCTTTCGATGTCTTGGTCGGACCACCTTGCATCGGTGATCCAAACCTGTGCGTCGGGATCAAGCGTTGCTTCCGGCGAAACGAAAATTTTGTATGCCGTCTGCATCGTGTCCGGCGTTGCGTCTTTCAAATTCCAGCTGAAAAGGATGTGAGGTCGTTCATAATCATAAGAATTCCAATCCTCGGGCCGGGACCGGCTGGAAGGACTCCCTTCGTCTATACCCAAATATCGGGTCTGACTCCCGATTTCGACGCCGACCGGCTCGACACGGTTGTTGACTCGGGGATTGACGACTTCGGTTCCAGCAAAAACAAGGTTTGTCAACATCACGCCGACAACAACGGCGAAAAACAAATTCATTTTCATGAGAGCAACCCTCAAAATTTCTTCACGAGATGGAAAAACCAGTGAAAACAGCCGGTCTTGCTGTTTTTTTTATGACCTGTGCAAGTAATTTATGACCTGCACAAGTAGGAAGATGAATTCTACCAAATTCCTCTTCCTTGGGAAACAAGTCTCTTGAATTTTGCGGTGATTTTTAGGATAATCGAGAAAAATCAGGTGTTTTTGCGATTCCCTGAAGATAAGATTGGAGATGACAAATGACCAACCGCTACAGCATCGACATTTACCGGACGGACGACGCCATCCTGATTCACGATCGCCCCGGCGGCTGGAAACGCGCAATTCTCGGGCTGCTGCTGAGTGTGGCTGTGTTATTTCTCTTTATCGTTTTTTGCCTTGCTTTTTATTTCGAGCCGCCACAACGAGCCGCACAAGACCCCGTTTTCACGACCACGATCCTCCTTATTTTTTGTGGTTTCGTATTCATTCCACTCTTCATGCTTGGGATTGCAAGTTTTGTCTGGTTGTTCTTTTTTTCACACTGGCGTATTGGTGGGCATGAAACGATTCTGATTGACCGCAATTCCATCCGCTACGACTGGTGGTACTTCTGGGGACGTCGAAGCCGTATCCTTCCAAGACCGGAAAAGATTCAAACGGAGACCATTCCCGGCTCCGGCATCATTGGCGGCAATTTTGGCGTCAAAATGCACCTCGGCAAACGGCAAAAATGGTTCGGGACACGAAAAATAAAAAAATACCTGCCGACATCGTCGGAGCGAAAATGGTTGTTCGACGAAATCGCGAAGTTCCAGCAGGAGGTTCCCGTCACGCAACCGGTCGATGAAACGCGACCTGTCAAAAAAGGATCCTATTCCGATCCTGATTACGGTGAAAATCTGCTGGACACCCTTGAGTTATACGGCAAAAGACTGGTTCACGTTGTTCCCGGTAATGAATCGGCAACGTTCGACGAATCGACGGATCACCTGCCGTCGGGGGTTTTGCAAGTCCGTTGCGTCAAATGTCACCGAATTGTGCCGCATGATCATGTTTCGCAAACACGGTTGATTGCAAAATGCCCTCATTGCAACGCCGTGTTTCAGTTGAGTGAGTTGGAACGAACCGAGCTATCTGTCAAGAGCCGCCTGCACATTCGGCGCGATGACGATTCACTCGAAATCGTCCAGCGACCGCTCCGCACCGGAATGCCGCTGATCATGGTGACTCTTTTCCTGCTGATGGACGCCGTTTGCATTGCGTTTTATCTCTGGTTGCAGCAACTTTTTCCCGGCGAAGACCCGCTGATGCTACTTCGGGGAGAAGACAATCCCGACATTATGGTCGGCTACCAGCTTGTCATGATGCTTGCCGTGATGCACGTCGTGCTCCTGTTTTTGCCGCTTTGGACGATGTTCGACCGTCGCACGATTTGGATCGACCGCGAAACATTGCAGATCATCGGCTCGTGGCTGTTCGTGTTTCGCTGGAAACGAACGATTCCGCGTATTTTCGTCAAACGAGCACGTTCTCGTTCCTGGGAAACACTCTTTTGTCAGGCGAGAATTTGTTACGGCGGCAAGTCGGTTTATATCGGTTGCAGCACGGAAGAGGAAGTTGCTGCAATTTGTGCCGAGATCAATCATTTTCTTTACACGGTGCCGCCGTGGCTGATGGAGCACTTGGTTTTTCCACCCCCGAAACCGGCGTTCGTCGGCGGGGTTGATTCCGGCTCCCCGGAAGTCGGTGTGCATTGTCCCGGCTGCGGAACGCAATATCCGGCCTCGTCGCTCGACTTCCCGCAACAGGCGGCGCATTGTTCCTGCTGTCAAAAAAGGACGTCGCTCGAACACGTGGTTTCGTACCCGATCAATGTCGTTGAAAACAAGCCGTCGGACGGCCTGATTGTTGAAAAAACAGACAACTGCTTGTCCATTCAATACTCCCGCCACATTGACAAGGCGATGAAGTATGTAAATCTTGTCGGCTTTTGTTGTTGCATGATCATTTTTGGTGGTTTGATGTTTGCATTGATTTACATACTTTTGACTGACGAAAAAATGAGCACGTTTGGCCGTTATGCCATGTTAATCATTTTTGTTTTGCCGATGTCAACAATGATCCTTTGGATTTTCTTCAAACTCTTCCAGGAAAAAAACGCGATGTATTGCGATTGGGCAATCCACGTCACGCGAAGGGAAGTGACGCTGGAACACCGCTACCGCAAGCAGGAAAGAACGATTGTCATTCCCCGCGAGAAGATCGTCAGGGTCGAGCTGAACCGTGAACATGTTTCGGTGTCTGTGATGTTTCGACCCGGAACGTATCCCGCCGGATTTTTTGAAAACCGCGAACCCTGCGGTTGCCACATTCTCCTGACCGATGGCACAAAGCAATACTTGCCGCTTTTGTCGCTGAATACCCGGAAAACCCACGACACAACCCGTTGGCTCGCCGCCATGCTCAACGAATTTCTCGCCACACATCCGGGGTAACCATGGTTGGTCGATTTGGAACGTTGTGAAACATTGCACCATAAGACGTTGAAAGATGTCTCCGACGGGCAACTTGCAGTTGCATCGCCCAGCGTGCCGCTGGACCGCAATATTCCCCACGAGTTTTATACCGAAACAGGCAGCGCTGAAAGTGATTCAGATTTTTTTCTCGCCATCACAATACACGCTCTTTTCTTCCGGCTTCGTTTTCATTGAGGAAAAAGCAAGGACAATATGGGTGATGCCGACGGTCATCAGGTAGAAGCCTACGAGAAACGCCAGGGTCAGCATCGCAATGATCGGATGGAAAAACAGTGCAATTCCAATCGCAACCCCGAGAATTCCCATCAAGAGGGTGAACCAATAGTGTCCGCATCCAAAATGTTTGGCATACGGCAACAGCGTAAGATTGGTGACGGAATTACAAATAAACCAGACGGCGAAAACAAACGGAATGCTTGCCGCGGTGACTCCAAGGTGCGTCAAAAGCAAAACACCGATGATAATTTCGATCAGTCCTGTAAAAAACCGCAATTTGCAACCATGGACATGAGCCATCGACCACAAACCGCTCAAAACGGCCATGATACCGAACACGACGGCAATGGCAAACAGATTACTGACCGGGTTCCGAAACGCCGTCAGTGCGGCTGCAATAAAGAGAATTCCGATCAGGAAATTGCAAAACCGAAAACATCGACATCGGCATTCGTTTGTTTTTTGACAACATGTACTGATTTTGCATTCCGACGTTGCTTTTTCTGTCTCGTTTTCCATTGTTTTTACCTTTATCTGGTTTTATTTCGTATTGTGACCGTCACTACAATAACTATATAAGTCACGATCAACCATTTTTCAGAATCCGGTAATTTTTTCTGTTTGACTTTCCGAAAATATTTTTTTAGCCACGGAATACACGGAATGGACAATCGCAGAGTACAAAGTGCAAAATATCTTGGTAGACATTTTCTATTTTTCTTCGCGATGGGCCGCATTCATTTCAAACGCCGGGAGGCAGACCGCGATGTAATCAGCGCCGCCGGGTGACGGGGTGCTGTAACGAATCTTGACGCCTTTGGGAACGATCACCGCCTGGTTTGTTTTGACGACGGTTGTTTGTCCGGTTTCGGTTTCCTCAATGTGTAGCGCACCGGCAAGGACAAGCGTATACTCGTCGAACTCCGGCGTCTGGGCAGGTTCCGACCAACCTTCACCGCTTTTGAGCCGCGCGATGCTGACGGCCTCTGTTCCTGTATTAATGCGACCGATGTATTCTTCGATCATCAAATCCTGATCGTCCGGAACCGGAAAACAAGTCGCTTTTTCAATCAATCTCAGCATGGTTATGACTTTCTTAATTTGGATATTAATTTGGACCGGAATTCGTTGTCAAATTATTATATCATTGCCAAATTGCCCTGAAAAGGATACAATATTTCGGACGTGGTATAACGGACATGGTGTAAACGTCGCTCGTTCGCTGAAGCTCAGACAACACCATAAAATGAAAATGAAAATTTACGAAATCGAGTCGAAACAGATATTGACCAAGAGCAAGCTGCCGGGGATGGGGTATTGCATCAATCCTTATGTCGGTTGCCAGCACGCTTGCGTTTATTGTTATGCGTGTTTCATGAAGCGGTTCACGGGGCACGAGGAGCCGTGGGGCAAGTTCGTCGATGTGAAAATCAACGCCGCCGAGATTTTCGCCGGGAGTTTCAAGAAAACCAAGCTCGGCGAAGGGGCGTTTTTCGGGAGCGTGACCGACGCTTATCAGCCGCTCGAAGCGAAATACAAACTGACCCGGTCGATTCTTGAGCAAATCGCCGACGCACCGGAACGGGAATTTCGGGCGTCGATCCTCACGAAGTCCGACCTCGTGCTGCGAGACATCGACCTGTTGAAACGTATCCCAAACGCATCGGTCGGCTTTTCCATTGCTCTGACCGATGAAAAAGCCCGTCGTTTTTTCGAGCCGTGTGCTTCACCGGTCAAACAGCGCATCGCCGCTCTTGAAATATTGCACGAAGAGGGTATCCAAACGTATGCGTTCCTCGGTCCGATTTTTCATGAAATCACCGATTTGCCGTCGATTTTCGCGTCACTCGAAGGAATCGTCGAATATATTTACGGCGAAACATTAAATGTCAACTGCGGCAACATGGCGGCCATACTCCGGGCTGTTTCGGCATACAATCGCAATCTTCGCCCGTTGTTCGACAGGGAAGTGAGAAGCCGCGACTATTGGAACACGGTCGAAACGGAGTTCACGTCGCTTGCCGGGAAACACGGCATCAACGTCGAGGGATTCTTTCACCATATCGAGTCGAGTCTATAAGACAATTGAAAGAAAAATATATCGGACCTTTGTGCCTCATGAGAGACAGGAACAACCCTGTAGCATTCTTTTTTTATTTGTGATATAATCAAGGGCGTGGTAGAGAAATAACGTGAAATTTCTCCTGTGAGACGGAAAGTCGTCTTAATTTTCTTGTTTTCTTGAACGATTGCAAACAACATAACCGAGAATTCAACATGACAAATATAGTTCTTCGTCGCATGAAACCGGAGGAGTGGAAGGAAGTTGCGGCGTTGGTCCACGATTCGACCAATGCCTGGTACATGAGAAACCGGGGATTCACGATTTTTAACGCAGGTCCGGAATCGACGCTTTTATTCTGTCGGACCTATGAATCGCTTGATCCCGGCTGGACGGTCGTTGCCGTGGACTCGGCCACCGGACGAATTGCCGGATCGTGTTTCATCCATCCCAGGCCGACTCATATTTCGCTCGGAATCATGAATGTTCATCCTGACTATTTCGGCCAACAGATTTCTTCCAAACTGTTGCGTTACATCACCGACATTGCTGATTCCGAAGGGAAACCGGTCCGTTTGGTCTCCAGTGCGATGAATCTCGGCTCGTTTTCGCTTTATCACAAGGCCGGTTTTGTGCCGATTCTTTTCTTTCAGGACATGACCATGAAAGTCCCGGAAAATGGGATTTCCTATACGGTTCCGGACCGTGGCATCATTCGGGATGCAACTCAAAAGGATGTTCCGGAGATCGTCGCTTTGGAAAAAGAGCTTTACCACATTGAACGGGAAAAAGATTTTCGATATTTCATCGAAAACAAGGACCAAATCTGGCGGATGAACGTTCTGGTCAACGCGTCCGGTGCCATTGATGGTTATCTTGCCTCTGTTCATGACCCTGCCAGTCACATGGTTGGCCCCGGCATTGCCAGAACGGAAGCCCAGGCAGCGGCATTGATTTGTGCCGAACTGAACCATCATCGCGGCACGCAACCGGTTTGGCTGATTCCGTCACGATGTCAGGAACTTGCCCGCGTGATGTACGAAATTGGCGCGAAAAACTGTGAACTTCATGTCGCCCAGGTTCGTGGTGACTGGCAACCGGAAAAAGGGGTGATTCTCCCATCGTTCATGCCGGAAACCTGTTGATCGACTCAAGCCGGTGGAAATTTCCAAAGCTGGGTGCAAGAAACGTAGAATATTTGCGCGAGGCCCGGTATAAAACTTGTGAGGAATATTGCGGTCCAGCGGCACGCTGGGCGATGCAACTGCAAGTTGCCTGTCGGAGACATTTTCAACATCCTATGGTGTAATGTTTCACAACTTTCCAAATCGACTAACCATGAACGCACACAACAAAGGACGTTGAAAAAAATGCCTTCGGCGACCAGCGGATGGCCGCTGGACCACATTTGTTTTTGAGAGCGCAAACCTTGTGAAGCCAAAGACTGCCCCTACCGGCTCCGATATCAGATGATTTTTTTGATAATCTGAACAAAATGCGGGGCTTTTTTTTTCTCCGTGAGTTCATCAGCAACTTTTTGTGCTTCCTGTTGCTGAGCGTAGTCGTATTGGGCGACCTGGACCATTTGAGGATTGTAAACCCCCCAGTAGGCCTTAAGTACCGGTTGGGCATGATCGGAATCGGAAGTCGTTTTTGTTGCTTTTTTTCGAGTTTTTTTAACTGTGGCGGTTGATTCCTTAACTTTATCTGCCGTGTCTGCTTTCTTACGTGTCGTTTTCTTTTCACTCTTTTCAGAAATGACTTTGTCCGCAGATTTTTTGTCGACATCAGCTTTGACTTGGCCGTCTTTAACTTGGTCACCGTCCGAAGGAAGGACGCCCATTGTTTTTTTTACCGTTTTGGCCTTTTTTTCGGTATCAGGAGATTCCGTGGTCATTTTTTTGGCCATGAACACTCAATCCTTTCATAAAAATACGCAATGAACAGCGAGCGTTTGAATAACAAAACGAAATATTGCCCCACAAATACTTCTAAGATGCCATTATTGATGATTTTAATAAAATTTTCAGTTCTGACAAGAGCTTTCCGTGAAATCCCATGATGTTCTTGACCGATGATCAAGATACGATATACTCAAGTCGGTTAGAAACTCTTGAAACTGGATACGGAAAACCTTGTAAGCGCAGGACGTTTGTGCGAGGCCAAAGGTGCTTTGCCCCTACCGGCTCCGGTGGTATGGGTTGGTATAAAATCTTTTGTGGATGGATGCCCGAGTGGTTTAAGGGACCGGTCTTGAAAACCGGCGACGGGGTGACTCGTCCGTGGGTTCGAATCCCTCTCCATCCGTTACCCTCTTTTTTGATAAAACGCTGACAATTCTGCAACCCTCTGAAAAAGGTCGTAACTCATTGAAAACACTTGAGGTTACGGCCTGTTTTTGTTTCTTGACAGAAATATCATTCTCGTCCGTTTTCAGCCCATTTCCACCCTTTACCGGCGCTGACAGGGACGCTTTTAGGGACGTCCTCTGTTGATGATTCGGCTTTTGCTCACAAGGTGTTACGTCATTTGATATGGAAAAACTCGTTTTTGAACGGTATTCCAATGCCCTTTTGTGGTGTTCTTCAGTCACCTGTAAATAGTGTTTTTTCGCTATATTAACACTATGACCCAGCCAGTCGGCGACAACATGAACAGGAAAATTTTCATTCAATTCGGTTTCCCGTGTACTACGCAAGTTGACAAATGGTTTCGGCCACGGTTCAATTCCGGCTTTTCGGATGATCTTTTCAAATGTGGTTCTTAGATTACAGTTGCGCCAGCCGCTCTTTCCGATTGCACTCTTGCGGTAGGATTCATCGACCACGTAGACCGCCCCATCTTTGGCAAGGTCAAACGATTCTTCGAGATACGGCCTTAATTCCGGGAACAACGGGCAACGCCTGATTCCCTTGGCAAGGAGCCTGAGTGACCATTGCCCAAAGCCTTCCGGCGGCGAGCCGCAACGAGTCGCAATGAGTTTTGCTTCCTGCAAGCCGTCGAGTTTTTTCGGAACTGGCGGCAAGCGGCGTTTT
>Ga0123353_10015126_pt1 | contig 11184 bp, 5 predicted proteins | sample TergutLab28metaG_3_FD_92763 | JGI IMG/M metagenome (GOLD analysis project Ga0123353, IMG submission 92763) | Labiotermes labralis P3 segment gut microbial communities from Petit-Saut dam, French Guiana - Lab288 P3 | ecosystem: Host-associated > Arthropoda: Insects > Digestive system > Gut ... | reverse complement strand
GCCGCTTGTACCCGGTTGACAGTTGCATCGGACGAAAGCGTTGCGTTCCGATTGAGCGTGAAAGTCCCGGTATTGTTTGCGGCACCATAGATCGCCTGTCCTTTCAGTGCCAGTTCGCCGTAATTGACAGTGGTGTTGCCATAGATTGCACTGTGTCGGTCAAGGTCTCTACTATAAAGCGAACCATCGAACACAACCCTGCCGCGGTCGGTGTCCAGGTTGTTGATATTGATGGTGCGGGTTGTAGAAGTGCTTGTTGTAATCGGATCGTAGAAATAAACGTTCTGTCCTGCTCTGGCAGCAAGCGTTAGCGTGTTGGCGGTGTGGTGAATGGAGTTGGCTTTTCCCACAGAGGTGTCAGTAACCAAATCCCTGTTTTCTCGGAAAACAAAGTCACCGTCAGTGGCGCGGAAAACACTATTGCCATTGGAGTGAATCGCTCCACCTGTTCTATATCCAGAATTCCTTTCAAATGTGTTTGTTCCGCCGGTAATGTTGATGCCTTGATTAGCGGCGAAAATTGCTGCGCCGCCATCCCCGTCATGTTGTGTGTCCAGGTCTATTGCTTCTGCCGTATTATCGGAAAACGTATTGATTCCGCCGGAAATGTTGATTGCCCTCCCCAAACCACCCCAAATCGCAGCACCCCTTGCCGCAACTGAATTTCCATCGAACGTATTGATGCCATCGGTGATACTGACTTCCCCGAAGGAAAATATCGCTGCACCAGAACGTGCAAGAGCCCTGTTGTCGGTAAATGTGTTTGTACCGCCGGAAATGATGACATCATTTTGAGCGTAAATCGCTCCGCCGTCCCCCCCAGTTGCCGTATTGCCTGCAAACGTATTTATTCCTTCGGCGATGGTGACTCTGCCACTGGTGCCGGTCTGATTATGTATCGTTCCCGCAAAAATTGCTCCGCCATAATTTGCCGAATTATCGGAGAACATGTTTTCGCCATTGGCAATGCTAATAGTAGTATTCGCCCAGAGTGCTCCGCCATACCCTATTGCCGCCGTGTTATTGGAGAACGTGTTTGTTCCGCCAGAAACACTGATATTGACGGAACTAACCGCTCCACCGTTGGTAGTTCTCGCCGTATTGCCAGCGAACGTGTTTGTCCCGCCTGTAATGCCGATAGTACCTTGTTGATTGCGAAATGCACCGCCGCCCATTGCATTATTGCTGGTGAACGTGTTTGTCCCACCGGTAACGAGGATTTCACGACTAACCCAAATTGCTCCGCCGGTATCGTTTGACCTATTGTCTCTGAACACGTTTGTTCCACCGTTGATGATGGCTTCACTGGCGAAGATTACTCCGCCAGTGTGTCCAGCCTCATTGTTAAAAAACGTATTCGTTCCACCTGAAAAGGTAACAGTATTAGCAACAACCACTGCCCCATTTGTACCCGCGCCGGCGCGAAAACCGCTGAATTGCAAAGAAGAAGAGTCAAACGTAAGGTTTTTTGTGTCACTGGTGAAAATGTGGATATTATTACCGGTACCCAAGATATTCCCTGTTCCCCGAAGGGTAAGTGTTGTGGTAGCGAAAGTGCGAGTCAACGAATTATCGTTATCGTCTATGTTTGATAAGATGACTATATCGCCATCTTGTAAGACCCCGCTTGCACGGAGGGCTTCGAGGGTAGCATAATTCGCCCCTGCTCCGCCGACGGTGTAGGTCGCTGCCGACAATGACGGCGCAAGAAACAGAACGGCACCGAAAATGGCGAAGCAGAGCCGCCACAGGTTTGCCCGGAGGTCTAATCTAACATGTACTTTTGGCATATTCTCGCGTCCTTTGCCCGATGTATTGCGTTCTGATGAGAGCAATCACTCCCTTGTCGGCGAGTATCGGCGAGCGGTTGTGCGAGAATTGAACGTTAACCGACTTGCCAAAACGGGACGTGCCCAACACGATGGTACCATCGTAAAAGACAGAATAATCGGAGCGCAAGAGCGGAGGTCGGCAACAACGTAACTTTTAGCGGATGATGTTGTACGTGAACCAGTAAAACTGCAAAGTCCTCTAAACAGCGTCATTCCCGCGCAGGCGGGAATCCAGACGAAAGACGTGAACCCTGTTTCTCTAGACTCCCGCAGACTCCCGCTTTCGCGGGAGTGACGGGAAAACCGAACTTGTTAGCGGTGTGTAGTTCAACACCTGCGCCGATCATCGAATAAACCCTTCTTGATCTTCCGGCGAGAAGGAGCCAATGAGCGGTTCGGTGTTGCGTTGCATGCCCGAGCGGAATTGAAAGTTTTCTTCGGCGGCTTTGGCAAGTGTTAGATTTAGCAAGTCGAGATCAATCCCCGCAGGACACGCATTTGTACATGCCGAACAACCGACACACCTTCCTGCAAGATGAAATGCCCGAAGGATGTTCCACGCAAAATTTCCTTTGAGTGTTGCGGATGTGTCGATGCGAGTCGGTCGGTTTTTGTCCGCCACGCAGACTTCGCAGTAGCAGAGCGGACAATTTTGCCGACAAGCGTAACACTTGATACATCGGGCGAACTCCTTCTTCCAGTATTCGAGCCGCTGTTCGGAAGTCATTGCCGCGAGTTGATCGAGTTTCGCGTACCGACTGGCTTGTGTTTCAGTGAGAGGGACTTCGCCGATGACAGAATTGCCGGTGACAGAATCGCCGATGGTATAATCACAGTGCAGCGGTTGCTGGACATCACAGGCGAGACATTTATCCTGCAATGTTCCGTGTACCCGAATGCCGGTACAAGCAACGCCGATGACAACGATTTCGTCCCGGTCAATTTGGTGTTCCGATTCGAGCACGGCAAGTGTTTTCGCATCGCAGCCTTTGACGACGATGCCGGGTTTGCCTAATTTCTTGATCTCTTTTCTGGTCAGATAGACGGTCAGATTTTCGGAGCACTGGTCATTCCAGAGCAGTCGGTCCGTTTGTTGCGGACTGGTTACAAAGATCGCTCCGGTCTCGTTGGTTTCGAGTTGTCCGTAGCCGATGATCACGCTAATATTTTTGCCAGTCAAAAGTTCCGCTGCTTTTTCCTGTAACTGCTTCTCAATGGACATTGTAGACGAGGTTATTTGTAGGGGATGGGACATTGTAGGGGATGTACGAAGTACCCAAAATTGTAACCGAATTTTGCCGAATTGGGTAGCAGTGTCGTCATCGTGCGATATTTACACATTGGGTTGTTCTACTGAAAATCCCGGAACATCCCCCGGAACATCCATTGACAAAACCTCCCAAAATGTGTAAATAAGGGCAATTATTTCCGGGGAAGTCCGCCTCGAATTGCCCATTTTAACATTTTTCGCCGTTTCTAATGCCTGTCAAGTCAACCAAAAATAGAGGTTTTTCCCTTGTTATCGTAGAGTCTCCCGCCAAAGCACGGACAATCAGTAAGTTCCTCGGCGCAGGTTATGTTGTCGAAGCCAGCGTCGGACATGTACGCGATCTCCCTCGAGTTGCCGCCGAAATTCCTGAAAAATTCAAAAAAGAAAAATGGGCACGGTTAGGAGTCAACGTCGATGCCGATTTCGAGCCGCTCTATATCGTGCCCGATGATAAACGGCGACAGATCAAAAAATTGGTCGATCTCGTCAAAGAAGCCCAAGAAATCTACCTCGCCACGGACGAAGACCGCGAAGGGGAGGCGATCAGTTGGCACCTCGTCGAGACTCTGAAGCCGAAAATCCCGGTTAAGCGGCTCGTTTTTCACGAAATCACGAAAAAGGCGATTCAAGATGCCCTCGAATCCCCCCGGGACATCGACAGCAATCTTGTCCAAGCCCAAGAAGCCAGGCGAATCCTCGACCGGCTCTACGGGTACGAAGTCTCGCCGCTCCTCTGGAAGAAAGTCCTGCCGAAACTTTCGGCAGGGCGCGTACAAAGCGTTGCTGTCCGGCTGATCGTTGAACGAGAACGGGAACGCATTGCCTTTCATTCCGCAACCTATTGGGATTTGCTCGGTTCGTTTAGTACGCCCAAAACGTCCAAGCCGTTTCAAGCCGGGTTGATCAACGTTGGTAAGCAGAAGATTCCGACCGGCAAAGATTTTGATCCGGCAACAGGGAAACTGTTTGATCCGAAGGGCTGTCTTTTGCTCGATGAGAATGCCGCTAAAAAATTAGCAGAACGTCTCAAACTGTATTCACTTAAACAGGGTCCGGCAACGGTCAAATCGGTCGAAGAAAAACCTTACACCGAAAGACCTTACGCACCGTTTACGACCAGTACGCTTCAGCAGGAAGCGAACCGGAAGTTAGGCTATACGGCGCGAACAACGATGAGTCTGGCGCAAAACTTGTACGAAAACGGATACATCACTTACATGCGAACCGACTCGACGAACCTTTCCGCCGAGGCAATCAAGGCGGCACGTAATCACATCAAGCGCGAGTACGGCGATGAATATCTGCCGGAGTCGCCGCGCATTTATAAAACGAACGTCAAAAACGCCCAAGAGGCGCACGAAGCCATTCGACCGGCAGGAAGCACCTTTGAATTGCCGGAGAGTTTGCGGAATCAACTGACGGCGGATCAATTTCGGCTTTACGATCTGATTTGGAAACGCACCGTTGCATCGCAGATGTCCGACGCACAGGGCAAACGCAAGCAAATCATTGTGGAGGTGGATGATTCCCTCTTTTCCGTCAGCGGCAAGACGATTGACTTTCCCGGCTATCTCCGCGCTTATGTCGAAGGAGCGGACGATCCCGATGCGGAGTTGGCGGATCGGGAAACATTGCTCCCTGATGTGAGGTCCGGGGACGTGCTCAAAATTGCCGGTTTGGAACCAAAGTCGCACACCACGATGCCTCCGCCGCGATACTCCGAAGCATCGCTCACCAAAATGCTGACCGACAAGGGTATCGGCAGACCGAGCACGTATGCGTCCATTATCGAGACGATTCAAACGCGGAACTATGTGTTCAAAAAGGGGGGTGCGCTCGTGCCGACTTGGGTCGCTTTTTCCGTGTGTCAACTGATGGAAGAGCATCTGACCGACCTCATCAATTACGACTTTACGGCACAGATGGAGGATCAACTCGACGCAATAAGCCGAGGCGAACTCGAGCACTTGGAATACCTGAAAGAGTTTTATTTTGGTACATCGACTAAAAATGATACCGCTATGGCAGGGCTCAAACCGCTCTTGGACGACAAGACGGGACAAATCGATGCAAGAGCGGTCAATACATTTCCGGTAACTCCCCCGGAGAAATTTGCTGATGCCGAACTGTTGGTCGTGCGTGTCGGCAAGTTCGGTCCGTATGTCCAGCAAGGGGAAAAAACCGGCACCATCCCGGATGATTTGCCGCCGGATGAGTTGTCCTACGAAAAGGCGTTGGAGTTTTTGAACACCGTCAAGAAGAACGATGAGTCACTGGGTGATGATCCGGCAACGGGCAAGCCGGTGTACCTCAAAAATGGACGTTTTGGTCCCTATATTCAACTCGGTGAGGCGGACGACAAAGCGAAGAAGAATGCGTCGCTACTCAAAGACATGCTGCCGGAGTCGATTACGTTGGACACGGCATTGCAACTGTTGAGTTTGCCACGCAATTTGGGCAAGCATCCTGATTCGGGCGTTGATGTATTCGCCCAGAACGGCAAGTACGGTCCATACATATCGTGCGGCAAGGACACTCGGTCGTTGCCCGCCACTCTTTCACCGATTGTGATCAATTTGGGACAGGCATTGGAGTTGCTTTCGCAACCGAAGCAGCAACGTGGTCGTCGCGGGGCAACGAGTACCACGCAAGAGGCGATCAAGACGTTTGAGGAATCGCCGACGACGGGCAATCCGATTAAGTTGTTATCGGGCAGATTCGGCGATTACATTACGGATGGCACCACGAATGTAACGTTGCCGAAGGGGACAACGGCGGAAGAATTGACGTTTGACCGTGCGTTGGAACTGATAACGGCAAAAGCGGCAAAGGGTACTGCGCCAAAACGCAAGACAACGAAAAAGGGGAGCAAGAAAGCGTAGCGCAACCGGACATAACGCACCGGACATGTGGGTTGTCTGAAAGCGTCAGTAATTCTGGTTACGGTTGTCATGAAAGTCTCAAGTGCAATCAACACCGCGCAACAACCGGCAACGTTGGCGATCATCGGTTGGGGACTCGCCGGACTCGGTTGGAAGAGGCGACGGAAAAGGTAAGAACGAAGCGCAAGGGCGGCGTGGCGTTAGCCCGGCGGTGATGGACACTGTTGCCAGAACGCAGGAAAAATAGCGTTCAAAAATACCGTGTGTGGAGAAAGATTAGTAAATTGATTTCCAGATACGCATGTCACCGTCCATGAAACGATTTTTTTGGACGAAGTACGGTACACTTCGCAAACCTTGTCAGTTTTTCCGATTGTACGCGGCAACATACCGAAAAACGCATCAAATTTTGCTATCGACGTTTGCCTTTTTCCAATCGTAGGGTAGAGTGTCCCAACTGACCGTACAGTGTCGGTGTGAATTTGAGACATCACTCTACGAAGACCTATCCCCCTATTTTGGAGATCAAACCATGAAGAAATTAACATTACTATGCGCAGTTGCCTTTTTAACCTCGGTCAGTATCGGTTGCACGTCCAGCGGTGGAAGCACATCGAGTTGGTGTCGAATGGGCTCGTGGTTTCCGACGGCGACAACGGCGCGGTCACCGGAGGTGTATATGCCAGCGGGTGCGTACGGTGCGTACCAGTGCAATCCTTGTGAGCCGGTCTCATGTGCTCCATGCGAACCGGTATGCAATCCGTGTGAACCCCTCTGCGATCCTTGTGTTCGTACCGGTGCTTACAGTCGCGGTGTGATGTTTCCTGGTGCAATGTAATCGGGGTTTGTCAAAGAAAAGGTTGTTTAGCCGGAGTACCGGCTGAATCTTTTTTCAGACACCCTAAAGTTCCGCTTCCCGAAATGCCGATGGTGGCGATGGGGGGAGTTGTTATGTCTACAAATCATCTTTTTACGCTACTGCTGATCCTTGCCGTGTCGGTGGGTTGTGGTACCACGGGTCGGCAGTCGTCGTCGAACGTTGCGGAAACACCACCGTACTTGCAGCCGCGGAGTGAGCAAGGGAAAAATCAAATGGCGGATATGCGGGCGTTTCACGAAAAAGATACCGAAAAAATGTCGGGAGACCTCCGCGCCGCCCATAGCCGTGAGATGGCGCAAAGCCGTGAGATGGGGGGACTCGGGACAAACGCAAGGGACCTCGAAAGAGACAAACGCTGGCAGGAAGACCTCGAAAGAACGCAGGCACAACGCCAACAACAAACGAGCGAAAAACGGACGGGCTGGAGTTGGTTCAAAAAACCGGAGGACGACAGCAAAAAAGAAGCATCTGCGGTGATGAACAGCCGAATCGGTGGTATAAGCACCACTGTGCGCTAACTTGTTACAATCCCTATAATTGCCTGAAGAAAGGGAATTCTGTGGGCTTTCTGATGTAATCGGCTGTCAAATCTGGCTCCTAGTGCCGATAGAAAAGCGGGGGATTTTCCGTATCCCCAGTTGCCATCGGATTCTGAGCATGTTAAAATAGGAAGGATGGTCAACTTTCGCACCCCCTAAATGGAGACTCCGAACTATGAGAGGCAATGCTTGGCAAATAACGGCGATTATCTCAATCATTCTGGTTGTTGTGTTGATTGTTCCCCTGGTGATCATGGGACGGGATTATCAAACCCGTGTAACAAATGAAAAAGAAGCAATCGAATCGCAGAGAACGACCGCACAAAAGGCAACAACGTTGGAAGGGGAACTCAGAACCCTAAAAACCATGATCAGCGGTGCGGACAGTGCAACGGTTGCGGATGTACAAAAGCAACACGCCGACATTATGGGAAAAGCCAGACCCGGCGAAAACGACACCACGTTGACGTACATCGGAACCCTTACCGATTTGCTGGCGGACTTAGATGCCGCCAGAAAAGCGCAGTCGGATTGGCAGGGAAAATATGGGCAGGAACTGTCCGCTCACACGAACGCCCGAAATAGTTATGACGCAGTTGTCCGAACGGAAAGACAAAATGCGGCGGCGGCGAGACAAGATCGAGACAACGCCCAAGCGAAATTCGACCAAGACATCCGTAACCTCCGTGACCAGTTAAGTGTCGCCCACAAAGAGCAAAACGATACCCTCGCCAGAGAAGCGAGAGTGTTGCGTGAACTGAGGGACCGAGTGGCGCAACTGGAAGGAGAAAATTATGACATCGCTGCGCGCAACCGCCACTTGAATTCGATGCTGGAGGATGTCCGCAATCCCAATGTCGAATATCCTGCTGGAAAAATCATTTCCATTGATCAGCAGGCGGGACTAGCATACGTCAACCTCGGCAGTGCGGACGGCTTGTTGGTCAGAACGATGTTTAGCGTCTATCATTCTTCCATTACGGGCTTATCGTTCCGCACGGTTCCCGTCGGCGAAGAGGCGGTCTACTGTTCTGTGTGCAAGCGAGATGTCGCCCGAGATGTCTCCAAAGCGAGCATTGAGGTCACGAAGATTATGGGTCCGCATCGGGCTGAAGTCCGGATTCTTCAGGACATTTTGACGGATCCGATTATGGTCGGCGATGTTGTCCATTCACCGATTTGGAGACCGGGACAGAAGTTGCGGTTTGCATTGACTGCCGGAATGCATTTGCCCGGTGCGGGTATTGATTCTGGCACCGAAGCGGTAAAACGTTTGATTGAAATGAACGGCGGAATTGTCGATTGTTGGATTGACGAAACGGTGCCACTCGGGGAAGACAACATGAAGGGAGCGCTCACCGATTTGACGAATTTCATTGTCATCAATGAAAGGGCGGCAGTCGGCGACCTGACACCTGAGGCGGCATTGGCACAAGATGAACTGAAGGTAGCCGCAAGAAACAGGGTCATTAAGACGATCAGTTTAGACGACTTGTTGGTGCGGATGGGTTGGCGCAATGTAACACCGGTTGACCATTTCGACTCGCTGGATTACATGCCGAATGTGATGCGAGTTGTTCCGCAGACACAAGGGGAAGTTCGTCCGTCTGCTGGAGTGGTGTCGCCTGTGTTCTCGCCGGACAATCCTGGTGCTCGAGTGGATGCTCGAGATGCCAATCCTGCCCGCACGTCGCCGGGGATAGTTGCCCCGTTATTTAATGGTGCTGCCCCGCCGTCTCCTAACAGTAGCGGTGGAACGAGTGAACTGTTCCGACCACGAAGTCCTGTGGGGGCGCAGTGAAGCAATGAAACAGCGAAACGTGGGTTCTCCCAAGAGCCACATTCCTACGGAATGCAAGTACCGGTAAAACGTGTATATCTCTTCACATCCCATTCTTGCATTCCTTGTATGTGTCTTACTCTCCACGCGTTTCCTTTGCCACCCCGTTGACCGGGTTTTCTCTAACGTTCGTGGTACGTTTTGCACCCGCTCTTGCGTCTTGAATTTCCCCCGCGTATCGGATAGAATGGGGACGTTAACTTAACCTCAACCCAATGAACACCGAACGATGAAGATGTTTCGATTGCTCCTTCCGCTGATTATTGTGCTTGGCATTGGCATGGTCAATGCGCAAGAAGTTCCACCGATCAAGGTCGTCAGTTTTATTCCTGCCGACATGCAACCCTTTCCCGACCGCGAAGAGCGGCTCGGTCGGGTGATGGTCCACGTCCAAGATTTTTTCCGCAAAGGAATGGAAGCCCACGGCTTCGGTCCGAAAACCTTTGCTCTCGAATGGACCGAGCCGGGAAAACTCAAAATCTACACCGTAAAAGGTAGCCGGAACCAAGCGGACTACGGTCGCAATGATTCCAGAGTTGTCCGCAACGAAGTCCGAGCGGCAATGCAAGCAGAGCACAACATTAACATTGACAACGAGTTCGTCATCATTTTCCAATCGCTACTCAAATGGGAGGGGAACGTTGCAACGGAACTCGGTCCCTACGTTGGCGGCGGCGGTGCGCTTTCCGGCACCGCTTGGGTCTATGATGACCCGTTACTCGATGCGGCGAAACTTTCGTCGAGAGAACCCGGCGGTTATTACCATCGTCCGGTGTCGATCGGGCAATTCAACACCCATTACATCGGCGGTGTTGCCCATGAACTCGGACACGCCTTCGGTGTGCCGCACGACAAAGAAACGGACGAACAACGACGAACACTGGGCACCTCCTTGATGGGAAGCGGCAATCATACCTACGGCAACGAATTACGTGATCAGGGCTTGGGCTCCTTTTTGTCCGGGGCTTCGGCGTTGCATCTTTCGACGGTCAAAGCATTTGCTGGCAACATTCCCGAAAGCCGCGACACTGCAAGGTGGCGAATTGATAGCCTCGATGCGACGCTCAAAGACGGCAAGGCAACGTTCACCGGTCGCTTCGTGGCGGTGCCGCCGGTTGTCGGAATCATCGCCTACAACGATGACCTGAAAATCGAAGGGGATTACGATGCCAAAGCATGGATGGTCAAAGCCAATGCGAGCGGGCGATTCACTATCGAAATCGGCGAATTTGCGCAGACCGATTATCAACTCCGATTGGTCGCAGTTCACCAAGGGGGACAGAAGAGTCGATTCGACTATACTTATTCCGTCGGTCCAGCCGGTCCCGACCTTTCGCAGTTTGATTCGTCCCTTCCGATAGAGGATATTCGGCGAGCCTTCTTGTCGGGTGATCGTGAACTGCTTGCCTCGATTGCCGCCGAAATGACGGCAAAGTATCCCGGCAGTGCCATTGAAAAAAGGGCACAACAGTTCAGTAACCTCGCTAGCAATAACATCACGCTGATTGATTTGAAGGCACTGCCAGCGGATGTGACCAGTGCTGATTTAACTTGGGCGGAATGGGTTTCCGCGAGTACCGGCTGGGAAGGCACCCGTCGTGGTTCGGCACCGGAAGATGGATACCTTTCTCTGGGAGGCAAAGTTTACTTGTCGGGATTCTACGCTCACGCCGTCTCGAGGTACACTTTCGACCTCGACAATCGTTGGAAAACATTCAAGAGCGGTTACGGTCTTCAGGACGGCGACCATCCCGGCACTGTGGTGTTCGTCGTTCGTGGCGACAACAGGGAACTCTTCCGCAGTGCGTTGATTCGGGATCACCAACATCGGCAGTTGGAAGTTGACGTAACGGGAGTTCGGCGGCTTGAATTGATCGTCGAAGACGGCGGCGACGGTGTCGGCAGTGACTGGGGCATTTGGGTCGATCCGACGGTGGGGCG
>Ga0123353_10015123_pt1 | contig 11185 bp, 7 predicted proteins | sample TergutLab28metaG_3_FD_92763 | JGI IMG/M metagenome (GOLD analysis project Ga0123353, IMG submission 92763) | Labiotermes labralis P3 segment gut microbial communities from Petit-Saut dam, French Guiana - Lab288 P3 | ecosystem: Host-associated > Arthropoda: Insects > Digestive system > Gut ... | reverse complement strand
CAGATGGCAAAGGACAGTGGAAAGAGGAATGAGTGATGCTTAGCTTTTATGGCTTTCCTGAATCGGTGAGGGTTGCGTTCAGTATGCTGACCGTACTTGGTGCGGGGACTGCGGCTTTGGTTTTAGTTTTACACCAATACCGCCTCAAGCGCGGCTTTAACTATTGGCTTGAAAGCTCGCTGGCGTTTCTTGTGCTGTGCCAGACGGTAGTGAACGCCGCGTTGGTTGCGTGGGTGCAGTATAATGTTGCTGAGGGCTTTTTCACACAGGGCGGATATACCGTTTCCCGCTATGCCATATTTACTGCCGTAACAACCGTTGCTACACTTCTTTTAATAAGGCGAATAAAGCATTCACACAAAAAAGCCCTTATACCCTGTATCGCGGCAGCGGCGTCCTTCATGACGCTGCCCTTTATGGAAACATGGACAAACAGATTGTTCCCGGTCTTTTTTTCAAGCGCGCTCCTGCTCTTACTTATCAGCGGTGTTGTGATTACCGTTAAAATCTACGGTGAGCTTATGACCTCCATATCAAGCCTTTCGATCAAGCAGGCAATGGATTCGCTGGCTGACGCCGTCCTTTTCTACGGGAAGAGCGGCCATATCCTGATGCAGAACGAAAAAATGCAGGAGTTAATGGTTGCAACGGCGGGGCGGGTATTCTATAACGGCAGGACATACCTTGAAACGGTGGTCATTCAAGATGCGGAATACCGCAACGAGGACAGTTATCTTTACAGAATCGGAGCGAATGGCAGGCATGGTGACAGCGTGTGGTTGTTTTCAGTCAGCAAGATAACCTTGAGCAAAAAAAACGTCACGCGGATCATAGCCACGGATGTGACTGAACAGGATAAAGCCGCAATATTATTAAGGAATATGCACGATGAGTTGGAACAAAGACGGGAGCGGTTAGGAGCTTTGGTCAAAAGCATTGAGAAAATCTGCCGCGCGGAGGAACTGCTCCGTGTCAAAAACGAGATTCACGATGAGCAGAATAAAAGAATGATACCGCTTTTACAATACTTACGTTATAATGAACTGCCGGACGGTGTGACGTTCAACTCGCTTAGCGCCGACATCCTGCGCAGTATACGAAAAACCGGGGAAAACGCCCCGGCTGATCCGAAAGCGATGCTTGACGCGGTTTTAAATCAATACAGCCGAATGGGTGTGGAAATATATATAGACGGGGCGTTCCCGCCCAAACAGGAAATTTCTGCGGCTTTCGTGCAAATACTTATTGAAGCGGCAGCAAACGCCGTCAGGCACGGATATGCCAACGTGATCAATATGACAATGATGGATGACGGATGCTGTGTCACAATGCAAATCACGGATAATTCGCCGCTTCCCCCGCGGGAGATCAAAGAAGGCAGCGGTATCGCAGGGATGCGCCGTCACGCTGAAAAACTGGGAGGCAGTTTGGAAATTTTCACAATACCGCGTTTCACGCTCACAGCAATAATTCCGATGAGGAGTGAGGGTATCTGAAATGAATGAAAATTACATAGAGCAGCCGAAAAGTAAGAAAAAAAACGCTGCATTCCGCACGCCTCATTCAACATTGACCAAAGTCCTGATAGTGGATGACCATAAGGTTATGAGAGATACGCTTGAACGGGAATTTTGCCCTGAAAATGGCTTTGAGATTATCGGGAGCCTTGAGAGTGCCGCAACCGCCGAAGCTTTTTGTGCCATGAAACGCCCTGACGTGATCATTATGGACGTATGCACGGAGTTCGGCTCTTCGGGCCTTGATGCGACGGAAAAAATCCTTACAAGGTTCAAAAATATCAAAATAATCGTGACCAGCGGTTTCGATGAGGTCACATATATGCCACGCGCAAAAGAAATCGGAGCACACGCTTTTGTATATAAAACTAAGGGCGCTGCGTATTACCGCGAGACGGTAATTCGCGTTATTAAAGGTGAACATGTATTCCCGGAGCCACAAACAATACCGCTGCCGCATGGCGAAACACCATTTACAGACCGTGAGATGGAAGTGCTGCGCCTCATGTGCAAATACATGAACAGCCAGAAGGTGGCTGATGAATTGTTCATAGAAAAAAAGTCGGTCGAACGGCATATAGATAACATGCGGCAAAAGGCAGGGTTCTCCAGATATGCGGAACTCCTTGTTTATGTACTCTCCAACGGCTGGATAAACCCCAATTATTAGAGAACTTATGGAATAATTGAGCTAAAGAAAAAGCCGTTAGACTCCGTATCCCCCGCTAACTGTTAACTGTACACTCGCGATCCGTTACCCGAAAAAGGTAGCGGATTTTTTTCGGTGAAAAATGGGTCAGCCACCCATTGCCGGAAAAAAATGCATGGATAAAATACTTTTATATGCAAAGACTTATGTTAAACAGCGGATGTGGTAAGGAAGGTGACGGATAGCTGTGGACAAGAACACTGTCATGCTGGTGCTGTGCCGCAGGGTTATTGCCGGGCTTTTAGTCGAAGCGATACAGAAGCGGATAGACATGGAGGCTTTCGGGTTATATGAGTACAACAAGGCAAAAAACATGGCTGAGTTGCGAAAACCAAAAATTGCGCTTGTGGAAGTACCCGAGAGGCACGGATTTCCCGTACAGTATGTCCTCGACGTATGTAAAGACATACAGGAGGCAAGCCCCGGATGCAAGATTATATTGATTTGCCCTGAAAACAATGAAGAAAGTGTTGAAGCTACCCTCAAGGCTAAAAAAGAGGGAGAAATAGACGATTTCCTGTTTTACGACTTAAGTGTGGACTACCTTGTCGCCAAGCTGGAAACCCTGGTTCCCCAATAAACACGGAATCCAGCGAGGATCCGCAATACGCCGCGCTGGGAGTGCGCTGCTTCCCCCATAAACGCGGGAACCAGACAAACCATGCAATATATCGGGAGGATGATATTATGTGAAAAAATCAGTCAGTATAGTAAAAACGCGTAATAACCCATAACAACCCATAGTAAAAATCAAATCACAATAAGGAGAAAAACGATGAAAAAAGTACTATATGCAGTGCTGGTAATGACAATGTTATTCAGCCTTGCAGCTTGCGGCGGTAACAATGACGCGGGTGAAGGCGCGGTCAGTGATATCGTAAAAAGTGATACAGAGGACAGTAAATCCGAAGTACCTGCCATCACTATAAATGAGGCAGTTGAAGAACCTCTCTCCGGGGCAGCAGAAGAGCCTCTATCAGAGGCGCTTGCGTGGTGGGACGGCGAATGGTACGGTTATTGGAAAGTGAGCAGCGCGGACTACGCGTATGAAGATTACGAGGGCGGCGTATGGGACTGTTACGCTATCTTTGAAGTTAACAAGGACAGCACAGCGACGGCATACTGGTGGGACGACAATAATGATCTGAGCACAATGGAGCTTATAATGTACACAGATGCCGGCGGTATTATGGGCGGCGCCACCTCAGAGAACGGTAAATTGTTCGGATATCCATCCGGTCATGCTGATTGGGTGATTTCTCCCAACTTCAATACATATACTGACATGATAGTGGTACAGGAATGGTTTGAAGATCCTGAAGGCGACGGGTTCAGATACGAGGTATTCCTGCGCCCCTGGGGCATGCTGTGGGACGACGTTCCGGCGGGTGAAAGGCCGCCTGATTATGACTCGTGGTATGTCGGTGAAGGTGCGTACACCAAGTCCATGTATGACGCGCTTTATGAGCCGGAAGGCGGTGTTTTTGTACACCCGAAGTTAATCGATAGAGCAAACGGTGGAAATGCCGGCAGCTCGGCAACTTCCGGCGGAAAAACCGACAGCAGTACCGGCGGCGGCGCAGCTCCTGATGCAAATACCGACAGCGGAAATGCTAATAACGAAACTACAACAGAGGAAACAACCGGCGGCGCCGTCATATTGGATTTGAAAAATGATGAGCTGAAGGCCAAATGGAAAGAGTTTCAGGATTCTTTTGGTACATGGTCTGACATAACCTATGAAAAAGTCGTGGAGCTTCTTGGCGTTGAGGGAGCAGTGTACAAAGAGAGTGACAATTACATTGAATACAGGTGGTATGCCTCCGATGATGGCAGCCTGAACGTACAGTTTAATAAGCAAACCGGCGGATTCTCAAGGTCAGGTTTGAACCAATACGGAAGACCTGATTAAGGTGTCACTGTTCAGGTGGTACCGGTAACATCACCGTCCGGCAAGACAGGGGACGGTTCTCTGTCCCAGCAGAGCCAGGACAGAAAACCGTCCCCGGTCTTACCTACTGCGTACTTCAACAAAGACAAAACAAAACTGCATTCAGCAAATATCTTGCGCGGCAGCCCCTGTAACATGCGGAGGTTGCGATCAAAAAACTCAAAAAACCCGATCAAAAAAGTTGCGATTATAAGCGTTGACAACATTGCAGATTATGAATACAATGCTATATATTAATTAATGAATGATGCCTTTCATTAGTATGACTTTGACAACGAATACCGGTACGAGTTAATACATTCAATGGAGCAGGCATGAATCTGCTATACAAAAAAACCATCCTCTGATGCAAACAGCATAGAGGTTAAACAGTATATTCCTGAATGAGCGAAGGGGTGAGACATGGAAGACGCTTGCGATGACCCGGTTGTTGCGGTGGAGGACAACACAGCGTATAGACACAGTATAACCTGAAAGTCGAAAAGTGAGAGGCGTAGAGTCCTGTTTTGTGAGTGTAACAGGAAGAAAAAGTCGTACCTCTACGACAGAACAAAAGAGGCAACCACAAATATCATCAATGGAGGGATTATTATGCAGAGCAAACGTGTTCTTAGCAAACTCACATCATTGTTACTGACAGTGATAATGATAACCGGAATGTTCGTTTCCATACCATCGGCTTCATACGCAGTTGAGGCAGGGTATGCCTACGGGGATTTTCAAAGCAGGATATTAAAAACTTTTACCCTTGTAGGTACTTTTGAGAACGGCAGAATTAACAACATAAGTAACCGGACGGTTACCGCCAGTTGTGCCGCGTATCTATGGGACAGCGACACGGGGGATTTTTACCCTGTGGAAATGACAAGTGACGCCATAGTAGGAAACTATGTCGAAATGCGCAGCACTGCGGCGACAGGCAATAATGCCGACTGCCTGCTGATCGTGTCATGGGAGGACAGCGAGGAATACTGGGACAGCGAAATGTATTGGGACCTCGACAAATATGGAGACGACGACGGCGCTTTCTCGGATGGCCAGCAATGGCGTATACCGTACGGCGAGAGGTATATTAATGGATACAGAGCCGATGGCGCCACGGTGGATTTCAGTAACATATTAGAGTACGGCGCCCTGCAGGACAGCACATACTGGCCTTTGCACGACTATTATAACGCCACATCAAACGATACGCTGACGATGCTCACCGGTTTTCGCACAACGCAGCAAAACACGGGCTGGGCATGCGGCGCTACCTCTGCGTTGATGGTGCTGGATTGGTTTGACAAAAGAGGCGACTTGAATGAACAGGACGTTGCCGCGCTGCGCCTGAAAACGGCTGATGGCGGCGCTACAAACCTTCAGCAGCTTATCAATGTTTTCGAGTGCCTGAATAACCTTAACGAGCTCGGCAAGGGCGAATGGGGCGAATGGGAGATTTATTCCAGCTATGACGTCGCTGCGGAAAATGGCATCACAAAGCCGGCCGGCGGGAAAATGAATCTGATGTCGGTGGACGATGTGATGGACGGGACAATGATCGTAGAGTTTCTGGCGCGGGGCATACCTGTAATGATAGGATGGAACAGTTTCGGCGGCCACTGGCAGGTAATAATAGGCTATGACGACATGGGTACTGAGGATACAAAGGACGATGTACTTATATTAGCAGACCCATATGACACGACCGACCATCTCAATGACGGTTATAACATCCAGTCCCTTGAGCGCTTTGTATATGACTGGAGCGCCGGTTTTGACAGTGATTTCAATCACGGTATCTTCGTGGCGGCTGTTCCGGTGGATTGGGAAAACGCACCTGTTTACGGCGACGGTATTATCGAGTATAGAGAGGGCTATGACGGAGACGATTCAGACGATATGAAGCTCAGTTACGGCCGCACCGCAGCAGATCTGGAAAAGTATTATCCATCAACGCCATGGCGCGGTGACAACGGCCTCGCGGGAGCGGCTACCGGCGGATATGAGCGGGAAGACGAGTTTTACATAAATGAATCACCATATTACGCCCATTACGATTACTATAACTGGTCAAGCGGCGAAAGCCCGGTCGGCGAGGGGAACCTCATCATGCTTGAAAACTTCAAGACCCAGCAGCAGACGACGGAATGGACCTGCGGGCTCACATCGGCACTTATGGCGATGGAATGGTTCGACGCGAACCCCGGTCTTGCAAAACTGCTCAACGCATACAGCGATGAAGAGTTGGCGGAAGTCGCAGAAACTTATGGCTTTGACGCTTTCGATCTTCTTGATGACAGGCAGACTGAGATAAACCTTGTCGGACTGCGCGGACCGGGACGCACAAATCCCGGAGCGACAACTTTGAATGACTTGAAAAACATTTTTGACAACCTGAATAAAGATACGGAATACTTAAACGCCATGGCAGTCTCCAACGGATGGAGCACCTTGAAAAAGTGGGCTTATCTGTCAACTACCGATCTTTCAAGGGGAGCTATTGCGGGTCACGCTCTGGAGGAGGGCGCCGCCGATGACGGTTTGATTCCGTATTATTTGAGCATTGGGTATCCGATACTCATAGGTTGGGACGAGTGGGGCGGACACTGGCAGGTCATCGTCGGCTATGATGATTTAGGTACCGACGACACGCAGGACGACGTCATAATACTTGCCGATCCATACGATACCACCGACCAAAATCAGGACGGATACTACCTCGAAGCGTTTGAGCGGCTCGTTTTCGGGTGGGGCGCCAGCTTTAACAACCCCAGCAGCAATGTATTTCTGATACCGTACCTGGTTGATACAGACATTCCCGCCGATACGTCGGCAGTAACACCGGAAGAGATGCTGAGCGCTATTCTGGATGCGCTTGACGGCAATATTGTGCTTTCTGATCTTGCGGGAATCACGGATGCCGACGCGGCTGTCGGCGTTGTATGCGACTTTCTTTCCGGCTTGGGCTTCGAAGTCGGGGTCGACTATGCCATAGCAGACGCGGCTGTTCTGTGCAGTGGAATAAGCGATTTCAGCGTTGTCCCCGGCGAGGTAACGCTTACAGTCAGAGTGCGTTGCGGTGTCGGGTACGATACAATTCAAGCTGTTATCATTATGAAACCCGCAAAGGTGTCAGTAACAGCCAAAGATTTTATCAGCATAGTGGAAACCGCAAAGAATTCGAGAGTTTGGGTGCTGACGTTCAGTGTTACCTTGACGTACCCCAACGGAGAATCGAGGGTCGCGCAGTTCTCAATAAACCTGAGCGGCAATAACGCCAATTTGGATGGCAAATATACATTTGGCAAAGGCCATGTCCTTGAGGGCTATACGCTAACATACGACATAAAAGGCAACGGCTCGAACATCAAAGCATTCAGTATTAAATAACACAAACAGCCGACCATAAATAAAACCAAAACTATATAAGCCAGGGCGGTAAAAAAGCCCTGGCTTATTTACCGCGCTCTGCGGAGCGCAAGAAGACAAAAGACAGAATACAGACGAGGGTTACGAAGTTTTCTTGTTTTTACATTACGGGATACAGTCCATAAGGCAATATATGTTGAAAAATCGAAAATGTCAAGGGGACGGGGGTATGACAACGCTTTCTAAAAAAACTGGAGAGAACAAGTAAAAAAATATTGCATTATTTGCTAACTTGAAGTATAAAATAATTGTGTCCACCGTTTTCTGCCGGGTATCTGCCAGACTATACGTCATCAACAATCGTAGAGCATGGTGTCATAAATTATAGCAATCGAATATGCAAGGAGGAAAAGCTCATGCCAGGATACTCAACAATCAAAAGACTCAAGGATGCTTCGGAAAAGAATCGCGTAATAGAAAGACTCTTATTACTTCAAGCCCAGCTTGATCGGCAAGTCCCAGCAAAAACCGCTACTGACACACTGTTGCTCGCCACATGGAACATCCGGAAATTTGGTGACAACCGACGCGCGGAGAGCCTCCACTATATAGCGGAAATCATCAGTCGCTTTGATTTGGTCGCAATTCAGGAAGTCTCGAATAACATGGACGGACTTGAAAAGGTCATCAAATTGCTGGGGCCTAATTGGGACTACATTGTGACGGACAGCACGGAAGGCGTGGCAGGCGGCGGAGAGCGTATGGCATTTATTTATGACCGTTGCAAAGTCTTTTTCCGCAAAATGGCCGGAGAAATTGTACTGCCTGATACAAAACTTGTTGATAATAAATGGCAATTCGCACGGACACCGTTTTGTGTGGCGTTCCAGGCCGGCTGGTTCCGGTTTATTCTGACAACAGTCCATGTATATTATGGGACTTCCGAGAGAGAAAACGATCGCCGGGTGAAAGAAATCGACACCATTGCTGGATTTTTACAGAAGCGTGCGAAAAATGAAGATGAAAACTACATATTGATGGGGGATTTTAACATTTTCAAACACAGCGACGCCACCATGCATGCGCTGGAAAAAAATGGATTTTACATTCCGAACGCCATCCGTGAGCACCCTTCGGATTTGGGACAAACAAAGTATTACGATCAAATCGCGTTTAAACTCAAGCTTGAGCAGAATATGATCGTTTTTTCCGAAGGACAACAGCGCGCCGGAGCGTTCGATTTCACCGAATCAGTATATACATCGAAAGATATGCCTGTTTATTTGAAATATTTCGATGAAAAAAACACATTGGACAAGACGGACAAGCAGTTAGCGACATATTACATGAGCAACTGGCGCACATTCCAGATGTCCGACCATTTACCGCTTTGGATAGAATTGAAAATTGATTTTAGCAATCAGTATCTTGAAAGATTACTGCAAGAAGGCGTATAAGCTTTTCCGGTACAACACAGTGGTATAAGGCGATTGCGAAAGCCGACGAATGAATTGCAGGGGCGACCGGGAATGGTCGCCCCTTGTGTGCCCAATGGGGTATTAGCAGAGAAAACCTGATGATTGATACCATTGACTACACTTATTGAAAATCCTCCGGCTTGTAATAACCGTCCTTGGTCAGAATGTCGAGATAATTGTACTGATCGACATAAATAGCTTTACAGATCGATGCCGCGACGATCTTTACATTGTTGTGATATCTGTCGGTATTCAGATTTTTTGGCGTCTTGCCACTTAGCACATCATCCACCAGACCGACAGCCCACGTCGCTAAAGCCCGCGTATCTATAAACATAGACATTGACTGTTCGCCATTTTTGATCGCAATAACATTTTCGATATCGCAGTCCATACCTGTAATTACTGGAAACGGCTTATCGTCGGCGCCGTAACCGGCGTTTTTCAAAGCCGTGATCACACCAAGCGCCATACTGTCATTAGTTGAAAGAACCACATCGATCAACATGCCGTCGCTGTAAAACGTCGCGAGGATATCCTCCATTCGAGCCAGCGCGTTTTCTGTCGCCCAGTTTTCGATAGCCGTCGTAATCGGATCGATCTGGCCGCTCGGAATGACAATCTTCCCGCTGTCAATATACGGCTGCAGTGCGTGCATCTGACCGTTGTAGTTTTCAATAGACGTGCTGTCGTCGCTAGCGCCCGAGAATAGTTCCATCGTAACCGGGTCTGCCTTGTTGTCCAGATCCAGCGCCTTGATGATATAGTTGCCCTGCTCGACACCGATCTCAAAATTGTCGAAGGTGCAGTAATAATCGACAAATTGGGTATCCATAATAAGACGGTCGTATGCTACGATGCTAATGCCTTCTTTTGATGCTTGCTCAAGGGTTGTGTCCAGATTGTAGCAGTCAGCGGCGGCGATGATAAGCGCTTTGCACTTATTGTCGATCATTTCTTTGATCTGCATGATCTGCTTGTCGGGATCGTCGTCAGCGTAGTCCAACATGACTTTATAGCCTTTTGCCTCAAGCTGCATCTTGATATTGCCACCGTCAAGCTTCCACCGTTCGACGTCTTTTTTTGGCATGCACACGCCAATCCATGTTTCGTCATTGTTAATACATGCCGTCAGCTGCATCACGAGCATGAGCAGCAAAATGACTGTTGAGATGATTTTTACCTGTTTCATACATTATCCTCCGAATTTTATATATGGGTATATGCATTAAGTGGTACGCTGCCAGTGTTGCGCGCAATATTTTTTAACCATTCTGACGCATAGTTCAAAATCGATGGGTTTAGCCAGATGGTCGTCCATTCCGCTTTCCATCGCGCAATCGACGTCCTCTTTCAAAGCATTGGCCGTCATTGCGATGATCGGCACATCGTTGTCTGTGCGCTGAGCGTTGCGGATTGCCTCGGTCGCTTTATACCCGTCCATTTTGGGCATTTGCACGTCCATCAATATACAGTCGTAATAATCGAGAGGCGAATTCAGATATATTTCCAGTGCTTCTTCGCCGTCTGATGCTTCCTCGATTTCCAAACCACTGTCGCTAAGCACCTCAAGCACTATTGCGCGGTTGATTTCAATGTCGTCGACCAATAGCAGACGCATACCGCGTAAGGATATGTCGTCGTCGGCAGCGTTTTCGCATTCCTGTGCCTTTGCCACTTCGCCGGAGGCGATTTCAAAATTGATTATAAACTCGAAACAGCTGCCATTGCCCGATTCGCTGACAACATCCATCGTACCGCCCATTAGAGCGACCAGGTTATGACTGATCGAAAGGCCAAGACCCGAACCCTCATACCGCCGCGACAGGAAGCTGTCCTCCTGTTCGAATGGTGTGAAGATTTTTTTTAAAAAGGATTCGGTCATGCCGATACCCGTATCAGCTACGGTGAACTTAACAGTGCAGTCCAGTTCTGTTTTCCCAAGGCAGTCGGCTTCTATTCTGATAGTGCCGTTTTCCGTAAATTTACATGAATTGGATAAAAGATTAATCAATATCTGCTTTATGCGGAATTCATCGCCGATCACCGGCGTGGGGATTGCTGTATCGATTCGCGGCAGCAGTTCATTGTTGTTATCCTGCACCTTTAGTGTCAGCATGCAGACACATTCGTCGATCAACCCATGTATGTCCATCGGTGCGTAGCGTATCTCTGTTTT
>Ga0123353_10015122_pt1 | contig 11185 bp, 5 predicted proteins | sample TergutLab28metaG_3_FD_92763 | JGI IMG/M metagenome (GOLD analysis project Ga0123353, IMG submission 92763) | Labiotermes labralis P3 segment gut microbial communities from Petit-Saut dam, French Guiana - Lab288 P3 | ecosystem: Host-associated > Arthropoda: Insects > Digestive system > Gut ... | reverse complement strand
TTATTAATATTAATTTTTTTTTTTTTTATTTAAAATATAAATGATAAGAAAAATGGTGGTAGAGGAATATATTTTTTTTTTTGGGGGGGGGGGGGGGGGGGGGGGGTAAAAGAACATAGTTACGGGATGTGGAGAAATTCGGGTGAATTGTAGGATTTATAAAAAAAAACACCTAGCCTATTTATAAAATCTTTTCGGACATAAAATGGGATGTGAAATTTCCGAAATTGTTTGTCCGCAAGTTATCAGGCCTTCTGAGATAAAGAAGTTATTTTTACAAACACAAGTTATTGCTTACTCAGGATGTCAAGAAAGTTTGGTAAAATTAAAATTCTTGTAAATCGTGATAAACATAAAATTTAATATTGCTTAATTTATTTAATTGTTAGTTTACACTAATAATGGGCTCCGACCTACTCTTCCTTATAGAGGGACATGCCAATCCCATGTACATTTACACATTTCACCACAAGATTGAATAGACAAAGTGTAACGTTCCACCTGGCGCCATCTGACCACAGGATATGAAAAACAGCACTCAGATACGTACAAATGGAATAAATCCTGTTTAGATCGGAACTCGCAATAAGCGGAAATCTGCATTTGTCCAATATTTATCTCGTTCCCAGAACAGAGAATGGAAAATGATCTCTAATGAATACGTAGTGTTGAATCGGAAACAAAATGACAGAACATCAGAATTTAATGAAAAACATTTTGTTTGAACAAACAAATATAATTTCTTTTCATGTAATTATTTTTTGTAGTGCCCTTCCTGGAACATTTACGAAAAAGCATATGAAAGTCACATGTGGGCAAGATGTACATCCGGTCGTCGATAAAATACGTGATGACTGTAATTAATTCTTATACCTTTACAAAATTACCCTAAAAAAGAGTATTACTGTAGAGCACAAGGAAGGCGCCTCAGGGGATGTGACACTGTGTCTATGGGCTAGTAGTTCCCGACATTTCAAAGTGTCATAATATCTTAATCTTCAGGATCCAGCAGTCCTATGCTTGTACCGCTTTACCGGGAAGATAAGGCAATTCGATCACTCTAAACCTCCAAACACTGCTCTTCCGGCGATACTGCGTCACATACCGCTGAGAGAACCTCAAGTATTGCAATTCGGTTCAAAGTTTGTTTGTCAATTCTCATATTTCAAGGCGAGTCTCTCCGAAGACTGCATTCACTTCAAATTGACCAGAATCACTTCAAACACATTATCCCTGAATATAATATCGTTACATTTCTTTTGGGGGAGGGGATATGTGAAGCAAAATGGCTACACCCCACCCCAGGTCCGAAAACTGACAAAGTTTTTGTGAATTAGTCGACATGCAAACGTCGTCCATTGTTTGGAATGAGATTATTGTCTTGACGTATGGAGAAACACCACTGGGGCCAACACTGAAACCCGATAAGCGTCAATCAAAACTTTCAGTTCTACTTACACGGTACAAATTTCATTATACTGCAGAGTTCCGTTCGGAGATAAACTTTCAAAGTTATGGCACAGTGACTGGGAAAAGTGCTAGGCGCTGAGGAATCGTGACTGGATTCCCGGTAAGGGTAAGAGATATATCGCCTCTCCAAAGGGCCAAAACTGACTCAGGGGTGCACCAAGTGTCCTTTTCGTAAGTGCCGGGAGCTCGTTTCCAGGCTGTAAAGACACCCGGGCGCGACAGCTTCCATTCAAGCTACCGTCTAGCGCCGGGCTGAAGCATTAGTGGCGTAACGCAGCCATTTTCTCACATACTTTAACGTCTTGCACAGGGACTGTCAGGGCATTGGCATTCACTCTCTATAAGCTGAATGTTCTGTTGCGCTCTTAAAAATGGCAAGAGATGACAGCCGAAAGAAACAAATAAGAGAGAAAGGCAAAAGGAGAAAGTCGAAAGGAGAGTTAAATAAATAATAAAGGAGCAGGCAGGCAAGAACAGCGCGACACAAAACAAAACACAGGAAGTAAAATAAAGTGAAAATTTGTGTTGTTCAAAAAGAGTGAACAGGCAAAAAAGTAAAGTTCAATCTAGAACAGGACATGAAGCCCCAGAGGGGGAGTAGAGGTACAAATCTACTCTTTCTTTAACCTCGGCTCTAGATTCGGGGTGGGTGGTCAAAGTAACAGCAGTGTAGTGTAGGTGAATAAAATAAAACTCTGATTAGTGATTTGGTGAATTACGCATCTCTTTCACGTGAACCTTTCAATTATCTGGTTTAAACCTTTGACGCACAAACAAATGAATTCAGTTCCTACCTCACAGTAAACAAACACAATCTCCATTTCAAAGACCAGTCGCTTTATGTTGTTTAGTGTCGTAATCGCTCTTTTTGCGAGAATTTTATGTAAGCAGAACTGTCTGTGTGGGGAGAATTCAGCAAATGTTACAGCAGCTGATAAATGCAGTACCAACTGTGCTTGAAAAGAGCGCAAGGAGAAACCTGGATGAAAGGCCAACACGATAAGATCATGTAGGATTATGTTATTAGCTGGTTAAAACGCAGGGAGTCGGCCTCTTTCGAAGCTACCACTACGTCGTTTTGCACTAAGGATGATATTTATTACCTCTCCCCCACGGAACAGTGCAGTTGCAATATCCGAGGCACAAAACAACCTTTGTTGTTACGTATACGTTACACGTATTAACTAAGTAGGCCTAATACTGAGTTACAAATTACCAACCGTAAGAATCCAAGGAAAATTATTCATGTAAATAAGACACACACATACAGAACATAATTTTTGAGTTTTTACAAGTACTAAGCAGTCGATGGTTTTCTGGTTTCTTACACCATGTTGCAGAACGCTGATGTATTCACCTCAACACATTTCAGTCACCCTGAACACAGAGGCAGCAAGCTCCTTCGAAACGTCGAAGAAACGTACTACACGGTGTACGAATACAGAAGACCACCATTTAAGGATATTAGCTATGATATATATATATATATATGTATATATATATATATACCGGTTCACTGCGCCGTCACTGATGTACTGATGCAGTGCACGATCGATTTCATTTTGATTAATTCTGCCACTACAAATTTACGAGATGTATAAATTCAGGAAACTATATTATATATCAATTCATATCCAGAACAAGGAAACCACTATTTCAAATTAAGAGTCGCGATGTAAAAAATGCAGATGTTAATATGGAAAATTTGTAGGCTAATATTGAGTTGCGTATTGGATTTGAATGTTCGAGCCTTACAGAATTCAAGTGACATGGAAATGAAACCGCATGATCTGGTCACACTACAAACCCGAATTCTATTTCCATTTCTTTTCAAGAAGATGTAAGCAGCTAAGAACACTTTTGGAACCTTCAGTCGAGCTGTGAACGTACCCAATTCCATGGCACATGAAGTTTTAGGATTTTGCACATGTAAGTTACACAGCATATACAGAAGATCCCAAGTAAGGATTCACAGGGCCTACACTGAACGCAACTGAGAAATTCTTTGTTTATTATGCGTAGAGAAGAAAACGAACTAGATGCTACTGAATGATTTATTGCACTTATAATCTGCTCAACATGTTTCGGGAACTTACATGCCCATCATCAGGAGCTCGAGACTATACTTGTGTTATTACCGCATATGATGTGTAATGCCTCGGTTGCTGGTGGTCGGCTGTTAGGAGCAGGGCAGCAGGCTATGTGTCAGGGATGAGGGGAGCTGCTCGAGCTGCTTCCCTCATTCATATACAACGATGCACGGACAAACATACATCAAATTATTTGTTCATTAATATATATCTGGTTTCGGTTGTCTGGGGGTGTACTATCAGCCAGATTGAAGCAAGCGCCATGACGCAACTGAGATGCCAGTAATCAACGTATTTTCCCTTTGAAGATGAGTGAAGAAAGTGACTCAATGGTGGTACACCAATATTTTAATCGTATGAAAATAACAAATGCGAAGTGGAATAAATATCATCTTGTCCACACAGACTCTTATCTTTACATCAGTTTCAGATGGCGATTTCCTTTAATTTGATTGTTATATTTAAAATTGTATTCAGTGGGCAAGTCACTAATTTTGTAGTAAGCAAAACTAGGCGAAAGGATTGTTCATGCCACGTGCAACTGCGCAAAACTGTAGTGTGGACTATAAAGAAAATGCTGTGAGTGTACATTTTATTTATGAAACCTAATCGAATAGTTTCCTATTAAATTTTTATATTACAATTTTTCCAAAGTCTTTAACCCTTTAAACGCCGAGTTAAATACCATCTGCCATTTTATGACATTATTAGAAGTTCACCCTATATTCCACGTTAGCAGGATAAGGGTTAATCTTGTTCCTCATAAATGTAATATATCCCAATTTTCCACGACGAAAAAACAGGTCCTTTTGTCTAAAAGTGCTCATTGAAAAAAACCCGCACAAAATGCAATATAAATATCGTTAATGTCACGAAGTTTTTTCGCAATGTAGGCCCACGTTTAATTAAATATACATAAAATCATTATTATTACTGTGATGAAGCGTGGAGCAACAGAACTGTACCTGCAATACAAGAATGAGGTGTTCAAAATATAAAGTAAAAAATAATTGTGTAGTAATGTATTCGAGAATGGAGTTAACATTCGGCGCTACTGTTGACAGAGGACATCCCGTTGTGTTTATAGTACAATATTAAAACGAAATAGAGATATTTGTTTCAGAAGGAGTACATATTTTATTTTATTTTATTTTAATACGCGCTAATATTGGTACATGAAACTGAAGCGAGAGCAGCTGTCATATTTTGAAGGTCCCGGTTTCAAATCTCGGCATATACGTGTAGCCTGACTGTGCTAAAGTAAGTGTCCCACCGTCCCTCTAGGCAAATTCCGCGGCAGTAGAGGTAAAGCCGTCACGTTACAGGCCTGGACAGGCCCAGAGAGTTCCAGAAAGTTAAGATTCCCAGATTTCGTCACAACGGCACAGGATGGTGGTAGGTTGTCAGCCTTACGCACCGGTCACCTTTATCCCCAGGAAATGCTCCTGGTACTCATTTCTGTTAGAGGCTAAGTCGACCCCAGGGCCATGGTGCGATCGGAAAGATTATGTCAATGAAAAATTCCAATGACACGATCTGGAATCGAACCAGCAACCTTCCGATTTGTAGCACAACACCTTAACCACTGTGCTACCGCGGCAATACGTAAGTATAATTAACCCCACGGCCAATTTATGTCATGTAGCTTCCCGCATAACACTCATTTATCATTATTCCATTCTAGACTAAGCAACTACAGCTACCAACAGTTTCGTTACATAAAACACAAACAAATACAAACCTTCAACTACTTGAAACTAAGTTACCTTAGTTAAACTGTCGTTAAGCAAACATAAACCATGGTCCAAATCTATTCCAAACTTCACTTATAGAGAGTGGTTACGTTTAACCTAGATGAATGTATATTATTAATTTTCCCAGCACACACATATTTCTGATGTTTACGTAGGCTGGACACACGCTTCAGGATAATTGAATGGCTAGAGCGCACTGAAGGCATCGTAGTGTTTACATTTACCCGGGGGTCTTCAAATTATTCCATAGCTGCAACGGTTTGAATGTAAACTTTTGTGCTGCAATTTAAATGTCACATATCGCAGTTTCCATGGCTAAAGGAACGCTCCACCACATAGAAACAATAATCACAGCACCACGACACAACATTTAACCCAGGGTACAATGCTTGTCCAATGTTTACGGTCAGCTGATCTTCATCGTTCTCATATATTAGTCGTGAAATGTAAGAATTGTTAATTCTAGAGTGGATTTAACTAAATAATATAAACTTACATTGAGTACAAAAAAACTAATCTGGAACACGCGTGACAAAATTCTATGAGTCATTCCCGGCGGTTTGGCTTTACTGATTCGTGTCCCGGAAAGTTCTGTTTCTATTCTCGATTCGGAATAGGCCAAACGTGAGATAGTTCACTGTTACCCTCACTGGCTCCACGCATACGCAGGATCTTAAACAAACCAGGGGCCCACATATTTCGCAAAAATGTACAGGCAACCTCAAAATTTTAGGCTACAAAAAGTGACAAGAGGAAAGTTCCATACTGAGTACTGACAAATATTAGGTGCCACTGTACAAAACTATTCGCCTGGGGGACCTGGCGCCCAGGATTTGTACATCCCTGTAATGAAACCTTGTTATATATATATATAACACGTGTCAGGTAGACTCAAGAAAATTATGTTTTCAGAATCAAGACTCTGTGTTTCCCCGTTCCAAGTTTCGAATGATTCAAGGGATTTTCACGAAACTTGGCACGAAATCTTATGACATTAGAGGCCACGTCGAGGCAGTACATTTCAGTTTCCTACAATCAGTAATAGCGTGACTGAAAAACTCACGTTTTTACCATTTTGGTGCCAAGTAGTTTAGGGTCCTGAGGAAAGTATACAGCTTTTGTTAAGATTTCTTTTGTTTACTGAAAAATAAAAAATGGCGGATGTATCAACATTTTATTATTTTGCGGTTTGAAGTAAATAACTAATGAATCGTAAGGACTAGTTAGGTTTAAATTTGGCGTAGAAAAAATCAGACGTATTCTTACTCATTTAGTATAAAGTACTGTTTGTACGAGTAGTTTAACCATAAACATGGTGACGCTGAAAAGCAGTGAGGTTTTATCAGAAAAATTTAACACCCACACATAACCATTACTTAAGTAATTATTTCACACAAACAAAATAAAATTACAGTAATAATATTGTAACACCTGTTACACCGTAAATCTATGCAAGCTGGAAGCAAGTCTCCTGGGTTCTGTTCACAAACCAGTTCTGCTAATTGACACAGAGCTACCGTTGGACCTTTCAATGCTGAATACAAATTAGTGTTTAATGTTCGAAATAATTTATAGGCTAGAATCCATCTGTTATTTAAAACCGGGTCAATACTGTCGATTTGTGCACTAATTCCATTACTATTATTTGAGACCTAACCACTAATTAATTAAGAGCAGACTGAACTCAGGTACTACCTGCCGCCCTTCAGTCCAGAATCTTTCGTCTTCCCCTTTGTCATAAAAAATGTTAAGATTCAAATTATATAGAACTCTAATTTTGCCTGTCGTTGTATATGAATGTGAAATCTGATGTGTGGTTGACCGTGCATTGTAATCCAATGTGGATAAGAAACCAACTAGATGTCACTTTTGTGTTATCTTGTATTTCTCCTTTACAAGTTGCTCAACATGTTTCGGGCAACCATGTGCCCATCATCAGGAGCTGACGACTGCGTAGTTTTATCGCCACATGTTGGTATTGTTCCGTGTTTGCAGGAAGGCTGTCAGAACCAGTTAGCAGCAGGTAGTGTGTCCATTGAGGAGTTCGTAGCACGTAGCGATAACACTACACAGTCGTCAGCTCCTGAAGATGGGCACATGGTTGCCCGAAACATGTTGAGCAACTTTAAAGGAGAAATAAAAGGTAACACAAAAGTGACAACTAGTTGGCTTCTTATCCACACATGAGTGTGAAACTTGGCCTTTCATACTGTAGGAAGAACGCAGGCTCAGCGTGTTCGAGAATATTGTGCTGACGAAGGTATTTAGCCTACAATGTAACAGAATACTTTAGAAGACTGTACAAAGAAGAACTGAACGAACTGTAAACCTCACCAAACATTATCTGAGTGATAACAGCAAGAAGAAAGAACGGAGCGAGGGATGAGGCGCGTAAGAGCTGGGAAGAGGTGCATATAGGATTTTGGTAGGGAAAACTGAGGGAAATAAACCACTTGGAAGACCTAGGTGTAGACGGGAGGATAATATTGAAATGGACATTAAAGAAATAGGTTGGATTGATACAGCTCAAGATAGGGACAAATGGCGGGCTCTTGTGCACGCGGTAACCAATCTTACAGTTCCATAATATATAACTGGTTTCGCGACTGGCTGACATATCAGATTTTTAAGGACTATGTTCCATGGAATTCGACACTAATTTCTGTGCTAGAACCAAGCCACAATTCAATACCAGACTATTATTACTCTAGCCCTGGCTTTCAAAGGGCAATTTAGAGACAGGCAAAACAAGTAAATGACGTAGGCTGTAAAGTTTAACGTGTACTTACACTTCGGTCGTGGTAGTTGCTGACGTCATTGTGAAAGAACAGCCCCGCTATGAGGGCGGCTATGTTGGCCGTGTAACTGGCTACGAAGATGACGGAGAAGCCTCCCCAGACGTTAATAAGGAACTTGTTGGGCCAAGACTTGGGAGCCTTGAATGCCACCAGGTGACCGCAAAGCAATCCCCACATCACCCACAAAGCCGATGAAATACTAAAGTTCTTGCTCCTCTGTCTTCCCCAAGGGTTCAGACCGAACGGACTCAGCCACTCGTATACAGCAACAGCAATCGCTGTGATGTTCAAAGAAGTGAATATGGCGATCCACAGTTCTGGACTAAACGGTAACAGGAAAGCAAGTAACGGTATTTCACTCTTCTGCGTTGGAGCGGCAAGGAAACTGACTCCACTGTAGAAGTATGGAGCTGAGAAGTCTATAACCTCTGATCTTGCGCTCGATACACTGAGAGCTGCAAAAGACATATGAGCTGCACCAGACGCTAAGTCACCAACAATTCCATTCCACTTTGTATCACTCTCTTCTTGCACTGTGTTCTGGGGTCTTGAGTTATGAGACGGATGCACATCGCGAGACCTGCTTCCGAACATCCCGTCCGCTACGATGTACAAGTGGAAGTCAAACTCCAGCTCTTGAGCAACATTCTCCAACAAATCCATAGCTAAACCATAACAACAGTTGGTCCTGTATTTGTACCGCTGATGGCTATTCGGTAGCTCAAACGTCGAGGAAGATGAGGTCAAAGGTCTTCGCCTCACATCCTCAGAATTCCGACCGTGGAGTTGGGGTTCTGCGTCATATGGAGCGGATTTCTTCACAGTTCGAATATTCAGCAGTGATTCCTCGTCTATCGAAGCTGGAACAAGTAAAAAATTAAATCTTATTTAGGACGCATTTCAGACAGTCCTACAAAGTACCCGTACGTGAAGTTCTATATCAGTGAGGGTATCATTTCTGAACTTGCTTGTGGGGACTGAAACTTTAATTTTATTTTCAAAAAAAAAAAATAGAAAAACATAAAGAGTCGTTACTTGATTTGACCAATATCTTTCAGCACTGTCAGTTCACTTATCATACAAACTGCAGCCCTGAGCAATTGGACAGCACGTGCGTTTTACTCGAGGAAGGAAGTGACAAATGATATTTTGTTTGTTTGTTTTGGGCGCGACAGCCCCACAATGGGCCAGGGCCTCCTCATTCACGAGGTTTCTATATCACACACAACGACGCATCACAGTCGGTAGGACTTCTCTGGACGAGTGATCAGCTCGTCGCAGAGACCTCTACCTGAAAACACACAACACGCACAACTGACAGACATCCATGCACTCGGTGGGATTCGAACCCACAGTCTCAGCAGGCGAGCGGCCGTAGATCTACGCCGTAGACCGCGCGGCCACTGGGACCGGCGATATATGATATTTATAAGGTAAAATAACGATCCCTTATAATTCAATAATCTTGGGATTTAAAAATAGGGAATAAGTTGCGTCTGTGCTAAATCAGGCAACACAGCAAAAGCTGAGTGGGAAACTGTAATTAAAGCTGAATGCATTCTTAACCGGACACTGTAGGGAGGTGGGTGATTAGTTCCGCGCAGTGGCCACTTTATCCACCGGGAATGAGCCACCAGCACCGACTGAAAAGGAAGAGAGCAGTCACAGATTCCGCCTGCATGCTTTGGAGTGCCGGGAATGTAACCATATTTCGACGGTTATTCAGTCAATAGTTGAGCCACTACACCAACTGAGCTGTCCTGGCTCTGCGGATTGTGTAAAAATGTAATAACGAACGCACACAACTGAGTTAAAAAAAGTTCGGCCGTGGCCTGTTTGAAGACAAAGTCCTGGAATGTTGTGTATGTAAGAGGTTTTCAAACGTTTTATCCTGTACCTGAGGATGGTTTATAGATAAGTCGAAACATGTCGCACATTAGAAAATAAATATGGTTCAATATAGTTCTGATTGACAGTCTTTTAGCTCATCTGTTTACTTGCGCATCACAACGCGGTGTTTCACCAGAAGGCCGTGCCATATATAGTTCACCGAAATGTAAGCTATCAGTGCCACATCTGAGATTCTTACGGCACTAGTGACGGAGATTCTAGTATTCTGGGATATAACACCGTCTAAATTTGTACACAGATACAAATGTTTCGGGAGGAGCTCGCTGCCTTCGTATGTATGGTAGTTCAAGAAGAACCTTCTCCGAAACGTCGCTGCCTATATACCAAACTACACTGCGTCACAGCCTACAAGTCTGAAAGCTTCAAGCTGCATAATGTAATTATAATTGTCATTAACACTGAGAAGAGTAGACGGTGGTAAATTAATAATGGTACGTGACACAGTGTTGTCCTGTAGAAATATGCCGACGTTTCGGATAAACCTGAAGCCTCCATCACCATTTTCCTCAATTCGGAAGACTGGCAAGCAACACGTTCCTCTGAAATCTTGTTACTTTTATACCACAGTGTAGGGTGTCTTATCCCAGAAGACTGTACAGTACTCTCTCAGTCATCCAAACTATATGGCGAGCCGGGGGGGGGGGGAGTCTGGATGACCCGAGAATTTGGATCTCTGAGCGGACACTCCGTGGTATAGAAAACAAAGCATCACCACTCAGTGCTGGACTCATTAAAGAGGAAATACTATACATAATAGTAGACAATAACAATAATAATACTAATAATGATAATAATAATAAACTATCCCATTACAGGCCTGGAAAGTTCCTTAGGGCTCCAGGAGGTTGAGGCTTCCAGAACATCTAGACAAACGGCAAGTGAAGGTGGTAAGGTTGTCACCCTACGTACCGGCCGCCTTTACCCACTAGACGATAGCCGCGGTACTCATTTTTGTTAGACGCTGAGTCGACCCCAGGGTCACAGCGCGACCTTACCAAGAAATAATAATAATAATAAATAGTAACGAGAAGCTTAAGGTAAAATTTGGAAGCTGTACCAGGAAGACATTCGATAGATTCACTACAAAAGACAGCTATACTTGGAACATCACACATAATACGGAAAGTACTGCAGTGTGAAGCTTGAAGCCTGAGCGGTGGGG
>Ga0123353_10015121_pt1 | contig 11186 bp, 6 predicted proteins | sample TergutLab28metaG_3_FD_92763 | JGI IMG/M metagenome (GOLD analysis project Ga0123353, IMG submission 92763) | Labiotermes labralis P3 segment gut microbial communities from Petit-Saut dam, French Guiana - Lab288 P3 | ecosystem: Host-associated > Arthropoda: Insects > Digestive system > Gut ... | reverse complement strand
ATTTATTTTTTTATGTAAATCTACCCGACGATTTGCTGGACAGGCAAAGCATAAACCGTTTGGAAAATTTTTATGAATTTATCGACCGCGACCCCGATGTGGACGGAAACGATTTTTTAAGCGACATACTGTCTGCGTACAGCGTTGACGGGATGCTGCCGCTGCTGCCCGTAAATATTCGTTTCGACGGTATTTCCATCAATAAAAATCTGTTTGAACATAACCGGAGCCTCGAAAACTTTGCATCCCAAAAAACGACGAACGCTGAGGACCTTGTCCGCCTGCACGATTCGTTGGGCAGAACCGACTGCGGCGTGTACGAAGGTTTTAATTTTTATGACAGCGTTGTAAGGTCAAGGGCTTCGTTTATTGACGTCATTAAAGGCTCATGCAATTTTGACACGCCGGCATTCCGCGTTTTGGCGGAATTTTCAAAAAGAAACGAAAAACGCGACGATTTGAAACGGACCTTCACGGGCTCGGCAAATTATAATTTGATTGAAACGGACGAAAAAATGTCGCGGGATTACATGTTTGTCATATCAAACGACTTTTATCCGCCGTATCTGTTCGACACGGAAGGCGTTTTAAATTTTACCGGAATGGTACCCCTGACAGATTTGGACGGGCGGCTAAACGTTTTTATGCACATGGTATTCGGAATAAGCGCTCATTCGAAAAACAAGGACTTTGCGTGGGAACTGGTAAAATATTATTTATTGCCCGAAAAAGAACTTCCGCAGCTTACCGGAATGATGTCCGCATACAACCCCATGCTTATAAGCTCTGCGGAAGAATCGCTGGAAGGTTACATCATGTTTATGAGCGATTCGAACAGATATTTGGACCCGAAGCAAATCGACGTCTATCTTGGCAGAATAATAGAATATTATAAAATGCTGGACGAGATACCGTTTTATTACTGCCATTTTCAGGCGGCGTACGACGAAAGCCATTTAAATACGATTTTTAACGCCATATACATGTTTTTATATGAATCCGACTTTATGCAGATAAAAGAGACTGACGAGCTTATCGAAAGGATCGAACTCGAAATAAACGAAACGTTCGAAGATGATGAATAGATATGCTATATGCCCCCGCGCTAAAAAAGAGCGGGGATTTTTTTTGTCGGCATTATTGCTTTAGCAAAATAAAAAAAGGGAACAGACAAATATTATTAAACGTTATAATAAAAAAGCTTGCAAAAAAAATCAGGGGGAAACGGTTAATGAAAAAAAGATTTTTATTTCAAATTGTAATTTTTGTTTTTGCACTGTTTTTATTTTGCGCATGCGGAAAAGAGCCGGAGCATGAACGTGAAAGCGAAAAAGAGTTCGGTTTCGGCGACGCGGCATTTGACGAAAATTTTTTTGAGGACGATATGCCGGCAGGCACAACTGTTCTTAGAGTGGCGGTGCACGATTACTTGGCCTATGCGATTGAATATACGGTGGAAGCGTTTATGAAAGAATTCCCGGATGTGAGAGTCGAGGTTGTCGAATACAGCTTCATGGACAACACGCTGCAATCGGTTATGCAGCTTGACGCGGAGGAGTACGATTTCGGACGGGTAACGCCCGATTTATTTTTTTACCAGCACCGGCCCGACGAGCTGCTTAACAAAAAAAACATCGGCAGGCTAATGGATTTATATGTCTTAATTGAAAATGACGACGAAATTGAAACGGACGGATTTTTAAGCAACCTGCTCGAGGCTTACAGCTACAACGGCAAGCTGCCGCTGCTTCCGGTCAATGTTCAATACGCGTCGGTTTCCGTCAATAAAAATCTGTTCGGGTACAGCAGAGAGCTTTTGGATTTTCCCGAGCAAAACAGCACGAACATTGTAAACCTTATCAAGCTGTACAACTCTGTGGGGCTCGCGGAGTATGCGCTGTATGAAGGCATTAACATATATGACAGTCTGATAAAAACGATCGCGTCGTATGTGGACTACGTAAACGGGACATGCAGCTTCGACACCCCCGAGTTTCGGTACATGGCCGAGTATTTTAAAATATTCGGATGGACCACACATTTTTTGAGCAGGCAAAGTCCGCATTTGAGTCAGGCGTTTTTCGGCATCGTCGAAAAAGACGAAGCCTCTTCAAAAGAATTCGTATTCGTCATGTCTGCGGACATCACATCGCCGTTTTTGCTGGACACGCGCAACACATTGAACTTTACAGGGCTGGTGCCACTCACAGACTTGGACGGGCGGATTAACATAGATTTTCATGCTGTTTTCGGGATTAACGGAAACACGCAAATTCCGGAGATCGCCTGGGAGTTTGTAAAGTTTAATTTAAACCCGCGAATGTACAGCGAGCATAACCTCCCGGTATTGGCGCATATGACTCAAACATATTATCCCATGTATAAATATATCGCCGAAACATACATGGGGTACAGGTTTGAGTATGTCGGCGAATCGAACCTGTATTTGGATCCGGACATGGCCGGCGAATATATAGACGCTCTTCTCGGGCTTTACGCGAAGCTCGATAAAACGCCTTTTTATTACAACCATTTTCAAGACGAATTTATAAACAGGCACGTTGGTATAATCATGAGCGCGCTGGACAGATATATGGATAAGCCTGAATATGTAGCAACGCGGCAAAACATTAACATAGACCAGTTGGTCGAAAAGCTTGATAAAGAAATAAAAGAAACGTTTGATGATTTTTAATAATAAGGAATAATAAACGGGAGGTCTTTAAAATGGTAAAAATGAAAATGCTTGCATTTATGCTGTGCTTGCCGTTTTCGTTTTTATTTCCTGCCTGCGGAATGGCCGGAAAAAAATTTTTAGACGAGCCGAATTTCAAGGGAGATAAATATGAATAAATATAAAAAATTAATTTTTGTTCAGTGCGTCTTTTTAACCGCAGCAATGCTTATGTCCGCCTGCAGCAAGCGTCAGCCGCCGATAATAGACAATCCCGACATAAACAACATATATCAATCCGATGAGAAATACGCGGTAAAAGACGAAATTTTGAGCATGGGGAAAGTTGATTTTAGGTTTGGGGTTTCATATCCGTTTTATGAAGCATGCGTCGAATTGGCAAAAAGGTTCGAGGAACAATATTCAAACGTCAAAATATATGTTTCGCCGTTTTCCATTGCTTCTACATCCGAAAATATAGACAGCAGAGGCTGGCCGGATCTGTTTGTCGCACCCAAATGGCACCTGCCGAACGAAACTCATTTACATCAGCATATGACAGATTTTTACGAAATTTTCGACGAAGACCTTTATTACGATAAAAACGACTGGTTTATGAACGTGATAGAAGCGTGCGCCGTAGACGGCAGGATTTTGGAATTCCCGCTAAATTTCGATTTTCATTTTATAGCGATAAATGAAAAATTAAATGAAAACGCTTTGGAAGATTTTTTTGCGCGAGAATATATTGATTGGTTTTGGCTGAGGGACGCCTACGACGAAAGTCACGGAGTGTTCGATATAGAAAAACGAAAAGTTTATCCGGAATTTTTTTACGCGGACGGCGCGAGATACACCGCTCCTTCGTTCGTTGATTATTCCGCCGGGATCGGTGCGACGGACGATTTTCAATTTGCGGCGCTGCTGCGGAGGGCCTTTGAAGAAGAAAAGGACGGCTTCGAAAATCCGTTTTCGTTTTTTAACGCAAACCCGATTGATGTTGCGAAACAAATGAACCGTTATATGTTCGCCAAATTGTCTCAAAACGACTTCCATATTTTTATGCCGACCGAAGACGGCTACGGGCACAGATTTATCCATCCCTTACCTTATACGGACGAAAACGGCAGGATCCTCCTTGCTAACGACAACAGAACATTAAAATTTTGCATCAGCGGCAGTTCGGAAAAAAAAATGCTTGTTTGGGAATTTATAAAATTTGCGGCCTCATTCGATTCTTTAACCGACCTGCCGGGCAGATTCACCCCGGCGCGAGGCAACAATACCAATATGGGCATAGTTTTTAAACCGACATACATTATTCAATTTGAAACTCACATGCGCGACAGGCTGTATAAATATCCTTCGGTCGTTTACAAAACCGACGAAAACGATATGCATCTTTATTTTGCCGACCACTTAAACGAAATTGAAATGTTCGAAATGCGCAATCTTTTTTACCCGGCCGATCCTGACGACAGCTTTATCAACCGAAAAAGACAGTACGACAACAGCGAAGGTTCTTTTAGCTACAGTTTGTATTCCGTTTATACCGAAATGTGCGAGCTGCTAAAAATAGACGCGGTGATAAGCGGCGGGATGTTTATGGAAATTGATTATTAGCGCGGCGGGCGAGTAGTAACCGGATATTAAATTGCAAAAATTCGAAATATAAAATCGAAAATAAAAACCGCCGAAGCATTTGCTTCGGCGGTTTTTGCATCGGGGAGACCGGATTTGAACCGACGGCCTCTTGGTCCCGAACCAAGCGCTCTACCAAACTGAGCCACTCCCCGAGGAACGGCTCAATTATAACGGCGTATAACAAAATTGCAATAATTATTTCGCGTGAAGGTCGCGGAAGCCGTTGTAAACAAAACCGTTCTCGCTGTCCACCGTAACAGGAGTGCCTTCTGATATGATGTTAATCACTTTTTCTGTACAGATGACAAGCGGTATGTCGAGCGCTTTTGCGACTGTTTCCGCGTGGCTGTTGTCGATGTTGTCCCATGAGCCGACAACTATCGCGCCGGCTTTTTTTATGTACTCCATCATCCCGTCCGTCGTTTGGGTGCATACGATTATGTCGCCCTGTTCGAAAAACGAAGCCTTGCTGTCTTTAACTTTAAACACGCGGGTCATGCCCTTGACGGATTTTTTATTGTTGCCTCTGCCTTTTGCGAGCACGTTTCCTATCGTGCGAACGCGCATGGTGTTGGTCGTGCCCGCCACGCCTATGGGTACGCCGGCGAGCGCGACGATTATGTCGCCTGTTTTTACGAAACCCGATTCGAGTGCTTTTTGCTCGACTATGTCAAACACTTCGTCGTTGCCGCTGATGGACTCCGCCATAATCGGCTTGGTGCCCCAAGTGATGTTTAACTGGCGGTAAGTTGCTTCGCTGGTTGTGAGGGCGAGTATCGGGCACTTTGGGCGCGAACGCGCAACCATGCGCGCGGCGAAGCCCGTGTCCGTTACGGGCACGATGCAGGCGGCGTTAAGGTCGTCCGCGGACGCGCAGGCTGCGAAGCTTATCGCGTTGGTGATGTTTTTATACAGATTTAAATGATGCGCGAGCGAATGCTTGATATAATTTTCGGATTTTTCCGCGTGTTCGGCGATGCGCGTCATCATCATTATCGCTTCTACGGGATAGGAGCCGTTAGCGGTTTCGCCCGAGAGCATCAAAACGTCCGAGCCGTCGAAGATTGCGTTTGCAACGTCGTTAGCTTCGGCGCGGGTCGGGCGCGGATTGTGGACCATGCTTTCCAACATATGCGTGGCAGTTATTACGGGCTTGCCCGCGACGTTGCATCTGCGGATCAAGTCCTTTTGCACCAGAGGTACTTCTTCGGGCGGCAATTCGACGCCGAGGTCGCCGCGCGCGACCATGATGCCGTCCGCTACTTCAAGGATGCCTTCTAAATTTGTCACGCCGTCGCGCGATTCAATTTTTGCTATTATTTTTATGTGGCTGCCGTTGTTTTCTTCCAATATGCTGCGAATGTTAAGCACGTCGTTTGCAGAACGCACGAACGACGCCGCAATATAGTCGACGCCCATTTTTATGCCGAGCTTTATATCTTCGGCGTCCTGCTCGGTTAACGACGGCAGGTTGACATAAACATCTGGCACGTTGACGCCCTTGCGCGCACTCAAAAAGCCCGCGTTTATTACGACGCAGTTGATGTCGGTATCTGTAAGCGACATTACTTTCAATTCGATAAGGCCGTCGTCGATAAGCACGCGGCTGCCCACTTTCAAATCCTTGGGCAGGTTTTCGTACGTAACCGCAACCTTGGTTTTGTCTCCTACGATGTCATTGCTTGTGAGCATAAAATCTGCGCCCTGTTCCAAATAGACCCTGTCGGTGTCGAATGTCTTGATGCGTATCTCGGGGCCCTTTGTGTCAAGTATAACCGGTATGGGCGCGTTCAATTCCGTCCGCGCCTGTATGAGCGCCTTTATGAGTTCAACTCTCGACTCGTTGGTGCCGTGCGAGAAGTTGATGCGCGCCGCATCCATCCCCTTGATGATCATCTGCGAAATAATATCCACTGTTCCGCTTGTCGGGCCAAGCGTAGCCAAGACCTTTGCTTTTCTCATGGCGTTCCTCTTTTCCGTTTAATTTATATTGACATCACTTTCGACATTTCGTACAGCGACGGGTTAAATGCCGGTTTAGTTTTTATGGCTTCGTCGAGGCTTATCAGCACATGTCGGCCTTCTTTTACCACAACGGCTTTATTTTTTTCGTTTGCGAGCACCGATTCAAGCGCCATGTATCCCATGACCGTTCCGTGCATCCGGTCCACCGCCGTAGGCGAGCCGCCGCGCTGGAGATGCCCGAGTATTGTCGCGCGCGACTCGATACCCGTAACGCGCTGTATCTCGCGCGCAAGCGCGTTGCTTCCGCCCACGCCTTCGGCTATCACGACGAGGTTGTGCGTCTTGCCGTTTTCGCGGTTATTTTTTATCTGCTTGATTACCGCGTCTGTGTCCATCTCAATGTCTTCGGGTATAAGCACGATTTCCGCGCCGCTTGTGAGACCGCACCACAATGCGAGGTAACCCGCGCCGCGGCCCATCACTTCCACAACGCTGCAGCGCTCGTGCGACATGGATGTGTCCATGATTCGCCCGATGGCATCCATTCCGGTGTTGCACGCGGTATCGAATCCGAGGCTGTATTCTGTGCACGGCATGTCGAGGTCGATTGTTGCGGGTATGCCCAGTATGTTGACGCCGCGTTCCGCAAGCGACATTGCGCCCCTGAATGTGCCGTCGCCGCCGATCACGATAAGCGTATCGATGTCCGCCTCTTTTAAGATTGCGGCTGCTGTGTTCTGCCCGGCGGTTTCCATCAGGCCCGGGCAGCGCGCCGTAAGCAGGATCGTGCCGCCGCGCCTTATGATACCGGCGGTGTCGCCGGTTTTAAGCTCGACTATTTCGTTGTGCAGCAGACCTTCGAACCCTCGTTTGATGCCCATCACGCTTACATGGTGATTTGCGGCCGCGCGGACTATCGCGCGTATTGCCGCGTTCATTCCGGGCGCGTCCCCGCCGCTTGTAAGCAGCCCAATCTTCCGTTGTTTTTGCGACATGATATTATCCTCTCTTTATAGTCTTACGCCCCGGCCTTTACAGTTAATTTGACAGTGCCCTCGCCGAGAACCTCTTCGAGGTCCGTGCGGAGCTCGTCGCCGGGAGTTACCCAAAACGCTTCGTTTAAAGTGAAGCGTTTTTTCGTTTTTTCGTTGTATATGATAACCTTCGTACCGCCTTTGTAACGCATGAGTATGTCCGTCAAAAGCTCCGTCTCCGTGCTTACGCCGTCAGCAATTTTTATCCAGAGCGTTTCGGGCGAGGACGAGCGTTTAGAATCCGCCATGTCCTCGTAAAAATAAATTTCGCTTGCGATTATTTTTGTGTCTTCGTCTTCTTTAACGCTTGCGCGCCCTTTGACCGCCAAAACCTGGTCGGTGTTGAGACGCCCGCCTTTTATTTTATACAGGTTTGAAAAAACGATCACCTCGACGGTCCCGTAGAGATCCTCCACGTCTATGAAAGCCATCGGGTCGCCGTTGCTGCGTGTGTATTTTATCGTTTTTGAAGTAATCATGCCGCCGTAGCATACGGTTTGACCATCCGTCGGCTGCCGTTCGACTGCGTCGGGGTTGTGCATAAAATTTAAGCTGTTTGTGTTGGTGTATTTTAAAAGCGTTTCTATATAAGCAGACAGCGGATGCCCGCTGACATAAACGCCAAGGACTTCTTTTTCGTCGTTAAGCATTTGACGGTGGGCAAATTCTCCGATTTGCGGCAGTTCGTCCATAACGTCCATGTTGTCGCCGCTCAGTTCGAAAAGATTAATCTGGCCGTCGAGCGTGTTCTTTTTCATGCTGCTCATGCCGTCCATCACGATGCGGTAGGCGGACATGTACTGCGAACGCTTCCCGCCGAGCGAATCAAACGCGCCCGCTTTGATCAGGCTCTCCATGCAGCGCTTGTTCACGTCGGTGGAGTCGAGCCGCTTGATGAAGTCCTTCATGCTTTTGTATTGGCCGTCCGCCTTGCGTTCGCCGACTATAGCGTCCACAGCGGCGCGGCCCACGTTTTTAATCGCGTTAAGGCCGAATCGGATGCAGCCGCCCGAAACGCTGAAGCTTCCGTAACCCTCGTTTATGTCGGGCGGAAGGAGGCGTACGCCCATTTTTTTGCACTCGTGGATATATTCCGCCACTTTGCCGGAAAAATACATCACGGACGTCATGGTGGCGGCCATAAATTCGACCGGGTAATAAACTTTTAGCCAGGCGGTTTGAAATATGATGACCGCGTAGCCCGCGGCGTGCGACTTGTTGAAGCCGTAATTGGCAAAGTCTGATATTTCGTCGAATATGCGGCCTGCTGTTTGCTCCGGGATGCCGTTTTTTATGCAGCCCGGCACAGGCTTTATCGCAGTGCCGTCTTCCGCGGTCCCGCCTTCGATGCCGTAAATAAAATTTTTGCGCTCTTCCGCCATTACGGAGGCCTTTTTTTTGCTCATGGCGCGGCGGACAAGGTCGCTTCTGCTTAACGAATAGCCCGCGAGGTCGCGGACTATCTGCATGACCTGTTCCTGGTACACGACGCAGCCGTAAGTGTCCTTCAATATGGGTTCGAGCGCGGCGTGCGTGTAGCGGACGGTTGAGCTGTCGTTTTTGCCCGCGATGTAGCGCGGTATGGACGCCATCGGACCCGGGCGGTACAGGGCGATGCCCGCCAGTATGTCCGCCAGCGTCTGTGGCTGCAGCTCTTTCATGAACGATTTCATGCCGCCGCCTTCAAGTTGAAAAACGCCCTCGGTTTTGGCGGCGGAAATAAGGTCGTATATTTTTGGGTCGCTGTAATTTATTTTGTTGATGTCAATTTTTTTGCCCGTGCCGCGTTCTATTTCGTGGATTGCTTTTTGGATTACAGTCAATGTGCGCAGTCCCAAAAAATCCATTTTTAAAAGCCCGAGTTCTTCGATCGTGTTCATCGGGAACTGTGTCGTTATCACGCCGTCGTTTACGTTAAGCGGGACGTAGTCGCTTACCGGCGCGTTGCAGATGACAACACCGGCCGCATGGGTGCTCGCGTGGCGCGGCAGTCCTTCAAGTTTGATCGCCATGTCGATCAAATAGTGAGTGTCGTCCTCTTCGTTATACGCTTTTTTTAGCTCCGGATTAATTTCTAATGCGCGGTTAAGCGTGATGCCGAGCTCGAACGGTATCATTTTTGCCACGCGGTCGGCGTCGGCGTACGGCATACCGAGTGCGCGGCCCACGTCGCGGATTACCGCACGCGCCGCCATTGTCCCGAAGGTTATGATTTGCGCGACGCGTTCCGAACCGTATTTTTCGATTACATAATCGATTACTTCTTGTCTGCGTTCGTAGCAAAAATCCGTGTCGATGTCCGGCATTGAAATACGTTCGGGGTTTAAAAAACGTTCGAACACCAATCCGTATTCCATCGGGTCGATCGTCGAAATACCGAGACAATAGGCGGCGATGCTTCCGCAGATCGTGCCGCGGCCCGGCCCGACGATGATGTCTTTTTTTTTCGCGTATTCGATAAAATCCCAAACGATCAAAAAATAATCTGCAAAGCCCATGTCAATGATCGTGTTCAACTCGTACTCGAGGCGGCCGCCGTATTTTTCCGCGCCGCTGCCGTAGCGGTCCGTCAATCCTTTAGCGCAAAGCCCGCGCAAAAATTCCGCGCTGTCCGCGCCGTTTGGCAGCGGATATTTCGGCAGCTTATAACTCTTGAAATCTATTTTTACGCTGCACCGCTCTGCGATCTTTACGGTGTTGTCAACCGCTTCGCGCGCGTAGGGAAACAGCGACAGCATTTCGTTTTGGGTTTTGAAATAGAATTGGTCGCTTTCGTATTTGAGACGGTCGTCGTCCGACAATGTTTTGCCCGTTTGAATGCACAGGAGTATGTCGTGTGCCGCCGAATCGCTTTTGGTTATATAGTGGACGTCGTTAGTGGCAACGAGCGGGATACCCGTTTCGTTGCTTATGCGCATAAGCGCCGAATTTATCGTCTGCTGGTCGGCGAGCCCGTGGTCCTGCAGCTCCAAAAAAAAATTGCCGCGTCCGAAGAGCCCGTCGTAAAACAAGGCCTGCTGCAGAGCGGCGCTGTAAGATGATTGAAGGACAGGTTTTGAGACGACGCCCGACGCGCAGGCGGAAAGCGCGATCAAACCCTCGCTTAATTCGCGGAGACATTCTGTGTCCACACGCGGCTTGTAATAAAATCCTTCGGTGAAGCCTATCGAAACGAGCTTGAGCAGGTTTTTATATCCCGCCATGTTTTCGGCGAGCAAAACCAAATGCGAATAAGCGTATGTGTTTCCTTTTTCTTTTAAATGCCGCGAATCGTACGCGACATAAACCTCGCAGCCGATGATCGGTTTAATGCCGTTTGCCGACGCGAGTTTATAAAAATCGATCGCGCCGTACATGACGCCGTGGTCTGTGAGCGCGAGACTGTCCATGCCCATCGCTTTCGCGCACGCAACAAGCTCGGTAAGTTTCGCGGAGCCGTCAAGTAAGCTGAATTCCGAATGGGTATGCAAGTGAACGAACACGCGCTCGCTCCTTTAAATTAAATTCGATGTTTTTTTTGCATCTTTTCGTTCGATGGTAAATTTGTTTATACGCAAAAAAATTCTTGTTGCAAAAATATTTTGAAATGTAAAATCTGCGGCGCACAAAAACACCGAAGGAATTTCTTCCTTTTGCGGTTAATCGTCAAATGCCGGTTCGATAAAAAATTTTAATATTTTGTAAATTATATCATTTAACTTTGTAAAGGGAACATCAATAAATTTAGCCGAAACGTTTTTTTATCCTTTCGGACGCGCCAATGAAGGACTAAAATGATCAAAAAAAAAAAAAAAACCAAAAAAGTTTTTAAAAGAAAAAAAAAAAAATTAAACCTAAAAAAAATTTAAATATACAAAAATATTTGGGAT